>TARA_R110001599_G_scaffold353557_1_pt1 | contig 43246 bp, 40 predicted proteins | sample TARA_R110001599 | Tara Oceans TARA_R110001599 (sample SAMEA4398360) | marine metagenome | biome: Polar Biome; feature: [MES] marine water layer (ENVO:01000295) within the mesopelagic zone...; material: water (ENVO:00002006), including particulate matter (ENVO:01000060) such... | reverse complement strand
CACGGATTTGCAATCCGCTGCATGACCACTCTGCCACCCGGCCTCAAGGAAAACAGCTACGTAGTGGGTGAATCAAACGTAACTTATGATCGATGCTGATAATCGCTACTTAGATCGAAAATATTAACTTATCTTGTTGATAAGACTGATATTTTTCAATATAGCCGCATTCGATGGGCTGCATTATGTATTAATTTTGAGAGCTTGGCAAGCACACCATAATCTCTAGTTGCAGGCCTGCTCATACAAAGGGTCGCTAAGCTCAAGCTTACGCATAGCTGACACTCGCAATGCCCCGTCCTCGGCCATAGGCACAAGCTCCTGCGTATCGCAATTGAGCAGGTGGGTCTGGTGAGACACCAGGTCCACGTATTCCTTGTCGAATGTGTAGAGTATGAACTGACGGAGACGCTGCTCGTCCCGGTCAATCCGGATGATGTTGTCGGTGTCCAGAACGGTAAAGCCTACTGTCATCGGGAACAGGTAAGTCCAGGGTCGCCAGAACACGCCCTCCTGATCCAGAGCTACCACCTGTGACGCTGGAGGTAACTGGCTTTGTTTGTGCTCGAACCAGGAATACTCATAGTAGATCTGGTAAGCCAGCATTCCCGCGCCGGCAAATATTGGAACGATCCACGTAGGCAGCTTCTTTCCGGTCAAACCACGCAACAGGAAACCGATCCCCGCCGCACCCAGGCCTGCTACAGCCAATGCAAATAAATGCCAAATCATAAATTCATTTCCGCAAATAAGGCGGGCTTCCATAAGGAAGCCCGCTCAGGTTCAGCCAGCTGCAGAGCGCAGCCCTGCAGGTCTGGCCTGGATAGTACTCAGTGATCCAGCGCGGTGCCAGCTCCTTTCGGGTAGCGGACGCTTTCTACCAGATCCTGAATTTCCTGCGGAGGTGCCTCTGTCGCATAGGCTACCGCGAAGGCTACGGCAAAGTTGATCAGTGCGCCAACTGCCCCGAAGGCCAAAGGCGAGATGCCGAACACCCAGTTCGCTGGAATGTTTTCCAGGGTGTTGGTACCCGGAATGAAGAACCAGCCCAGATAGATGAAGATGTACACGGTGGTGGCGATCAAGCCGGCCAGCATGCCCAATACCGCGCCCTTGCTGTTGATGCGCTTGGAGAAAATACCCATCATCAGTACCGGGAAGATGGTCGCCGCGGCAATACCGAACGCCAGTGCGACCACCTGTGCAGCAAATCCGGGTGGATTGATACCTAGGTAAGTGGCAATGACAATGGCCACCGCCATGGAAATACGGGCTGCCAGCATTTCTCCTTTATCCGTGATATCGGGCTTTATGATCTTTTTGATCAGGTCATGACTGATTGCCGATGAAATCGCCAACAGAAGACCCGCAGCGGTGGAAAGCGCCGCTGCAATGCCCCCCGCCGCAATCAGACCGATGACCCATCCCGGCAGGTTGGCGATCTCAGGGTTTGCCAGTACCAGAATGTCGTTATTGACGACCAGTTCACTGCCCTCCCAGCCACGCGCTTCAGCTGTTTCGGCGAATGCAGGCACATCGTTGTACATCTGGATACGCCCGTCATCATTCTTGTCTTCATAGCTGACAAGCCCGGTTGCTTCCCACGTCCTGATCCATTCTGGCCGTTCCTCGTATTCCAGTGCTTCGGCGGTCGGACCTTCAGGGTAGATGGTGTTGATCAGGTTCAAGCGCCCCATGGAGGCGACAGCGGGTGCAGTGGTATACAGAATCGCGATGAATACCAGTGCCCAGCCTGCGGTCCAGCGAGCATCGGCGACCTTTGGCACAGTGAAGAAGCGGATGATGACGTGCGGCAGGCCAGCAGTACCGATCATCAACGACACTGTGAACAGGAACATGTTCAGCTTGTTGGAGACGTCAGCGGTATAGTCCTGAAAGCCAAGCTCATTAACCACTTGATCCAGTTTCTGCAACATGGGCATGCCGGACTCCAGATGAGTTCCGAACAGGCCTGTTTGCGGCAACACGTGACCGGTCATTTGCAGCGAAATAAAGATCGCCGGAATGGTGTAGGCAATGATCAGCACGACGTACTGGGCTACCTGGGTGTAGGTAATACCCTTCATGCCGCCCAGCACCGCATAAGCGAATACCACTGCAGATGCGATAATCAGGCCGGTGGTGCTGTCGACTTCAAGAAAGCGCGCAAATGCCACGCCGGCACCGGTCATCTGTCCGATAACGTAGGTGGTGGAAATCACCAGAAGACAGATGACTGCGACTACCCGCGCCGCATTGCTGTTGAACCGATCTCCGACGAAATCCGGCACGGTGAATTTACCGAATTTGCGCAGGTAGGGAGCCAGCAACATCGCCAGGAGCACGAAGCCGCCGGTCCAGCCCATCAGGAATGACGAGTTGACATAGCCAACCGAGATCAGGCCAGCCATTGAGATGAAGGAAGCCGCAGACATCCAGTCAGCAGCCGTCGCCATGCCGTTCGCGACGGGATGCACGCCCCCGCCTGCGACATAGAATTCTTTGGTTGATCCGGCACGTGCCCATATCGCAATGAAGATATAGACAGCGAAAGACCCGCCGACGAACAAGAGGTTGATAACGAATTGGCTCATTCCGGTTACTCCTCCAGGCCGAATTTTTGGTCCAGACGATTCATTTTCCAGGCATAGAAGAAGATCAGGAAAACGAACGTCAGAATCGAGCCTTGCTGGGCAAACCAGAAGCCAAGATCTGCGCCACCGACCGAAATGCCAGATAGCACAGGTCGTAACAAGATACCGAAGCCGAATGAAACCGTAGCCCAGACTGCCAGGCATCCGTAGATCAGGCGTAGATTCGCCGACCAGTACGCCTTGGCTTTTTCTTTATCATCCATCGTATCTCTCCACTTTATTGTTATTACCGATTTGGGAATTCCACTAGCTCGGAAGGGTTCCGTGCTAACGATTCTGCAAAATTCGGCCTGACAATAAATCCCCGACATTAGTCTTAGGCTTTGATTGCGTGCACAGACAGGTGCCAGGGGGATGGGGATCTTTAGCGGAGGAACAACGAAAAAAGCCACCCGGAGGTGGCTTTAATCTGAATCTGGAGCGGGAAACGAGACTCGAACTCGCGACCCCGACCTTGGCAAGGTCGTGCTCTACCAACTGAGCTATTCCCGCTTTGCAACGGCGCCTATTCTATCTTGCTGCGCCAGCCTGTCAACTCATTGATTCAGAAAAAGTTATTTGTCGCTTTTTTGATCAGAATGCATACTCATATGAGGCCATGCGGCTTTTAAATACAGGCACATGGACCACAAAGTAAGCACGGCGGAGATCATCAGCAGTACATAGCCCAAGATCACCCAGCTCGAAAAAGTCGGTGGATTGGCCAGCAGTACGATCAGTGCGACCATCTGAGCTGCAGTCTTGTATTTCCCCAGATTGGAGACGGCTACCTGTGCCCGCGCGCCTATTTCTGCCATCCATTCGCGCAGCGCCGATATAACGATCTCGCGGCCGATAATCACCATTGCAGGAGCCGTAACCCAGAAATTGGCATGGGCTTGCACTAGCAGGACCAAGGCCACGGCGACCATCAGCTTGTCCGCCACCGGATCCAGGAAAGCGCCAAATGGCGTGCTCTGCTGCCATTTTCGGGCCAGATAACCGTCCAGCCAGTCCGTCAGACTCGCCAGAGTAAACACTGTAGCAGCGGCCAGATAGCTCCAATGCAGAGGCAGGTAGTACAGCAGGATGAAGATGGGGATCAGGGCGACCCGCAGCAACGTCAATATATTCGGTATATTCATAAACTCTCGGCGACCCTCTCTTGATCACGCATTCTAGTCGCTATGCAGAGATGCATAAATCTGTTCCGCAAGTTTTTTGCTGATACCCGGCACCTTGGCCATTTCTGCAGCACTCGCACGACGCAATTCCTGCAGGCCTCCAAAATGTCGCAACAATTCCCGCCGGCGCTTGGGCCCCACGCCCTCAATACCCTCAAGTGGGGAGGTGTTGCGTGCCTTGCCACGCCGGGCACGGTGACCAGTGATAGCAAATCGGTGGGCTTCATCGCGGATGTGCTGAATCAGGTGCAGTGCCGGTGAATGTCCGGGCAATACCAGCTCTACCTGCGGGTCGTTCAGGTAGAGCGTTTCCATGCCGGCCTTGCGAGTAACGCCCTTGGCAACACCCAGCAAGGTCAGGTCATGGATAGCGAGCTCCTTTAGTACCTCCAGAGCCATCGACATCTGACCTTTGCCGCCATCTACCAACAGGATATCCGGCATCTTGCCCTCACCGTCCTGAATCCGGCTAAAACGACGAATGAGTGCCTGACGCATGGCCGCGTAATCATCGCCAGCGGTGACGCCCTCGATATTGAACCGCCTGTAATCACTCTTGATAGGCCCTTGCGGGCCAAAGACCACACAGGAGGCAACTGTTGCCTCGCCGCTGGAATGGCTGATGTCGTAACACTCCAGCCGGGTGGGCATTTCATCCAGTTTGAGTGCCTCCTGGAGGGTTTCGAAGCGCACCTGGATATTCTGCCGATTGGCCAGCATCCCGGTCAGCGCCATGTCGGCATTGTTCACTGCCATGGTCTGCCAGCGACTGCGGGTGCCCCGAACGCGATGGCTTATGACCAGGTTGTGCCCGCGGGCCTGGGCCAGTGCTTCGGCAATGACCGGCAGGTCCTCGTGTACATCGTTGACGATGATCTCTCCGGGCAGTTCGCGTTCTGCTCCGCCAAGGTAGAACTGAGGGAGGAACGCTGCCAGTACTTCACCTGGTGTTTGTTCAATGGGTACCCGCGGGAAGTGGTTCTTGCTGCCCAACACCCTCCCCTGGCGCACCATGATGACATGCACGCAGGCGCCGCCGGGGGATACGGCCGCAGCGACCACATCGACGTTACCCTGCTCGGTATCCATGCTCTGTTGGTCCTGAACCCGTCTCAGCATGCCGACCTGATCGCGCAGCTCGGCAGCGCGTTCGAAGTCCAGATCCTGCGCAGCCTGTTCCATGGCCCTGTTGAGTTCGTCGGTGAGGGCGTTGCTCCGGCCCTCCAGGAACATCACCGAGTGACGCACGTCTTCGGCATATTCCTGCTCGTCCACCAGGCCAACGCACGGAGCCTTGCAACGATTGATCTGATGCTGCAGGCATGGGCGGCTGCGGTTACGGTAATAACTGTCTTCGCACTGGCGAATCTTGAACGTCTTCTGCAGCAGGCTGAGGCTCTCGCGGATAGCACCTGCGCTCGGGTAGGGACCAAAATACCGGCCCTTGATTTTCTTTGTGCCGCGGTGCAGACCAAGTCGTGGAAAGCTGTCCTGGCTCGACAGAAACACATAGGGGTAGGATTTGTCGTCACGCAGCAGGATATTATAGGGCGGCCGAGAGCCCTTGATCAGGCTCTGCTCGAGTAGCAGTGCCTCTGTCTCGTTCGCAGTGATGGTGGTGTCGATCTGCTGGATGCGCGCCACAAGCGCCGCGGTCTTGGGACTCAATCCGGTCTTGCGAAAGTAACTGGCCAGGCGTTTCTTCAGGCTTTTTGCCTTGCCCACGTACAACAATTCACCCTTCGCATCGAACATGCGATAGACGCCGGGCTTGTTACTCGCGGTGGCCAAAAAGGCGCTGGGATCGAACTCGGTTGGCTGCATGCTAGCGGGGCATTGCGTCGATCATGCCGTGGCGTACTGCCAGCAAGGTGAGCTCAACGTCGCTGGTTATGCCGAGTTTCTCGAACAGGCGGTAGCGGTAGGTATTGACGGTTTTGGGGCTCAGACACAGCTTGTCTGCAATGGCCAAAACCTTTTCGCAGCTGACAATCATGAAGGCGATCTGCATCTCGCGCTCGGACAGGCTGTCGAAGGGCGACTCACTCGCCGGTGCAAAGGACTTGAGTGCCAACTGCTGGGCGATTTCCGGGCTGATATAACGTTGACCACTACTGACCTGACGAATGGCCGCGACCATTTCATCCAACGCAGCGCCCTTGGTCACATAGCCAGCGGCGCCGGCCTGCATCAGGCGGGTGGGAAAGGGTTCCTCGTGGCAGACCGTGACGGCGATGATTCGCAGGTTCTTGTCGTGCAACAGCAGTTTTCGAGTCGCTTCAAGTCCGCCTATGCCAGGCATGCGCACATCCATCAGCACCACATCGGGCTTCAGCGCACGAGCCTGGGTCACAGCGCTCTCACCGCAGTTGGCCTCCCCCACTACACTCAAGCCGGGGACATCGGCGAGCATACGGCTGATGCCCATGCGTACCAGATCATGGTCGTCAACAACCAATACCTTGATCAAATCCCACCCCTTGCGCAATTGACGGTCGGCGTTTATGCCTGCCGGGTTTCCGTCTCCGGGCAGCTTTGGCAGTGTTTCCTGCCGCTATTCAGTAGCCGCTACCATAGCAAATCGACGCGCAGAGTGGAACGATTCTCAGCCGGTACGACCGACCTCTATTTGAGGTGCCAATTGGCCCTTCAGCTCCTCCAGGCAGGCCGGATCATCAATGGTCGACGGGGTCACAAAGGCTTCACCGCATGCAATCTGACGCATGATCCTGCGAAGAATCTTGCCTGAACGTGTTTTGGGCAGGCGCTGCACTATCAGGTTTTGCTGAAAGCACGCCAGAGCGCCGATTTCCTTGCGCACCATGGCCACCAGTTCACTCGCGAGCTGCTGAGGATCAATCTGCACGCCATTTTTGAGCACTACCAAGCCCAGGGGCAATTCGCCCTTGAGCGCGTCGGGGATACCGATTACCGCGCACTCGGCTACCGCCGGATGCGCACCAAGCACTTCCTCCATTTCACCGGTGGATAACCTGTGTCCAGCCACGTTGATAATATCGTCCGTGCGACCCATCACGAAGACGTAGCCGTCCTTGTCGACGTAGCCGGCATCGCCGGATACATAAAACCCTGGGAAAGTATTCAGATACCCCTCACGAAAACGTGCTGGATTGCCCCAGATCCCGGTCAGACAGCCTGGCGGCAGTGGCAGGCGAATGGCTATATTGCCCTTCACGCCGGAGGCTACCGGCAGACCTTCGTCATCGAGAATGCCCAGCGTATAACCGGGCATCGGCCATGTGGCAGACCCCATCCTCGGCGCCTGAAGTTCGTAGCCCGCGGGGTTTGCGGCAATCGCCCAACCTGTTTCGGTTTGCCACCAGTGGTCGATGATCGGCCGATCGAAGTGCTCTTGCAGCCACGCCCAGGTGGGTGGATCCAGACGCTCACCCGCCAGGTACAGCCGCTCAAGACGTGTCAGATCAAACTGCCTGGCCAGATCGGCATCAGGATCCTCCTTGCGAACCGCGCGGAAAGCGGTCGGCGCGGCAAACAGGGCCTTCACGCCGTACTCGCTGCAGACTCGCCAGAATGCACCGGCATCCGGAGTACGTATCGGCTTGCCCTCGTAGATCACTGTGGTACAGCCCGCCAGGAGCGGGCCGTACACGATGTAGGAGTGCCCTACCACCCAGCCCACATCCGATGCGGCCCAGAACACATCCCCTATGCCCACGTCGTAGACCGTCTGCATGCTATAGCGCATGGCTACAGCATGGCCGCCATGGTCGCGGATCACACCCTTGGGTTTACCGGTGGTACCGGAGGTATAGAGAATGTAAAGAGGGTCGGTTGCCATTACCGGAACGGCATCGGCAGGCTCGGCATTGGCCAGAGCCTGGTGCCAGTCCAGATCGCGGTCGGTATACAGCTCGGCGTTGCACTGAGGACGCTGCAGGACCACGCAATGGCGAACCGGATGCCGGGCCTGATCGATCGCGGCGTCCACCAGCGGCTTGTAGGCGATAATTCTGTCAATCTCGATGCCGCAGGATGCGGTCAGGACTACGTCGGCCCGGGCATCGTCAATACGTACCGCCAGCTCCGGTGCGGCGAAGCCGCCGAATACTACGCAATGTACCGCTCCCAGACGTGCGCAGGCCAGCATGGCAATAACCGTTTCAGGAATCATCGGCATGTAGATGATGACCCGATCTCCTTTTTCCACACCAAGCTTGCGCAGCATGCCGGCGCACTGTGCAACTCTGCGGGTCAGATCTGCGTAGGTGATTTTTGCCTTGGTGGAGGTCACAGGCGAATCGTAAATGATTGCTGTCTGTTCACCGCGGCCGGCCTGCACATGGGCATCCAGGGCCAGCCATGACGTATTCAGCCTGCCATCCGCAAACCACTGGTGGTTACCTTCGGCATCCTGCGCGAGAATGGTGGTTGGCCGGGTATGCCATTCCAGTTTTGCTGCCTGGTCAGCCCAAAAAGCTTCCGGGTTCTCACTGGCCTGATGGTAGGCTTGCTGGTAGTTTTGTGCGGACATGGTGACTATTCCTCTTGTTTGTCGCCATGATTCGCTCCTGGGCCGGTAAGGGGAACTAGACTTACGTCGGATGGGCGTGGGCGCTCCCCTCGCCCACAATAGCCACACATAAAAGAGGGTTTTGATGATGAATCCGCCCGTGACTAACCGCCCGTGACCAAAGACACTATTTTCGCCGAGGCAGGCAAGACGGCGGTCATGCAGAACATCCACGGCACCATGACGTTCCTGCTTGCCTATCCCCCCTTCAACCAGATGGAGTCCAATCATCTCGCCTATCTGGTTGAGCACTGTCAACTGCGGTTTTACGCCCAGGGCGACACGATCATCAGCCCCCAGCAGGGGGCGGTGCAGCATTTCTATATCGTCAAGCAGGGTCTGGTGCGCGGAGAACGGCTTCTTGCCGGCCAGGAGACCCCGGAAACCACCTTCGAGATCAGCATGGGCGAATGTTTCCCCCTGGCTGCACTGATCGGAGAGCGCGGCACGCGCACCGAGCATATCGCGGGTGAAGACACCTTTTGTCTGACGCTGCCCCGTACGGAGTTCGTCAAGCTGTTCGGTATTTCGGCCAGTTTTCGTGATTTTGCCCTGCGCGGTGTCAGTAGCCTGCTTGATCAGGTAAACCAGCAGGCGCAGCAGCAGGCTGCTGAAAACCTTGGTGCACAATATTCGCTGGATACCCGTCTTGGCGACCTGGCCGTGCGCAGCCCGGTCTGTTGCGCCGCCGAACTGTCCATCCGTGCCGCGGTTAAAGCCATGGATGATGCCAGCGTGGGCAGCATCGTGATCGTTGATGACGCGCACAAACCCCTAGGCATTTTTACCCTGCGCGACCTGCGCCGGGTAATCGCCCAGATCGATATAGATCTGGACGACCCGGTAAGCGGCGTCATGACTCCATCGCCCCACTACCTGGCTCCTGGTGCTTCGGCCTTTGATGCCGCCATTGCCATGACCAGTCAGCATATCGCGCATATATGCGTGGTTGAGAAAGAAAAGCTCATCGGCGTGGTGTCCGAGCGCGACCTGTTCTCCTTGCAGCGCGTAGACCTGGTGCATCTGGCCAGAACCATCCGCCAAGCCGCGAAGGTCAGCACTCTGGCCGCCCTGCGCACAGACGTACGCCAGTTGGTAGAGAGCATGATGGCCCATGGCGCCTCGTCAACCCAAATCACCCACATCATCACCCTGCTCAACGACCATACGGTGTGCAGGGTAATTGAACTCTGCATTCAACAGTATGGCGATCCGGGCTTCCCCTTCACCTGGATGTGTTTTGGTAGCGAGGGTCGTCGCGAACAGACGCTGCATACCGATCAGGACAACGGCATTCTCTTTCAGGCCAACAGTCCCGCACAGGCAGCCAGTTACCGTGAACGTTTGCTTCCGCTGGCCCGACATATAAACGATGCGCTGGCTGAATGCAGTTTCACGCTGTGCAAGGGCAATATCATGGCCAGCAACCCCGAACTGTGTCTGTCGGAACAGGAGTGGGAGAAGCGCTTCGATCAGCTGATCCGTACTACCACCCCAAAGAACCTGATGGACTCCTCGATCTACTTCGACCTGCGGGTTATCTGGGGCGAGCCTGAAGGCACACGAAGGATATTCGCCCGGGTGCTCGACAAGATCCGCGACAACTCGCTGTTCCAGCATATGCTGGCCCAGAATGCCTTGACACAACGGCCGCCTATCGGGCGCTTCCGTGACTTCGTGGTGGCTCGCAGCGGCGCGGAAAAAGACACACTGGATCTGAAGAAACAGGGATTGATGCCCTTTGTGGACGGCGCGCGACTACTGGCACTGGCCCATGGCATTACCGACTGCAATACGCTCCAGCGCTTTCAGCAACTGAGTGCACTCAAGGTGATTGATAACAAGGATGCCGCCGCCTACGAAGAGGCCTATCACTTCATTCAACTGATACGCATGCAGCAACTCCAGTTGCAGGATCGGCAAAATCTGCCTTTCAGCAATAGAATTGACCCGGACACCCTCAACCATCTTGACCGGCGCATCCTCCGCGAATCCTTTCGCCAGGCCAAGCGCCTGCAGGCCAGCCTGGCCATCCGTTACCAGCTATGAATCCGTTTGACTGGCTCTCACGCAAGAGTGGCGCTCAACTGACCGAAGCTCAGCAGGCCCGCAGGGAACATCTCCCCCCAGCGCAACCGCTGAATGACACTCCCCTGAGGAAAGCGCGGTTGGTCGTCATGGATCTGGAAACCAGCGGCCTGGATACCCGACGCGACAAGGTCTTATCGATCGGTGCAGTGGTTATCGAACAGGATGCCATCGACATGGGCACCCAGTACGAATGCACGCTCTACCGTGAAAACCACAAGGTAACCGAAGCCATTCTGATCCACGGTATCGCGCCCAGCGAGATAGCCGAGGGCCGAGACGCCGCCGATGCGCTGCTGGACTTCATGGAGTTCTCCGGCCAATGCGTATTCATGGCCTTTCACGCTCGCTTCGATCAACGCATGCTGCGGCGCAGCTTGCGCGAAGACCTGGGGCATCGACTTCAGCATGTGTTTATTGATATCGCCGAAATGGCTCCCATGCTCTGCCCTGACGCGCAAGTTGGCCGCGGCGGTCTTGATGACTGGCAGGCCCATTTTCGTCTCAATAACACTCAGCGGCATAATGCGGCAGCTGATGCACTAGCCACCGCTGAAATCGCCTTGATCCTGTTGAGCAAGGCGCGCGCCCAGGGCATCCCCGATCTGGCCGCCTTGGAGAGTCGCCTCGGCCACTGGCGCAAACTCAAGCACGCCCGTTCGGGCGGAATCTAGCCTTATCGAAAAAACTGAACCCCAAGGTTGGACGGACGAAGCTGAGGTGAACCATGAAGCCACGGCCTCGATTCCCATGTCCTACAGCGCCGATTACCGCAACAGCGCCCATGGCCTGTCAGCCCGGGCGACCTATAGCTATTAATCAATAGCGCACACAAAAACATCCCGAACCAGTCAGGGCGTTTTCATTCAACCTCGAACTTCGGTGCGCCAACAAAGGGAGCGTCTGGGCTGTAATGCACCACACCTCCTCTCGGCGGGCACCTTTAGAGCGGACGACCTATCAGGACGGGTTGCCGGCGGGAAGTAGATCAGCTAGCGCGCCCAAATTGTTCTTGAAGGCCTTGGCAAACACATCACGATTTTGCGCCAGGTAAAGGCTGACTTCCTCGGCGGTCTGCTCGGTCAATGACGGTACCGCAGTCTGCAGCACTTCACCGAGCGCTTCAGCCAGCTCCAGCATTTTGTCGTGACGATCGGCTTCGGCTTTATCCATGAACAGCTGCTCCGGGTCTCTACTGCTACGATAAACAACTTCAACGGCCATACTCATACCTCTGGCTTGATAGTAATTTGCGGTCTGTCGCTCTGATCAGGCCGACCAGCAGAGTCTACTGTATGTTCGTACAGTTATCATCGTTTTTATGATGCCGCTTTTTTGAGTTATGAGAACAATTGGGCAGTCAGGCGCATTCGGGACCTTACAATATTGGTGCAGCTCAGGCGTTAGCGCCGAATGGTTCTTTCGCCAACATGATTGCCACACGACTGGCCAACAAATCCAGAGTGAAAGGCTTGGTCAGCAACTGCATGTGCGGCCCAAGAAAATCAGTCTGGTTCATTGCGCTTTCCGCATAACCGGTCAGAAAAAGTACTGGCAGACTTGGCTGCAGTTGCTGAATCACCTCTGCCAATTGTCGACCGTTCATGCCTGGCAGCCCTACGTCAGTCAATAACAGATCAATGTGGTCCATAGCATGGAAGGACTCGAGAGCCTCATCGCTATTACGGGCTACGGTTACCTGATAGCCGAGCTCCTCAAGCACTTCCTTATTGATCAAACGTACCGAATCATCGTCCTCGACCATCAGAATAGACTGACCGCCGCCAGTGGTGGCCGTTGCTTCGACCGGGACGGAATCCGAAAGTATTCCGGGGTTTTCTGGAAGGCAGATGGTGACGCTTGTACCTTTGCTTGGCGCGCTTTCAATCGTAAGTTCGCCATGACTTTGCTGGGCAAAACCGTACACCATTGAAAGACCCAGGCCTGTTCCCTGACCGATTGGCTTGGTCGTAAAGAACGGCTCCATAACCTTGTCCTGGACGTTGCGGGGGATGCCATATCCAGTATCTTGTACATCAATACAGACATGACCCGGCTCAGCGTCGTTTGATTTGACAAGCCGGGTACGGATAGTCAGGTTTCCACCTGCAGGCATGGCGTCTCTGGCATTAATCACCAAATTAAGGATCGCGTTTTCCAGTTGATTACCATCGACATGGATCCATGGATCCTCACTACATAACTCAAGTCTCAGAGCAATCTGCTCGGATACCGTTCTTTGCAATAAATCCTTGAGGGTAAAAACCAGACGGTTGATGGGCAGGGGCTTGGCATCCAGGGGCTGCCGTCTGGAGAATGCGAGCAGTCGCTGGGTCAAGGATGCGGCGCGCTGTGCAGAGCTGTGGGCCGCGTCCATGAAACGGCCAATGTCGCTGGTTTGACCCTTGGCCATACGGATCCTGATTAGATCGAGTGCGCTGATAACACCCGTAAGCATATTGTTGAAGTCATGGGCTATCCCACCTGTCAGCTGTCCTACCGCCTCCATCTTCAGCGCCTGGCGCAATTGGTCCTCGGCTCGCGCCCGCTCATCACTCTCTTTTCGGAGTTGCTCGATAGCTGCGTTGAGCTCGCTTGTTCTAGCCTGAACCTGAATCTCAAGCTCTTCGTTAAAGCGGCGTAGGGATAACTCAGACTGTTTTTCCTCGTTGATATCGAGAATTACCGACGCTGCCCCGAGGATATTGCGATGCTCGTCATACAGTGGCACTGCGCTAACGCGCATCCAGGATTCCTTGTCGCCATCCTGTTTATGGCAAAACTCAACTCCGGTCGCCGGCTCCCCTTTCAACGCTCTGGCACCAGGAAACATATTGGGCTCCAGCCTCCTGCCCTCGGCATCATGGGCTATCCAGCGCGATGCCTTTCCCGGATCTCTGGACGGTATTATTCCGCTGGGCAGATATTCCCGGAATAGCGGATTACTGATAACCGATTTACCTTGGCTATCCATAAAGCTGATGCCCACTGGTACATTTTCCAGAAGCGTACTAAGCCTACCGCGTTCTTCCGCCAATTCGGCCAAACGATCGCGCATCTCGAACTGACGCTCACGTGAACCCCAGGCTGCATCGACCGCGCTTAAAAGAGATGCGGAGCTTAGCGGTCGCTCAAGTACGATCACGTAGCCGGCCGAAGGAGGCAATCTTCGTCTTGCCACATCAGTGTCGCGTCCAAACCGACCGTTGTTCGATGCCAGCAGAATGATTGGAATATCAGACCAACTGGGTTGTCGGCTCAATGCTTCTTCCAGGGCTGCAACTCCCCCTAGAAGTGATTCCTCAGTCAGAATGACCAGACCGGTTCCTGCGCCCAATTCTGCGGAAAGCGAATTGAGGCTGGAATGCACCTGGACGTAATATTTTCCAGCAAAGAGCTTGCTCAGACTTTGTGCGTCACCTTTGAAGGGGGCAACAATCGACAGAGTCTTCGCTTCAGGTCGTCTGTCAGAAATCACTCTTTCGCTCTTCCATGAGGTTTTCATCGCCAAAGTATTCTGGAGTGCCCGTCAGCACCCCCCGAAAGGTCACCAACGGATCACCGACGCGCACACCTTTGGAATCTATTCGCAGCTCGCGGATAGCATCTTCATGGGCGCCCGTGCGATGTTTCAAAATGGAGATTGCCTTGCGGAGTCTGCCCTGGGCCTCGAAGTAACGTATCAATATGACTGAATCTGCAATGTAAGAAATGTTGAGACTGGTAGACATTGAACCAAGAAGTCCATGCTGCGGATTAATCAGGAAAGTAACAACACCCAGTTGGCTCAAGTAGGACAACATCTCATGCATCTGCAGGATCAACTGTTGCTCCTGGGGCATGGCCGCCATGTAGCCGTTAAGGCTATCCACCACGATCATTCTGCTATTGCGTTCTTCTACTTCGGTACGAACCCGCCAGGTGAATTCGCCAGGGGAAATTTCAGCAGGATCTATTTGTTGAATAACCAGCTGACCATTTTCTACATACTTGCTCAACTGCAAGCCCATGCTGTCGGCACGATTAATAAGGGTTGCCACGCGTTCGTCGAACTCGTAGATAGTGCAGTTTTCCCCCCTGCGGCAGGCTGCAGCCAAGTACACCAATGCCAACGTGGTTTTTCCTGAACCGGCCGGCCCTGTAACCAGAGTGGTTGTCCCCCGCAAGGGCCCGCCAACCAACAGGTCATCAAGCTCTTTTATTCCGCTGTGAACTGATTCATTACTGAACTTCACATGATGCTTGGCAGCTATCAGCCGAGGATATATCTCCAGACCTCCTTTTTTGATCGTGAAATCATGAAAGCCCGCTACAAAATCTACCCCGCGCAGTTTCTGAATCTGCATTCGCCTGCGCGCGGCACCGAAATCCAGCGTAAGTCTTTCAAGGGTAACCACACCATGGCAGAGGCTGTGCAGATGATTATCACGTTCGCCATTGGACGCCGTCATGTCGTCCACAAGCAGAACAGTGATGTTCTGGCCGGAGAAGTATTGTTTAAGTGCTAGAACCTGGCGACGGTAGCGTAACGGATCCTGAGCAAGCAGCCGCATCTCCGACAGACTGTCGAAAACCAGTCGCTTCGGCCTGAGTTTCTCCACCCTTTCCTCAATCAAGCGGATGGCATTTCCCAGCTCGGCTTCCCATGGGTGCAGGATGGATTGCTCGTAACCCTCGCCCAGCACATCGGCCGTCGAAGAAAACTCGAACAGGTCAATACCGTCCAATGTCCAGCCATGCGAATGCGCAACACTCAGGAGCTCTTCGCCGGTTTCTGAAAGAGTGATATAGAGTACCGGCTCCCCTGCGGCTAAGCCTTCAAGCAGAAACTGTAACCCCAAAGTTGTCTTGCCCGCTCCGGGTGTACCTTCAAGCAAGTAGAGCCGATTGGGGGGCAGCCCGCCTTTCAGGATTGCATCGAATCCGTTGTTGCCAGTGGATATGATCGGGTTTGTTTCTGCCATTCTTTATCCTCGCAATAGAAGTCGCGCTTGATAGCGACTCCAAAACCATTCAAACCAAATTTCCGTCACATTTTAGCAGCCCATATAGTTAATATTGCTAACCTGTATGCAAATGTTTCTATATGTTTAAACATGTGGCCATCCAGCTTTTGCGACAACAGAACGGAATGAAAATTCAAAATATGATTGTCCCTCGCATCCCCTCCAATAAGGCGTACGACCCAGTCTTTACAGGTAAATCTATTACTTATTACGGAGCAACATCTTGAGGAATGATCTGGGCGAAGAAAGTAGTAGAGCACTCGGCAACTGGAATCAAAGTGCGGAGCAGGCTATGCACGAGCGTTATCGACTGGTTGCCAAGGCAACCAATGACGCCTTATGGGATTGGGACCTGACAACTAATTACGTGCTTTGGAATGAGGCACTGATGCACACCTATGGCTACACCGCAGAAACCATCATCCCGACCGGAAATTGGTGGATAGCCCAGATCCATCCTGATGATCAGGATCGCGTTGATGCATCTATACACGCTGTGATTGACGGCGACGACGCGGCCTGGAGCGAAGAGTATCGCTTTCGCAGAGCAGACCGCACCTATGCAGAGGTCCTTGACCGAGGACAGGTGATCCGAAAGCCTGGCGCCTGAGCAGGCCGGAGTATCCGGGAAAACAGCAATGGGGGGATCAATACCATTTGCCCGAATACTCTCTTTCTTCAGCTTGATGTCATGGAAGGAAGATGGATTTGACGTTGACGAACTCCTTTATTCCGAAACCGCCGTGCTCGCGTCCGTAGCCCGAGTCCTTGACGCCGCCGAAAGGCATGTTCGGATCGGCTGCGCCGAAGGAGTTGATACGAATCATACCCGTATCAAAGTGGTCGCGAGCCAGCTTGATGGCGTGCTCCTCATCTTTGCAAAAGATACCGCCACCTAGCCCATAGCGACTGTCATTTGCCAGTCGCATGGCGTCCTTGTCGTCCTTTGCACGGATGATCGCCGCAACTGGCCCGAAGATTTCATCATCGTAGGCCGGCATTCCAGGTGTAACCTCGGTCAGCACTGTCGCAGGGTAATAGGCGCCTTTGCGATCGGGTACTTCTCCACCGCACAGGATTTTTGCGCCCTTGGCAACGCTGTCATCCACCTGCCCTTTGACCGTGTCAAACTGATCCTGGCTGGAAAGCGGTCCCAGCTGCGTATCTTCGCGAGTTGGGTCGCCCATGGTAATCGCTTCCATCTGGGCTACAAAGGCTTGGACAAAAGCGTCATGGACCTTGTCGGTCACGATAAATCGCTTGGCAGAAACGCAGGTCTCTCCATTGTTATAGAGCCGCCCCATCACTGAATATTTCACCGCGGTTTTGATATCAGCGTCTTCAAGTACGAGGTAGGCGTCGTTCGATCCCAGCTCAAGTACGGTTTTCTTGAGCGCCTTGGCTGCCACGGCACCAACGTGTCTTCCGGCTCCATCGCTGCCCGTGAGTGTAACGCCACGAACCTTGGAGTGGGCAATCAGCTTGTCACTGGTGTCATGGTCGATTACAACAACCTGAAACAGGTTTTCGGGTAGGCCAGCCTCAATGCATAGTTCGCGCAATCGCAAGCCCGAACCGGTGCAGATGCTGGCATGCTTCAGAACGCAGCCGTTGCCTGCCATCAGATTGGCAGCGAGCACGCGCACTACTTGGTAACAGGGGAAGTTCCATGGCTGGATCGAATAGATCACACCCACTGGCTGATAGCTGACAATACCGCGTTTACCGCTGAGCGCCTGCACGCGCTCCTCATCAGCCAGCATCTCGGGACCATTTTTGGCGCTGTATTCAAAAAGCGCCGCGCAAAGCTCGACCTCTACCCGCCCATCTTTAAGTAGCTTTCCAGTTTCGCTGGTCATCAGCGCTGCGAGTTCCTCAGCGTTGTCGCGTAATTTTTGTGCGATCTTGTTGAGATAGGGAGCGCGATCCTGAGGAGTGAGTTCACGCCACTCCAGAAAAGCTGCGTGGCAAGCCTCCAGGCGGTCCGTTGCTTCTTTTTCAGACATGACGTTGTAAGACTGAAGTACTTCTTCAGTGGTCGGGTTAATGGTGGTGATGGTCGACATGATCGCTCCTTCCAGATGTGTTGGGTGAGCGCAGGAGTTGGGTCTAACGCTGTGTCCCTGCCCCAGCGCAGCGTAATCGCCGCGATAGGCCGAGGCCGGACATTGCGTGGCGTTAGTGATATTCGGTTCATGAAGAACACAGAACATCCGTCCCTGCCTGTCATAACTGACTCTGGATGATCACCTTAAGTTCCTGCGCAAGGTGCGCAGATAGAGCCCGCGATCTTCTGATTCTTTGAATGTGGAGCAGACGCAAAAAAGCCCCAGAACCAATGACGGTTTACTGGGGCTTTTCAATTCAAATAGTGGCGGAGGGACAGGGATTCGAACCCTGGGTAGGCTATTAACCTACGCCGGTTTTCAAGACCGGTGCATTCAACCGCTCTGCCATCCCTCCACGGCCGGCAATACTACCGGAAACCGCGCGCTAGTCAATGCCCAAGGTATCGAAATGAAACGCTTTTACGTTTTCAAGGCCTTGATTTGCAACATCGAACGGGTATGATCAGTGAATATTAAAGGATCAACCTACTAGCTACTCCTGGAGATCGACTATGAACATGCAAGATCAACAAAGCACCCTGCAGCATACGGGTGTCAACGAGGCCGAGGTCAGTAAGCTTTTCCGCAATACTTACGCTCTCCTAGCCATGACGTTGGCGTTCAGCTCCATTGTTGCAATGGTGTCCATGGCGTTGAATCTGCCCCGCCCCAATATCATTATCATGCTGGTGGGCTTTTACGGGTTGCTGTTTCTGACCTCGAAGTTTCGTGATTCCGGTTGGGGTCTGGTTCTGACCTTCGTGTTTACCGGTTTCCTTGGATACACAACCGGCCCCATATTGAATGCTTACCTGTCTTTGCCAAACGGCGGCTCGCTTGTGGCCATGGCTCTGGGTATGACTGCTATGGTGTTCCTCGGTCTGTCCGCCTACGCGATTCTGACCCGCAAAGACTTCAGCTTCCTGTCTGGCTTCATCATGGCCGGCTTTGTGGTGTTGCTCTGCGCCGTTGTGGCCAGCATCTTCATTGATGTCTCGGGCCTTGCCCTGGCGATTTCTGCTGGCTTCGTATTGTTTTCTTCGGCCATCATTCTGTATCAGACCAGCTCAATCATTCATGGTGGTGAAGACAATTACATCATGGCGACCATCACCCTGTTTGTATCTATCTACAATATTTTCCTCAGTCTGCTACACATTCTGGGCATCTTCGGCGACGATTAATCGCTTGATTAGTTACAATGAGGCCCGCTCCATAGCGGGCCTTTTTTGTTTATGAACGGTTATATCCATGAATTTTGCCATTATCCTTCTTGCCGGCCCCCAGGATCCCGCTGCTCGCAGCGCTTTGAACTTTGCCCGCGCAGCGTTGGATGCGGGGCACCAGATCAGCCGGTTATTTTTCTATCGTGACGCGGTCCATCTGGCCAGCTCGTTGGGTGTACAGCCCCAGGATGAGGCGGACATTTACGCCGACTGGCGGGCTTTTATCAGCGACAACCAGCTTGATGCGGTTGTCTGCATTGCAGCGGCGCTGCGCCGCGGTGTGCTAGACAGCGCGGAAGCAACCCGGTGGAAGCGACCAGTAGCAAACAGCGGAGCACCTTGGGCATTATCGGGCCTTGGGCAATGGGTCGACAGCCTGCAAACGGCCGACCGCACAGTGACGTTTGGTACCTGACATGAAAAGTCTGTTGATTATTACCAGTCGGCCGCCTACCCACCTGGCGGCCCGGGAGGCTCTAGACCTGGCGCTGGCTGCTGCTGCCTTCGGTGTGCCGACAGGTCTCCTGTTCATGGGTGACGGGGTTCTGCAGTTGCGCAAGGGGCAGGATGCAGGTTTGCTGCAGCAAAAATCACTGTCGGCGAATCTTGATGCCCTGGATATGTATGGCATAGAAGACGTCATGGTCTGTCGGCATTCGCTTGCCGAACGCGGATTGAACATAAATCAATGTTCATTGCCGGCAGACTGCGTAGATAGCAACCAAATTGCTATTTTGCTGGAACACTTCTCGGAGGTGGTATGCCTGTGAGCGCACCCACTCTTCATATTCTCCGCCACTCGCCAACCGGAAGCAGCTCGCTGGCCAATTGCATGCGTGTATTGGCGAACAAGCAGAGCGTTCTTCTCATCGAGGATGCTGTCTACGCGCTACTGCCAGGCTCTGCATCCCTGGGCAGTATCAAACTTCTTCCCGGTGATGTGCGTTTGCATGTACTGGAGGCAGACCTGCTTGCCCGTGGGCTGGCCCTGGACGATCTGCCCGCGCGTGTTCAATCCATAGACTACAAAGGCATTGTGCAACTCTGCGAGCAAAGCGGCAAGGTGGTCAGCTGGTGACGCAGACAATACAGGTTGGATCAAAGCGTATTGCACTTGACCAGGAAGGCTTCCTGACCGATCTGAACGACTGGTCGCAACCCCTGGCCGCGGAGCTCGCGCGTATCGAAGGCATCGAGTTTACCGACAAGCATCTGGAAGTGATTCTTTTGCTCCGCCAGTTTTATCAACGCTATCAACTCTCGCCGGCTATGCGGCCTTTGGTAAAATACGTAGGTCAGGAGCTTGGTCCGGAAAAAGGCAAAAGCATCTATTTGCTGAAGCTGTTTCCCGGTAGTCCGGCCAAGCTCGCGAGCAAAATTGCAGGCCTGCCCAAGCCGGATAATTGTCTGTAAAACCGCCATTAGGACTCGCTTCGCCAGACTTTATAATCCGGGTCCGATTGGCAACGTGGTCAGAATCACCAGTTCATCTCCCGTCTGGAGCTTGAGCGGGACATCCCTGGCGGGGTTGAGCTGCAATCGCCTGCCTTCGGCATCCGGCGTTAGCCGATAGAGCCCCAGAGCCGTCTCACCCTGCAAACCAGCCACTGCTTCCAGGTCGGCAAAGGTATTGACGCTCTGCATGGGGTATTCACTCAGGTCCCTATAGAGAATCTCGGCCCCACCCACGGTAAAGAGCTCCTCAAACACCAGGCCGAGTTCACGGCGTTGTGCAATTTGCGCCATCAGGTGGCTCAGAATCATCGGACTGATGATACTTTCACTGCGGTTACGCACCACCAACTCTTCATTTGCCGGGTCACTCAGCTCCAGCAGCAGCTGCGGTCGATGCTTACGCTCCTTCAACAACTCATCCACTGCCATGTATCCAACCATCGCACGGGCATCAGCCTCTTCACCCGAGTCCAGCCGGTCACTGGATACCAGCAGAATACTGTCCCACTGGGTTTGCAGGATCTTTCTCAAGGTTGTCTCTGCCATGAAATCGGCTTGCAGATGATCACAGGGCACGCTCTGGGCCTTTTCACTGTACTGCACCAGTTCCTCACGCTGGGCGTCCGCTTCGAGGGTTGAAACCATCATGAGGCGGAAGTTCTGTTCACCATAGGTTGCCAGCTCATGCACAAGCGCTGGCAGGCGTCGATTCCAGCCAAGAATGAGTACCGACTTCTTGCTGAAGTCAGCTCCAATCAATGACGTATTGACCTGGCTTTTACGCTCCCACGTCCTGGCTAGAAGCTCATTGTCTTGTGTTGGATCTGCATCCTCGTATTCGCGGGCCAGCATTACCAGGCTGTCGCCGGTCTGCACCCGCTCGCTGGTCGGCGCGTTGAGCATCGTGGTCGATATGTCCCCTGCCCTGCGGACCAGACCGAGAAGCACAGCATGAGGGCATCGCGCAGCAATTGCGGCCAGTGTCTGACCTTCACAGCCTACAGTTGAACGCAGATAAATTTCATTGCCATCGTGTACCGACATGACTTCGCCGTAGAACTCCGGGAGCCCAGGGTGCAGGATGGCCTGCGCCATCAGTCGACTGACTATCGCATCACTGGCAATGATTTCCAGCGGGCCGGGATAGGCCCTGCGCATCACGTTCAGCTTGCGCACATCCTCGATCTCGGCCACCACATAAGGCAGAGGTTGACCACTATGTTGACCCTGGGCGTGCAGGGTCAGCAAAGCCTTGATGGTTTCCATATCACCGGTAACCAACGTGCTACCGCCCTGGGAGCGACCGGGGATCATGACCACCGCGGCCTGCAGGCAAGCAACCCGGTGCAATGCCTCGGGGTGCAATGGCGTGCCCGAGCGCAAGATGATGTCCTTGACCCGACGACCAACACCGGGAGTGTCGCGCAGCTCCTGACTTCGCTCTGTATCTACTATGTCTGACAAGATCACCAGACGCAGACGGCGAGTATCGAGAGATTTGAGTAGGCGTTGAATACCACCAGCGTTATCCATGATTTCCTGCACTAGCGGGATAGTCCGGTTCGTCCAACCCAGGATCACAACATGATTGTTGATCGTAACCGGTGTCAGGCCTTGCTCCAGTACGCCCATCTTGCTGATCAGCCAGCGGGTCATGATGGCCACTAGTGTGCCCATGAAAAGCACATACCCGACAACAGTCAGCACCGTGGATATCACCCTGCGCCAGGTGCCTGAGTCGTCCCCAAGATACCCCGGGTCGGTAAGCCGGAGAAATGCCCACCACACAGAATCAGCCAGCGGAACATCAGCCTGCGAAGAGGGCCAGGCCAACCATCCGCCGATCAGTGAAATCAACGCGATAAAAAGCGCCACAACGAGAAGTTGGTAGTGCACGCCCTTGATCAACTGGCGTTCGAGGATATATCGCAGACGGTCTACCAGTGTGAAGGGCAGCATATGAATTCCAGTTGGTCAAAACCTTACAAGCGTACCTAAAGCCTGCTAGATTGACTATCTGCAAGCCTGCGGACTGAATATAACAGCGGTCATTGATGGATAACCTGCAAAACATCTTCGCGCTATTCGCCATAGCTTTTTACTGGCTTTTTTCAGCTGCAGTGACTGTCCGTGTCATCACTCGCCGCAGGCCGGTAAGCGGCACCCTCGCTTGGCTTCTGGTTATATATGTCATCCCTCTGATAGGGGCAGTTCTTTATCTGATGATTGGTGAGATGAACCTTGGCCGCCGGCACGGGGAACGCACCAACGCCATGATCGACCCATACCTGCACAACATAAATCATCGTTTTGGTCGCCCTGAGGCCGTTTTACCCGGTGGCGCATTGGCCCAGGGCATTCATCAAATGCTGATTGCACGCAACGGCGTCAGTGCACTGGGATATTCGAATATGCAGTTGCTGGCCACGCCAGAGGCGATTTTTCAGCAATGGCTGGGCGATATTCAACAGGCCAGGGAAAGTATTCGGGTAGTGACCTACATATGGCATCCCGGAGGCAGAGTTGATGATATTTCCCAGGCACTGATCGCTGCAAGCCAACGCGGCGTAAGGGTCTCGCTGCTGATCGATCATGCGGGCAGTCGTAAATTCTTCCGTTCAAAATGGCGCAAGAAAATGGTCGAAGCCGGCATAGAGGTGGTTCCGGCTTTGCCGGTAAAGTTATTTCGTGCCCTGGCTCGCCGCATAGACCTGCGTATGCATCGTAAACTGTGGGTCATTGACGACCGTATTGCCTATACAGGCTCGATGAACATGGCCGACCCACTGAGTTTCAAACAGGGGGCTGGTGTTGGTCAATGGGTCGACCTTATGCTGCGCTTTGACGGTCAGGCTGCCCCGGGATTATCCAAGGTCTTTGCCTGGGACTGGGAAGTGGAAACCGGCCTGCGTGACCTTCCAAAACACTACCCGGCTGCAGAGAACTGGCCTAACTGGGTTTCCATCATTCCATCGGGACCGGGCGTTGGCGAAGACCTGATTGGCCAAGCGGCGCTTTCTGCTATCTACCGTGCCAATACCAGTATCACCATCTGTACGCCCTACTTCGTGCCATCCGAAGCCATATTTGATGCACTACGCCAGGCAGCAAGGCGTGGTGTCGACGTGAATGTTCTGTTGCCCAAGAAAAATGACTCGATCATGGTGGGTTGGGCCAGCCGCTCATACTTTGAGCTGTTATTGGAATCAGGAGCCAGAATTCATCGCTTCGATGGTGGCTTGTTGCACAGCAAAGCAATGCTGATTGATGACGCAATAGCGCTGGTTGGTAGCGTCAACCTGGATATACGCAGCCTGCAACTCAACTTCGAGTTGACCGTCACTCTCTTTGACGGCGATAGCACTGCCGCAGTCGGGCACTTGATTGATTCCTACCTTGAGCGCAGTGAGCTCCTGACCCTGGCCTCGTGGCGCGAACGAAGCCGAGGTGCAAGGGTCCTTGAGCGTCTTATGTTCTTCATGAGTCCGCTGCTCTGAACTCACCATGAGCTCGCGCATGCCCCTCGACAGTAGCGAACGTAGGGATCTATTAATACTCTAAAAAACACAGTTAATGAGACTTGTTCTCATAAAGGATGACTGCTACATTCTAGATGCGATTTATTATCATTGTTATCTAGAGGTATGTGATGCGAATCTATCTGCTGCCCTTAACCCTTACCGCCGCACTCATGTCACCTGCCATGGCTGACGCAGGAGACGTAAGTCATTACCAGGCCAAAGCGGCTGACTCCCATGAACAGGCCGTGGCCAACTTCAAAGAATATAATGGACGATTAGAAGCCTTATTGGCCGGAGAGCTGGATGGCAGCGATCTGGCACAGGTACATGAACTGACCTATACCCTGGAAAATGCGCTGGAAAAAATGCGTGCCGAGGCCAGCGAAATGGCTTTAGCTCTTGAGGAAGTCCATCTGGCATCCGAGCGCGCAGACTCTGATGCTGTGCGCAAGCATGGTAAAGCTTACCTTGGTGCTGCCAAGACGCTTATAAACTAGGAAGCAACCACCCCATGTTGTCAGGGCGTTCAGCGCCCTCAATTGATGGGTGGTTGCCCTATCGAAGCGCCCTATTCAGTCACGACCAACTGATATTCCGTACGCAGTCCACCGCGGGTATGCACAATCACATAGCCCCGGCTAGTTGGCGTGAAACCCTGGGTTAGCGCAGCACTGTAGAGCGCACGCCAGGTGCCCTCCACATCGTTACGCTGGGCATCAAAGTCAACGCTAAGCACTTGCTGTGTATCGACTTTATCCATTACGAAGCCACTCACCGAAGGCACCCCTGAGGCATCTACCGGAAAGCTGACGGTGATCGGCAAGTTGTCCGGGGTCACGGCTGACAAGTCCGCGAACACCAGAGTAAGAGGGCCCTCTACCTTGACCTTGCCGCGTCGAGTTGCAGCAGTGCCGACTGTCCTGGCGATAGAGCCAATGTCATTGCGCAGGCGCTTGGGCGAGATATTGTATGCACGTCCAAAGAGATTCATCGCCGGACGTTCGACAAGGCGGATCTCGTATATCACCCCATCATCGCGCAGAGGCAGAACGTCCCCGGCACGGATATTTACAGGCTTTTGCTGGGTCACCGGCAGCGGCTTGTAGACTTCCTTGCACAGGGGTTCCTTGAAAGCCGCACGCTCGCCCTCGCCCAGTCTGGAATTGGCATCAAGGGCGTTGCACACCTGTTGGTGATAACCCTTCCACAACTGGCGGGCAGCGCCGGCATCCAGCAAGGTGGCGATCATGCCTGCCTCTGCTTCACGTGCTGCCATCAGCAGTGCGGTCTGGCGTCCGCTTGCCGCTTCTTTCCTGTCGGGACCACCTACCCCCATGCCCGGAGATTGAGTGGTCTGGCGATGCACATCAGCCCCGTTGGCAAGTAACAAGCGAGCACTTTCCAGTTCGTTGAGCTGCGCCGCAGCCATCAGCGGAGTCTTTCCCCAGGCATTGGCACCATTCACATCAAAGCCCGAGTCCAGCAGCAACCGCACATTGGCTGGTGTTTCCAGTGCAGCCAACAAGGCCGGACTGGAATCAGGACCGATACCGCGCTGACGACCGAATGTATCGGTTTCATACGCAATAAAATCGCGCACTACGTTCTGTGGCCCATTGTTGATCAGTACGCTATAGAGTGTCGCGAAGTTGCGTCCACGTTCAAGCTCACCCGCAACCGGTGCGATGGCATAGCGAGGCTGATAGTTTGCTCCCGGAGGCAGCGGGAGACCGGGCGCCTGATCAGGAGCCGAAAGATTCTCCGTCGCCCGCGCGAAGGTTTCGTGGAAAAGCAGATCAGCAGAAGCGCGTGCGTCGCTATCCGTCAGTCCCTGGGCACTGAACATCTGCACCAGCTCATTGTGCGCCGGTTGCAACATGGGCATTACCCGTCGGTACATCGCCTTGTTGTTCAGACTGCGCTCGGACCAGTTGAAAAAAGCGTCCATTGCTGCATCATTGCGTTGCCGCACCGCCGCCTCACGACCAAAACGGGTTAGTGCATCAGCGCCGAGCAGCGGCAGGTTCAGTAAGGTCCATTGCCGCTCTTTCCACGTCTGGAAATTATCGCGACGCTCTTGCTGCGCGTAACCTGGCAGAGGATCACCGGCCAGCTTGTCCAGCTCGGCCTGTAGCTGAGCGTAGGAAGGCATACCCGCCAGCGTGTTGGTGCGCGGCGGCGTCAGGTAGGTCTGGAACAGACACAACGGCTGTACGCTCTGCCCTTGCAGTTCATACAAGCCACTAAAAGCTGATTCGCCCCGAGCCGCAGGCGAATAGAACCCCCAGGTTTCGTTGACCATGACCAGAGTACGCCCGTTTCGGCTAAACACGTCGATCGAGCCGTAGTCGCCGGTCTGTGAAGAGGAAGCGTGGGACCGCCCGCCGTAATTGGGCTGCTCTGCGATCCACTGCGGCATCGTGTGTTGGCCAAGTACCGGCTGTCCGTTAACAATCAACACCCGAGTTCGATTCTCGTAACCCGCGTAGGGGCCGGCGTTGTATACGTCTACCTGCACCTGGCTACCGTTAACGGTGGCGCTGGTTTTGTCGGCATGTGTGCCAGCCAGCAAGGTCGCTGACGGAAGACGCGCTGCAGATGGTCGGCCATGGCGCGCCAGGTCTGCATTCAGATCCGCGGTCATTGCAGTACACAAGGCTGGATCACGGCTGTCTGCGAGCCTGTAACTGACATACGAAGCATAGGCATGCGCCTTGCTCTGTGCCTGCGGCTGCGCTACCGGCCAGGACGCAAGTTCACGGCTACGCTGGCGGTAGAGGGCTTCCAGGCAACCGATGGCCTGGCTATCTGCGCTGATCTCGGTGCCGCTCTCCTGGCCTAGCCCGCAATGACCTGCTCGGCCCAGCTGCCACTGGCGATGGCTGGCTTCAAGCAGTAATGCGCCGGCCATATCGGCGGCTTGCACCCGCGTTCGGTATTGTTCAAGCAGTTGCCGATCCAGGCGCGACAGCTCGTCACTGGCGCAGATCTGCCGATGAACTGCAGGCAACGCACCACCGCACTCGAAGCTGGCCTTGGTAGTGGCGCGATCGGTTGGCAGGCTGGGTGGCGGTGGCTTGTAGTCCACCGGCCCGGCAACCGGTTCGCCGGCACAGCCGCTGAGGAAGGCCACCGAAACCGCTGTCGCCAGTAGCGCAGCGTTGGAACGTGTCAAATAGAGCATCGAACAACCTCCTTTTAATCGATGAATATAGCCGTGCCATAGATCGTGTATTGGCTTGCACCCTCGTTAGGCGGCGGCGGATACGGTGCCGACTGCACGATGGCCTGCTCGGCTGCCTGATTCAGAACTGCATCGACGCAACGATCAATGTTGTAAGAGACAATCTTTCCCTGCGTATCGACTACGATCTCGTAGGGGATGCGGCACTGACGCTTGAAGTCGTCCGGATCACCCTTATAGCCAGGTGGCGGCTTATATGACGAGCCTGCCGGGCGCACCAGCTTCTGCGTGACTCGACTTTTTACCGTTTCGGCATAACCTGAAGGCGCCATCCGTGCCCTTGTCGGAGCGTTCGCCGGCGGCGCAGGTGGTGCGCTCCACTCCGTATTGGCCCCAAAGGAATGCACCGGCGGTCCCGCTGGTTTAGGCGGCGCAGGTTTGGCAACCGGCTGAGGACGCGGTTTGACCGGCTCGGGCTCGGGTTGAGGTTCGGGTTCCGGCTCTGGTTCGGGTTCTGGCTCCGGCTCCGGCTCTGGTTCGGGTTCTGGCTCTGGCTCTGGTTCTGGCTCCGGTTCGGGCTCGGGTGGTAACTGAACCAGCTCTATGGCTACCGGTTCCGGCTCGATGACCATCGGGTGCGAAAGACGCCCACTCGCCAGCCAGGCCACAAGTGCAGCGTGCAAGGCCAGTGAAATAGCTATCACCAGAAATCGCGCAGACCAGCCCAGTGTTGTCGACGAGCGACTCATCAGGGTTCCAGCTCTTCCGATGCAACAAGACTGATACGTGTGTATCCGGCCTTCTGCAGCGTATTCATGACGCGCATGAGCGTCCCGTAATCAACCGCCTGATCGCCACGCAGAAAGAGTCGCGTATCCTGTTGCCCCGAGGTCACACCAAGGATCAGAGCCTGTAAACCGTCGAGCTTTACTTCCTGTTCCTGCACGAACAGCAGCCCGTCAGCCTGCACACTCACATAGACCGGATCAGCTGGCGGCGGGCTGGGCGTTGCAGCGTTACTTGGCAGGTCGACCGGAACATCAACCGTTGCCAATGGCGCAGCCACCATGAAAATGATCAGCAGTACCAGCATCACGTCAACAAAAGGCGTGATATTCATCTCGGCATTCTGCTGGTAATTGTGCCTCTTTACCGTAGGCCCGGAATTAAACTGGATCGACATGATCAGCGCACCTCGTCCAGCTGGCGAGAGGTGGCAGCCAACATCTCGGCTGAGAAATTATCAAGGCTGCCCACAAAGTGATTAATGTCACGGGCAAACTTGTTGAAAATCATCACTGCAGGTATCGCCGCAAAAAGCCCCAGAGCCGTGGCCAGGAGGGCTTCAGCAATACCCGGAGCAACAATCGCGAGGCTGGCAGTTTTCATCGTTGCGATGCTGGCAAAGCTGTTCAGAATGCCCCATACGGTACCGAAAAGTCCGATGAAGGGAGCTGTAGCACCGATAGTAGCGAGAACACCCATCATGCTACCCAGGCGTGCCATGTCGCGCTCCTGTGGAATACTTGCGGTCAATGACATGCGTTGCAGCAACCGGTTGATCTCATCCGCATCGGCCTTGCGATCCTTGCCAAAACGGCGCAGCTCACCCTGGGCTACCTGCCACATCCTACCCATGGCGCTGGCGTCTGCCTGTTCATGCATAACGCCCTTGTCGTCGTCGCGAAAGGCTTTGAGAAAGCGCTGATTGGCACGCTTTGCACGGGCAAAGACCACCAGTTTTTCGAACAGGATCGCCCAGGTCGCCAGTGAGCAAATCACCAGAAAGATCATCACCGCCTTGACCACCACATCGGCCTGGAAAAACATCTCGCGTACCCCAAACCGCTCAGCAGGGGCCATTGAAGTCTGGATCGGGGCCGCCGCAGGCTGCATCGGCTGTGCTGCAGCGACCGGCTGCGCTGACTCATTGGCCACGGCGGGTGTGGCCGCGGTAGCTGCTGCGCTCTCCTGCTCCTGTTCTGCCTGGGCAACCACCAGGTTGGCAGTCAGGCCAGTTACGCCCATCAGAATCACGAGTGCCGCAAGACGCAGGCGAGTCTGCCAGCGGCTGGCTGTGGCGTAAGGATTGGTGGTCTGCATAGAAAGCTCCATTATCTATTGTTATCGGGAGAGGTAGTGGGGACATCAGGTTCAAGTGTGTCGAGCGCAAGAATGGCGTGCAGTGCCGCTATATAACCGGTAAAGGCCTCACGACCCTTGGCACTCAGGCAAACCCGTGTACGCGGTTTTTTGCCTGCAAAATCTTTCTTGATCAGAACGTATTGCGCGCCTTCAAGGGTATTGAGGTGCGCACCAAGATTGCCGTCGGTGGTGTCGACTATCGATTTGAGGGAAACGAATTCAAGCCATTGGCCCGCTGTCAGCGTGTTGAGTGCTGCCATGATTTTCAGACGAATAGGCTGGTGAATGATCTCGTTGGGCGTCTGCATTACAAGCGCCTCAACCAGAGGCCGAAGGCAACGAAGCTACCGCCATACACCGCGGCCATCCACCACCAGAAAACCGGCTGGAAGAACATAAAGCCGATCATCAGCAACACTGCCAACCAACCACCAATAAACAGATAACGTGGCCGCATCTGAACGCCTCGCATCACATAAAGCGCAGACACAAACAGCGGTGCCACCATGGAGCCCTGCTCGGGGGTGAGCGGCCACATGACCACATGGATTAGAATCATGAAGGTGAAGATGGCACCGATCAGTACCAGATAGCGCCAACCGATGCCGGGGATTTCTGTGGCTGCGCGGCGTGCCAGGATCATGCCAGCACCCATTGAAGCAGGAACCACTATGAGCCAGATCAATAATATGAGTGCAGGGAAAAGCCCTGAGAGAGCAAAGCCAACCGAGTGAGCAACACCCCACAGCAGAAGCTGATCGGACTCTGCCCGATAATCCTGGAACCCGGCAGCGCGAGCCTTGATGGCGTCAATCTCGCGCAGCGCACGGGCAGCTTCTTCAACTGAAGGAGGCATGAACACTCTCTTGTTTTATTCTTTGCAAAGCACTCTATTGAACAGAGTAGACAAAAACAAGAGGTGTGCTAAAAAATTAATCAGCTGATTATGTCGTACTCTCCACCACGCTCCAGGGCACGTTTGTAGCTTGGCATGCCGTGGATACGCTCAAGAAAGGCCATCAGATTAGGCCAGGTTTGATCCAGCCCGCCTCGCGCAGCAGCGGCTTCGAGCGGAAAGCTCAATTGAATATCAGCGGCCGTAAGTTGGTCGCCGACGAAGTAACCGGTTTTCGCTACCTCCGCTTCCATATAATCAAGATGCTGACGAATCTGCGGCTCGATAAAACTGCTGCGCACGTTCTTGGATATGCCCTTGGCAAAGGGTTTGGCGAAGAACGGCATTTTGGCATTCTCGACCTTGTTGAAAACCAGCTTGAGCAATAACGGCATCATCGCCGAACCCTCGGCATAGTGCAGCCAATAGGTATATTGCAGGCGCTCTGGAGTTCCCGGCTCGGGGGCAAGCTTGCCATTGCCGTACTTGTCGACCAGATATTCAATAATCACGCCGGACTCGGCCACGACCAGATCGCCATCAGTAATCACAGGTGACTTGCCCAGCGGGTGAATCTTCTTCAGTTCTGGCGGCGCCAGACTGGTTTCAGGGTCTCGCTCGTAACGTTTAACCTCGTATTCCAAGCCCAACTCTTCGAGCAGCCAAAGAATGCGTTGCGAACGGGAATTGGCCAAGTGGTGGACTGTAATCATCGATTCATCTCCCTGAGAAGTGGCTTGAAGTGAGGCAGACTATGCCATGAAAAAGCGATGAAAGTCTTTGTAGCAGGATTCTCCCCAAGGGGCTCTCAAGGCATGAGAACATATCGTCCGCACATTAGGAGAAGCAAATGACTACAAGCAAAACCCCCAACGCCAAGCGAATTCCCGGCTGGATTAAAGCCCTGTTCATCATGGTACTGTTTGGTTGCGTCAGTCTTGTTGCCTGGCAGCAGTTGCCCCGTACTGGTGTATCAACCGATCTGTCCGTTATCGGCATAGACAAACCAGCCCTGGTGCTGACCAGGGATAATAATCTGGTGGGTGGTGGTGAGGTCCTCGATCTGCTGCGCGCAGCCCTGCCGGAATATGGTGAACGCGTATATCTGCGCGTAGCTCATCAGGGGCAGGAGGACGGCCGAGCCTTCGCCCGGGATCATGATTCCCGGGACGGTGATCTGGTGTTGCTGGATGCCGAGGGCCAGGTGATAGCTGGACCGGTATTACCGCAATCCTATGCTGACGTCGAAGCGCTGCTCGCTCAGGCTGAATGACAACAAAGGAACTCTGCTTGCAACTCGCGTAGAATACGGCGCCTTCTATCAATACCGCTGCCGCATTCATCAGGATGCACCCACGGAGATCGCTGGCCATGACTGAACGCTTTTCACCCCGGGCTGCTGCACTGCTGCCACTGGTGCTGTTTCTGCTGATTTTTCTCGGCAGTGGCCTCTATTACACGGCTCTGGGCACTGACTTCGCGTTCTATCAGATCAAGGCACCGGTCGCCATACTGCCGGCGATCATTCTTGCCGTGCTGCTGGCTCGTGATTCGCTTAACCAAACGATAGAGGCATTCGTTACGGGCGTGGGCGACAGTAATATCATCACCATGGCGCTGGTATTTTTGCTCGCTGGGGCCTTTGCTACCGTAACCGAAGCCATTGGTGGCGTGGCTGCAACAGTAAACATGGGTTTGAGCTTCATTCCCTCTGCGTTTGTACTGCCGGGCCTGTTCCTGATTGCTGCCTTTATCTCGACCGCCATGGGTACATCCATGGGTACCATTGGCGCGTTGGCACCCGTCGCCCTCGGGTTTGCCGAGGCTACGGGGTTGTCCATACCCCTTGCCATGGGTGCCATCATCGGCGGCGCCATGGCCGGAGATAATCTGTCGATCATTTCCGACACCACCATTGCTGCGACTCGCACCCAGGGCGTTTCGATGCGTGACAAGTTCAAGCTCAACCTTATGATTGCGTTGCCCTCCATGCTGCTAACGCTGGTATTGCTGTTCATACTTGGTAACAGCGCCGTAGAACCTGTTGTGGCCGACTACCAGTTGCTTCTGGTGCTGCCTTATATCGCTGTGCTGGTGCTCGCACTCAGCGGGCTGAACGTGCTCGCAGTACTCATGACCGGCATCCTCCTGTCCGGCATCACAGGGCTCTTTCTAACTGAAGGCTACAGCGCTGCCACCTGGGGTGGCGATATCTACCGCGGGTTTGAGGGCATGCTGGAAATCATGGTGCTGTCGATGTTCATCGGGGGCCTGTCAGCCATCATGAAACGCGAAGGCGGCCTTGCCTGGGTACGTGACCGTATTCAGCGTATCGCCGGCATCCTCGGCAAAACCGGCAAACGCACTGGCGAGTCAGCCATCGCTGCGCTGGTCAGCGTCACCAACCTGTTCGTAGCCAACAATACCGTTGCCATCATTATCAGCGGCAGCGTCGCCCGTGAACTGGCCGAAGACTACGCAGTGGATCGCCGCCGCAGCGCAAGCCTGCTCGATATCTTCTCCTGCGTTATTCAGGGTCTTATCCCCTATGGCGCACAGATCCTTCTGGCCGGCTCGCTCGCTTCGATCTCACCGCTGGTGCTGGTCGGCCAAGTGTACTACTGCTGGCTGCTGGCCCTCATGGCCATAGCCGCGATTGTCTTTGGCTTTCCCAAAACCAGGCCAATGGCAGACTGAAGAAGAGTTTGTCGCTGCTGAATTCAAATTCGCGGCAAAGCACTTTATTTCTAATGTCGGGATCAGCACTTACGCTGATCCAAAGCGGATTTTCTTCCTGGTCAAAGAGTCCCAAAGTGCCTTCGACCAGAGGGCAATCAGGGCAGCTGCGAGATCCTCAGAGTGCCCGTTAATCTGGCTCAACATAGAGACAGAATATGCTGTCAAATTGATATTATTGGAAGTAATCTAAACTCGTGCCAACACCAATAATGAGAAAAAACATGACAACACTTTCTGCCCCGAATTTACGCAGTGCCATTCGACTTGCACTCTTCGCAACTGCAGCTATCTCCGCGCCAATCATGGCTGCCACAGGCAGCTATAGCGGCGACCTCAGCTCGGTTGACGCCGGAACCTGGGCAAGACCCTTTGCAGACGGCAACTGCTGCTCCGGCCTGGGGCCGGTCAGGTTCCTAGCGCAAGATCTACAGGTTGGCTCTGATGGCCTTTATTCACTATCGTCCGCGCAAAGTGGGTATGACGGTTACCTGTTACTGTACCAAAACAGTTTCGACCCGCTCGATCAGACCGCCAACTTTGTTGCTGGTGATGATGACGGCAGCGGCGGCATCGGCACCTCGGATATCGAGAACATCAGTCTGGTTGCAGGTACTCGCTATATTATTGTGGATACAGGCTTCGCTGCAGGTGACCAGGGAACCTTCACCACAACGGTCACCGGACCTGGTGCAATCTATTTCATGACCCTGCCGCTGACCTCTGCTGACGTTTTGCTGGGAGACCTGTCCATCAGCGCCAACAAATCCCTTGCACGCACCCTGGGTCAGCGCCTCGGCAGCTTGCGTGAGTCATCACCTTTTCCTCAACACGGTTTTTTCCTGCAAACCTCCTATGACGAAAATGACGTCAATGCCAGCGACACTCAGCCGGGCTACAACTACCGCAGCAATCGCATTACCGCGGGCCTTGATCACAAACTGACTGAAGCAATGTTAGTAGGCGCCGCGTTAAGCCATGAGGAAGGAGACAGTAACGTCGATGCGTCCATCGACGAAATCAACCGTACCGCTACGAGCTTGTCACTGTTCAGTAGCTATCAGTTGACTGACCAGATCCATGCACAAGCAATTTTGGGCTATACGCGGGCAAGCTACGAGCTTGATACTGCATCTAGCGCAGAAACCGACGCTGACGAGACGTCACTGCTGTTGGGCCTGGGCTATCACAACCAGTTGGGTGTTGTCGCACTGGACCCCTTCGCACGGGTACAGTATGTCTACAGTGATATTGATGCCTACCAGTATGACAATGCAGATGAAGTCAGCGATCAGCGCGCCAGATCATTGCGCTCCATGTTCGGTGTCGACACATCCATGCAGATTCAGACTGGGTTTGCCGTCCTGACCCCACGCGCGAGCCTGGCCTGGGAGCATGAGTACAGTGATGAAGCTCGAAGTCTCAATGTTGGCGGCGCGCGCCTGGAGACCAGCGATCCTGATCGCGACTACTTCAGCGTTGGCTTGGGTCTTGAGGCCGGCATTACTGAAGCCATCTCTGCGTATGTGAACTACAACACCAGCATTGATGCTACTGACAATTTCAGTTCAGCAGTGGCTGGCGTGCAAATCAGTTTCTGAGTCGCCTCTCTAATGGGCGCTATTCTGAGGACAGAATAGTGCCTTTTCTTTCCCTCTCTTATCGCTCTAGCCAATAACCTTCAAAGTAGTTCGTCGCCTGCGCGACCCTGCAGCAAGAGACATATAACACTCTCTCACTGTTCAATCGCTGCCCCTCCCACATCAAATTACTTGCCGTTCGCATTGCGATGACCGTGCTGTCCAAGTCCTTGCGCAAAACCAAGGTCGAATGAATTGATCTGTGTTCGGCAACTCGTCGTTCCCCGTGTTAGCGTGGAGAATCTTGTAACGCTTTCTTAACCAACGGAGCCTCCCTTGCTCGAACGCCTCCAACGTCGACTAGGACTGCAGACCATACCGGGAGTCTTTTTTACTTCGGCTGGAATAGCAGCTCTTTTCGTAGCCCTTGCCATCCCCTTTGACGAAGCTGTTGCAGGTGGTTTTGGACAGCTCACAGGCTGGGTAGCTCGTAACCTGGGATGGTTCTATATCCTCTCGGTGAGTTCCCTTCTGATCTTTCTGCTGGGCCTGGCCTGCAGCCGCTACGGCGATATACGACTGGGCGCGGATGACAGCCGGCCGGACTATTCCAATCTGACCTGGTTCACCATGCTCTTCGCCGCTGGTATCGGGACTATTCTGATGTTCTGGGGCGTGGCGGAACCGATCTCTCACTTTGCAAATCCGCCTTATGAAGGCGTCGATCCTGGGTCGGGACAGGCGGCCAGCGATGCAATGACGATGGCGCTTTATCATTTTGGCCTGCATACCTGGACCATTTTCGCCATGCCATGCCAGGCCTGGCTATTGCCTATTTTTCGTACAGGCACAACTTGCCTATGCGAATCAGCAGCCTGTTCTATCCCCTACTCGGGGACCGGGCCTTCGGACCCATTGGCTGGGCGGTTGATGTGATTGCCGTTGTTGGCACGCTGTTTGGCGTCGCGACCTCACTTGGTCTGGGGACACTGCAGCTTAACAGCGGCCTCGTTTATCTCTTTGGCGCACCATCCAGCGGTCTGGTTCAGGTCATACTGATTACAACCATTACCAGTATCGCCGCCGTATCGGTAGCGCTGGGACTGGACAAGGGCGTACGACGGCTTTCCCAGCTGAATATCTTGCTGGCAATGGTGTTGCTGGCATTTGTGTTCGTGGTAGGCCCCAGCGTATTTATTGCCGAGGGCATGGTCCAGACTATAGGTGAGTATCTCGGCGCCCTCCCCCGGTTAGCATTCTGGACCCAGACCTTCGAGGATACTGACTGGCAACGCCAGTGGACGCTTTTCTATTGGGCCTGGACGATTTCCTGGGCGCCCTATGTCGGTATCTTTATAGCGCGAATCTCCCGGGGCCGGACCATTCGCGAATTTATAGCCGGTGTACTGTTTGCTCCTACTGCTTTTACCCTGTTGTGGTTTGGCATATTCGGTCTGTCTGCTATTCAGGTCGAAATGACCGGCCAGATAGATCTGGCAGAGCAAGTGAAGACAGATCCCTCCGTGGCAATTTTCGCTTTTCTGCAAGCTCTCCCGCTTTCCCAGGTGGCATCCGCGATGAGCGTGGTAATAATCGTCATTTTCTTCACCACCTCATCCGACTCGGCCTCTCTTGTGATCGACATGCTGACCCGACGTGATGATCAACCGTCGCTGGTGCGCCAGCGCATTTTTTGGACAGTGGCCCAGGGGGTTATCGCAGCCTCACTATTGCTGGCAGGGGGGCTGAATGCATTACAGAACGTGATTACATCCCTTGGACTGCCCTTTTGTATCCTTCTGATTTTTATGGCCGTAGCTCTATTCAGGGCACTGCGTGCCGATTATCGAGGCTACAGTATGAATGAGCTGGTCCAGGGAAGAGCTTTCCCGGAAGTAGTGTCTGCGGCTGAAACAACACAGGAGAAGAACCATGTATCGGAAGGTTTTGATCGCCATTGATCCCGAGGACGACGGCGAGGGCAAATGTGCTCTGGCAGTCGCCATGAACCTGCTGACAGAAGACGGGGAGCTTCACCTTGCCAGTGCTTACACCCCAGACGGAGGTGGGTTCTTTCCCCACGTAACGCAAGCCGGGCCAGAACAGAAAGAAGCTGAGGTCAAGGCAACACTAGATCTTCTTGTGCATAAATACTTACCTTTGAACCGAACCGCCAGCCTGCATGTGGTAGCCGGCAGCGCTGGTGAAAAACTGGTAGGCCTTGCGGGTCAGATCAACGCTGATCTGTTGATGTTGGTTTCCCGCGGCAGCTCGGGCCTCTGGCCATTGCGCAAGGCGACAGTTGAGTATGTTTCGGTCAATGCGCCTTGTCCGGTACTGGTTTTGCCGTCGCTCGACAAGACTGATTCTCATAAGACGGGCACAGAGGGTCGTTGACCAGATAAAGCGCTACTGCGTTGCCAACGCAGAAGCATCCCACCTGAAGAAAAGTCATGGACGCTCATCGGATGATTGATATCCATAATGAGCCTTCGGCGCGTCCAAACTGACGGAATATGAAAAAAGTGAGAGCTCAGGAATGAGGAAGCCTATGCAAAGGGCCAACCTATGGTATTAATAAGCTATCAAGGACACTCCAGGGAATGGAATCACCATGTCAGTTCACAGACAGTTCAGTCAGTATCTTGCAGGTGCGATCCTCCTGATCGCACACAGTCTCGCTAGCGCCTCAATCGGGTTACTGGAAATACAGTCGCCTGAACTTCAGGGGCCGATAACCGTGTTGTACCCTTCAGAGGGTGCCGAAACAGAAATCGAGCGGGCCGGTTTCAAATTCAACGTCGCGCATGAAGCGTATGCTATTGAAGGTAATAGACGCCTGATTGTGATCTCCCATGGATCAGCCGCTTCTCCCTGGGTTCATTTTGAGTTGGCTCATGATCTGGTTGAGGCCGGGTTTGTTGTAGCCCTACCAGAGCATTTTCAGGACAACTACCGGGATACCAGTGCGTCTGGCCCCGAAAGCTGGAAGCAACGTCCGGCCGAGATTAGTCGAACCATTGATGCCATTGCCCGTGATCCGCAACTGTCGATCATACTGGGCTTGCAAAGGGTGGGAATGTACGGGATGTCAGCTGGAGGCCATACAGCACTTACGTTGGCTGGCGGGCGCTGGTCCCCTGGTCAGTTCGTTCGCCATTGTGAAGAATACATCGAGGATGACTTTCAAGCCTGTGTCGGCCTTAGTACTGAATTGACTGGCGGTGTTTTTGACGGTGCCAAAACAGCTATGGCCAAATGGGTTATCGGCAACAGATTTTCCGATCAGACCTGGTATGAACACACCGATCCCCGCATTGTCGCGATTGTGGCAGGCGTTCCCTTTGCTGCCGACTTTGATCTTGAATCGCTGAAAACCCCTAACGTTCCCCTGGGTCTTATTGTCGCCGATCAGGACAAATGGCTGACCCCCGCCTTTCACAGCGACCGGGTAATTGATGCCTGCACTTCATGCCAAGTGCTGATGTCCATTGAAAATGGGGGACACGGTGCTCTTCTAGCTCCACTGCCTCTCCTTGAGGAAGGCTTGACCACCGAACTCATCGGCGATCCGCCCGGCTACGCTCGTTCCGAGGTGACTGACGAGGTCAGTCGCGTGATCACGTCGTTCTTTCAGACAAACCTGGCGGTTGGTCCTGATGAATAGGCTAGGCCGAACCTATAGACCTGAAAGGCTGTCATGATGATGAGGCATGTTGCAAACCCTGAATCCTAAACGAGAACTGAATGCCATGTCAGCTTTGCTCTCAATGATTACCGCCTTGATTCTGCTCATCGGCGCCACCGAGGTCAGCGCCCAGAGCGAAACTCAAGCATGGGAAGCGCTGCGTGAAGGCAAAGCCGTCCTGATCTTGCGCCACGCGCTTGCACCCGGCACGGACGACCCCGCCCATTTCGAGCTCGGTGATTGTTCTACGCAGCGAAATCTGAACGACCGCGGCCGACAACAGGCATCCGCTTGGAAACCCTACCTTGAACGGCGGGGTATTGCCGAAGCGCGCGTTTATACCAGTCAATGGTGCCGTAGCCAGGATACGGCAACAGGCATGAATATCGGTGACGTAGCCGAGTGGCCTGCATTGAATTCGTTTTTTCAGAACAGGGGTAAACGCTCAACGCAGACTATCGAGACAATCGAACTGGTCAACCGCCTAGAACCCGGCCCACCAGTGATAATGGTATCTCACCAAGTAAACATAACCGCGCTAAGTGGGGTTTTTCCAGCGTCCAATGAGGGGGTAATACTGGCTCTACCGCTAACGAAAGCGCCTGATGTGTTGGCACGGGTAGCGCCAGACTGAAGCGCATTACCGCTTATTCTGCCAATTTCAGATCTGCTTATTTACTTAAATCAGCTAATTTTGACCAATTGCCTTACGCATGTTCTGACTGGCACTGCCGTTCAGTACTAACGTTGTCCCGGTTAAATATCCACCAGGCGATCTCAGCAGAAATGTGCTCAAGCACAAAGCGGCCCTGCCCCACACCTGTCTTTCCAGCAGCGTATTGCATAAAATACTCAAATATCTAACTCATAGAGTATATGGGGGAAGTAAGACAGGGGGGGATGTGCAGCTTTCCACTCTTCGGCGAATTCCAGGGCTCTCTCGATTTGCTCAGGTGCCATCTTTTTCTCAATATCGGGCAAAGTTGATTTGGCAACTGACCCGGTACTTCCGCCACCATCCAACTCCAAAAGAAGGTGCAGAAGGCCGTAACTCTTTACAAGATCCAGTTCAACCCCATACTCCTCGGGTTCGTGACCGGAAAGCGCAGCTAATGCATATATAGCGCGTGCATAGCCTGTTTTTGCCGCCTTGTTCATCCAATAACGATAGCCTGCCTCGTCGGCATTATCAGCCAATATTCCGGCATAACGCATCATACCGGGGGGATACCCGCCTTCAGCAGAGGCTTTGAACCACGCCTCTACCGCTTTCTGACGACTACCTGGCCACCAGAAGAAAGCGGCTCCCTCCTCAATAAAGGCAGCATGCCAATATTGAGCTTCGGAATGACCTGCTTCGGCTGCTCTGGCTCGCCACTCTGCATCCTGTTTAAGCTTATACATCTGGAACATCGCTTCCGGGTCACCCTGCACAGCCAAGGGTAGAATGACGTCATAAGCATACTGGTACCACTCATCAGGAGAGCGGCTGCTCTGAGGGCAGGTTCCGATAACAGAGCACAGGTTACTTCCACTACGTGCCAGGCGAATCATGGAATAAACATGACCTTGGTCCGCAGCAGCCTCGAGCCACTGCTGTGCTTCGGGAGTCATGAAGCGTTTCAGCTGCCTCAATTCTTCAGCGAGATAAAATTGCGCCTCTGCATCCCCTGCTTCTGCAGCAATTAACAGGTATGGACTTGATACTCGGTACTGATTGTAAAGAACCATACCATGCTCTTTAGCTACTTTTTGCTCTGAAGTTAAAGACGCTGAGTATCCATTGAGAGTCCACAACAGCAGACAGGTGAAAAGACAGGCAGGCACTTTAATCCACATGCGTTTTGCTTTCTCCCAAGTAGTTATCATAAAGACCTTGAGCCATTACTCCAAAATCCTTCATCAGTAAAAGCCGACCGGCCATATTTATGTAGGGTGTCGTATATCGCACCTAGCTTGCCAGCATGTCCTTCGTAATTTCGTCTGATTCTGTCTCCTTCTAAATTTTTATTAACTGCGGGTTTTCGCTCCATAAAGAGATCCAGCTTGCGTCTACTCTCGCGGTACGCTCTCCCTGAGTGGTGTTCTTCCACGCCATATCGGTTCATGTGCATACACGCTTGGGCGAATTGGTGTTGAGCATTTTCAAGATGCTCTGACGACTGCTCCGCAGCAGCGGCTATCCAACCAAGTACTTTCTCGATAGCTTGCTGCTGCAAAAAAAGCGCGTCAGCTGCTGTAGGTGCCCCATCAAAACTTCGCGGTGCCGCGATCAGCGTCAGTAACATCGGTCCCAACGCAGCAGGCGTTGCTTCAACAAACCATTTTTCTAGTTCGTGCTGCTTTCTATAACTAGTAATGGCAAGCGCAATCGGCCCACCCCGCCCACCATCGTTTACAGCCTCATATAGTGACATAACTGCATTTATGCCTAGCAGATACAGCATGGATACGTTCAGGCCGCAGGCGCCGAGAGCATTGAGCTTGGACATGTAGCTCCCGGCTTCTTCCGACACCCACTCCAAGGGTATGCCCTGATTTCTGTAAAGCTCACGGCGGAAAATATTGAGTATATCCACTACACCTTCGTAGCTGACCTCGAAGCTGTAATGGCCTTTAAGACCTGGACCAGCCACGATTGCCGCTTCCAGAATCAAGACCAAGCGACCATCTGATAACTGGATTGCCATCTTGGCATTGCTGCCGATGCCCAGAGCAACATCCATACCTGTGGTGATTTTCGCGAGGCTGAGCCACTGGCTAGCCATGGATCTGTTCTGGTCCACCTGCTGCATGCCCGTTGGCCGAGTGCGCACAGTTGCAAGATGCTGAGGAGGTGCCCAATTCAGTGCGCCTGTCAGAGAGATACCGGCTTGAATGCCCGCAAAGACGCTGAACTCAGCACCTGCCCCGCCCTGAAGGTTTGCGGAGCTGACCATGCCACTACCTGGCCGTTGTGCTTTTTCACTTGCGTCAAGACCAGGCCCACCCCAAAGAAAGTGGTTGGGCGTTAGACTGATTTCAGCTGACAGCAGCATGGATGCACCGGCATATCCCCAGGCCAGGGCGCTGAGGTGCAGCGAGTACCGACCTATACTGACGGGCGTAGTCGTGCCCTCATAGTTGAGATAGGTGAGAACTATATCTTGCGCAGCGGCCTGGGTTGGCAAGTCAACACTGAACAATTCAACGATACCCCGCGCCAGGTCGATCCCCACATTAGCTACGACCGTGCTTTCAAACCCTCCAGCCAAACTTAAAGTTGGCCCCTGTACGGCCATACTCGCGTGCAAGGAGCTTTGCGGTGGTGTCAGGCAACGAATTAGCTGGGCTGCGGGGCTTGGGTCAAACAGTCGCATTCCGTCACGAATATCCGCACGAAAAAGCACTTGTTGCAGATTCCTGCCCCAGGATTGGCGCACCGCGGCATCGTCAAGCTGTTCGACTTGAATTGATTGCTCTGAGAGATACTTATAGAACTCTTCAATATCAAACCAGCCGTGCTGGTCAAACCAATCTCCGGCTTGATCATCAATAGGCACAGCTCCATGACTCTCCAGCCACCGTTTAAAAAGTGTTGAAGTCTTCGACACTTGGCCTGGACCGCCAGCATCGGCAGGAAGCCGCTTTACGGCCTTTCCCATCGCTTCAACTACATGCTCCTTGTAACTGGTTCTCAACTGATCGCTGATGCCGCTCAAGCTGAACAGGCTGAGGGCCTGAACAACTTTCCCCTTTACTCCCGGTGCACTCAGCTCTCGCAGAGGAAAGTCGGCGCGCACCATGCGCTCTGCTGGACGGGGCTGATACTGTTCAGGCTCCCACAGCAAGTATCGACGTATCGGATTGGCAGCCACATTCTGCTGCGCCTTCTCATATAGGTCGTCAAGCTCACCCTGTAACTGTTTCCACTGCCCTTCTTCTTCCGCTAGAAGACCGGCCGGCGGTTGTGCGTTGGACCCCGTGGCCTGGACCCAATCTCGATACTTTTTCTGCATGCTGGCACTGAGAACAACTTGTTGCTGCTGCTTGTCGACATATCGCTGAAGCTCCGTTTCGGCGTCAGCGATGCCGTCAGCGGGCGCTTTTGCCAGTGCATATTCGGGTACTGCCAGGCCATAGTCAGCTAAAGCCATGATGGATTCGACATAACTCTGATATACACCCCGCCTTCTGTGGTGGTGTATGCGAGCCATGGTCAGGACGTCTAGATCACCCATGCAGGCTATCAAGCACTCATGAAGCTGCTCTTCGAGCTGTTTGACCTCCGCAAGCTCTTCTTCCAATCTGCTGGCACTGAGCCCCCTTTTTAGGACCCTCGCCCGCTCAGACAGATAGGCCTGTACGCGTCGACGAGCCTCCATAGCCTCGGCAGAAAACAGAGCACCGTTCTCGTATACGTATCCCTCCTGTTGAGCCAGGACCAACGCCTTTGCCTGCAGCACTTTCCATTCATCATGAAGAGCTTGTAGTTGAGTACGCTCCCGGTGCAGCGCCTCCAACTCAGCTCCTCTTGCTCTGGCTTGACGGATATGCAGTTCGCGATCGCGATTTGCTTCGCGGGCTTCGGGACTTGATGGGAATTCCATATGAGGCCGATCAAACATGTTCCGAGGCAACTCTAGCTCAACCGCCTTTTTCGACCACCAGTAGTACCAGTTATCGATATCGGGAACTTCCGCCTCGATCCGGTCGGCACGCTCGTAATCCTCGCCTGACAGAAAGTTGGTCAGCTTAGGTTGTAAAAAGTATTCAAGCAGCCCGATGTCATCCAACCCTTGCTTGCGCTCCTGGGGCGACTTTTCAGGCGAAATTTTTTGGAAGAGCTCAGAGCTTGCTTCTTCGATAGCATCAAGGGCATCTTCAGTTAATAGCCAGAACTGCTTCTCTTCAGTGGCATACACGATGCCTGGAAAACAATTGGCACACCCCAAAGGAGCATCGACAAACGAAGCATCTGTCTCCTCTTCCAGGAGTTGTTCCTGTCCCAGGGTTAACCTTGGCTGATCTGCTTTATCGGCAGCTGCATTTATCGATACTGAGGAGGCACCAGTTGAGCCGCCACCGCCGTGTACCGGAACACTCAGATTCCAACCGATTTGAATATGATTCGGGTCCTTGATAAAGGAATTGAGTTGCCTCAACTGCTCAACGCTGGAACTGTATCGCGCAGCAATCTTGCTGAGGTTATCACCAGACGGGTTCTACCCCGTTACTGCGGACACTCTTGAAAAGAGGCACAATG
>TARA_R110001599_G_scaffold116258_3_pt1 | contig 43489 bp, 35 predicted proteins | sample TARA_R110001599 | Tara Oceans TARA_R110001599 (sample SAMEA4398360) | marine metagenome | biome: Polar Biome; feature: [MES] marine water layer (ENVO:01000295) within the mesopelagic zone...; material: water (ENVO:00002006), including particulate matter (ENVO:01000060) such... | reverse complement strand
GCTCTCTCGCCGCCATGCCCGCCTAGAGTGGATTAACAATACACCGGCAATAACTGATCTCGGCAGCACCAACGGCAGTTTTGTCAATCGCCAGCGTATTACCACAACAACGGCCTTAAGCCTTGGCGATGTCGTTCACTTTGCCGGTGTTGAATACTGTCTAAAGCAGAAATGTTTAACAACTGAGAATGATAGCGACGACCACACCCGTATTAACTATCAAACCCTGCCTAGCAACTTCCCGATCCGTGCCAGAGAATTCACAGAATTACTTACGAACGGCATGGTGACTAGCTACCAGCAGGTAATAATTGATCGCAGCGGCAGCGAATACGGCTATGAATTACTCGGTCGCGGCCGCCACCCTGCACTGAATGAAAACCCCTATGAATTGTTTTTGATTGCAGCGCAAATGGGCAAGGAAATAGAACTCAGCGAGCTCTTTCGCCAACGTAGCTTCGCGCTCGCCCAAAAAGCACGTAGCGATAAACCACTGTTCTTTAATTGCCACCCACTAGAGTGCCGCGAACCAGACAAATTACTCAGCGGAATCTACCAACTACGTCAGCAATACCCAGCGTTACAATTAGTCTTTGAAATACACGAAAGCGCCATCACTGATTTAAACGAAATGCAGCGTATACGCGCAGGCCTTAGAGATCTAGATATTGGTCTAGCCTATGATGATTTTGGGGCCGGCCAAGCGCGACTACTAGAACTCGCCGAAGCGCCCCCTGACATACTCAAATTCGATATTAGCTTAGTAAGAGGTGTCGGCGACAACAGCGCAACGCATTACAAATTATTGTCTTCGTTGAACGCAATGGTGCAAGACATGGGGGTCGCAACGCTGGCAGAGGGTGTAGAGGATCAAGCCGTCGCAGAGGCTTGCCAAAGTATGGGGATCAACTACTTCCAAGGCTTTTACTACGGACGGCCCGCAGAGATACCTTGCTAAAATTCGTTCAAGGTAGAAGCGGGCTACGGTAGTTCGACACCCGCAATGCCATTTCGCCCTGCCTGTTTAGCCTTGTATAACTGCTCATCCGCTAAGCCTAATAAAAATTCTGCCAATTTTTCGTCATTCGGTACCGTAGTCGCAACGCCGACACTTATCGTGACGCAATCAGCATTAGCCGATAATTCATGCGGTATTGCCAAGGCCTCGACCTTAGCGCGTAGCGATTCAGCCTTGCTCATGGCGCCGGCCAAGTCAGTGTCCGGCATTAAACATACAAATTCTTCGCCACCGTAGCGTGCAGCCAAATCCCGGCCACGCCAATTATTTTCCATAAGGGAATTGGCGACTTGCTTCAAACAATTGTCCCCCTCCAAATGACCATAGTGATCATTGTATTTTTTGAAATGATCAACATCGATCATAATAAGAGCAATCGAACTACCCGCTCTACGGCACGCACGCCATTCAGCTTCTAGGCGCTCATCAAACAGACGCCGATTAGGCAAGTGAGTTAAACCATCAATTGAGGCCAAAGCACGTAGCGCATCAGATTGCATTTTCAAGGTCAAATGCGTTTTCACCCGAGCACGCACCACAGCAGGATTCACCGGCTTGGTAATAAAATCAACCGCGCCCACTTCCAAGCCTCGAGTCTCTTCCTCGGGGCTATCTTGAGAAGTCACAAATATGATGGGAATATTCTGAGTTTCGGCATCCTCCTTAAGGATTTGGCAAACTTCAATACCGTCCATATCAGGCATTAAGACATCGAGCAGTATTAAGTCGGGCATTTTTTGCCGGCATACCTCAATGGCTTGCTTACCACTCGTTGCCATAAATACTTCACTATCTTTAGCAAAAACTTGATATAACGCCTGGATATTCACAGCTTGATCGTCAACAACCAGCAGTCGAGGCCGAGCGGTAAGAACTAATTCTGGATTCCACTCCGACTTATATGTACTAATTTCACTCATATCCATAACCTGACATTCGGTAAAGCATAGCGTTTAAATAACTCATGACTAAGCAACCTAGCTATTCCTCATCTCTTTTAATGCGGCCAACGCCCCCGCGAAATCAAGCCCGGCCATTGCATCTCGCACTTTAGTTGCCGCATCGCCTTCGACGGCAAATATAGCACGTAAATCCTCAAAACATTCCAATGCCTGCATATTGCTGTCTTGCAGCAAAGATTCAAACTCATCAAGCTTTTGATTCACCCCTTCATCAATTAAAGGGGCGGGAGCTGCAACATCACTCACCGCAGGCGTCAGCGACTCGGCAAGGTCTAGCATTACTTTACATGCTTCATTGAGCTGAACCTCTGCGGCGTTTAGCATTGCCTCAATAACGGGAATCTCGACCAAGCCTTTTGCCGATATTTCGAGTTCAGAAAGGCTACTGGCTAATGCCTGCGCGCCCAATGTACCGGCGACTCCGCGCAAGGTATGTAACTCACGAACAGCGCCCGGCCTTTCACCCTTTTTAAGTAAACTCAGTACTTTCTGAAGATCATCACAATGCCGCGTTGCAAACATCCGCGCCTGGCTCGCATAAAGCCCGCGATTATTCCCCAAGCGCAACAAGGCTTCTTTAAAAGCAAATCCGACAGGCGCCACAGGCAAAGAGAGATCATCCTCGCTAACAGACTTGACCTCTCCCTCCCCACTGGAAGGCTCGCGGCCACTAACTTTCTGTAAGACCGCCACTAACTCAGCCAAATCAAAAGGCTTACCAATATGATCGTTCATGCCCGCCGCCAAGCACGCGGCGCGATCCGCAGGCATCGCATTGGCAGTCATCGCCACAATCGGCAAATAGCTTAATTTCAAGGTTTCGCGAATTTCTCGCGTCGCGGTATAACCGTCCATCACCGGCATTTGAAGATCCATCAACACGGCATCAAATGGCACACTCTCTTCGCGAATAATATCCAAGGCAATTTGACCATTATCAGCGACCGAAATCTCGGCCCCCTCTATTGCGAGCAATTCCCGCGCAACCTGCTGATTGGTAATATTATCTTCCACCAAGAGTATGCGCATTCCTACAAGACCATCATTACTCGATTGCGACTGTTGGACCCCGTTTTGTACTTCCGGTGATTTATCAGCTAAGGCTTCGATGATGGTATTGTAAATATCTGAGGCGGTCACCGGTTTCATCAAAAAACCGTCCAACGCATTACTAACTGCACTTCCCCGCTGCTCAAAGACCTCTTTCGCGTGTGCGGTGACCATAACCAAGCGTGGCGCGCGGGTATTCGCACATAATTCTTGGATCGCATTTGCAGTCTGCCAGCCATCCATACCAGGCATCATCCAGTCGATGAAAGCAATATCGTAGGGCTTATTGTCAACAAGACTTTGCTTAATCAATTCCAATCCAATATCACCGCTTGCCGCCTCTTCCACTTCCCAGCCGAGATTCTGGCAAATTCCGGAAATAATCTGACGGGCATGATCATTATCATCCATGACTAATAATCGAAGGTTCTCGTACTCGGCAGGAAGTTGACGCTGCTTGCGCTCTAGTTGGCCCTCGCCGTCAACAGCGTCTGCAATCAGTGAAAATGAAAAGGCACTACCCTTGCCCTCTTCACTCTCGACCTCTAGCTCGCCACCCATCATACGAATGAGCCGTTGGCAAATAACCAATCCGAGGCCTGTACCACCAAAACGCCGTGTTGTTGCCGCTTCAGCCTGGGTAAAGGATTCAAACACGCGTTTTTGTTGTTCCGCCGACATCCCGATACCGGTATCGCTAACCTTAAATCCAAGCACCATTCGGTTTTTGCGCTTGTGCTGCACAAACACCGATAGCATCACTTCACCTTCAGAAGTGAATTTAACCGCATTGCCAGCAAGATTAATGAGAATTTGCTTTATTCTCAGTGAGTCACCAAGCACCATTTTTGGCACCGCGGGATCAATATTGAACAGCACCTCAACATTTTTATCACTGATATTCATACTCAAGATAACAGCAATATCTTTCAAAATTTCGTCTATTGAAAACGGCCTGTTTTCAAGAAGCAGCTTTCCGGCTTCGATTTTTGAAAAATCGAGAATATCATTAATAATTCCCAACAATGCCTCAGCAGCACCACTAGCCTTGGTCACATAGTCGGTTTGTCGACTGGTCATGTCGGTGTATTTCAATAGATTCAACATACCCAATACAGCATTCATTGGGGTACGAATTTCATGACTCATATTGGCCAAAAATTCGCCTTTGGTCTTACTCGCCTCTTCAGCGGCGGCTTTTGCTTGCTCTAATTCCGCTTGCTGTTTTTTCTGCAGAGTTAAGTCCCGGGCAATACCAATGTAACCACTAACTTTATTTTCTTTGTCATACAATGTATTACTTTTAAGCAATACAGGTAAATGCGAGCCATCCTTACGGACAAACGTCCACTCTTTCTCGTAATTTACATCTAAGGTAAGGACTTTACCCTCACTATTGCGATTCTTTTCCTGACGCGCAAGTAATGCTAATTCGGCGTCTATCTCCTCTTTCACAAACATGTCTTGCATGGTTTTTTTATTGACCATCTCCTCGGCACTGTAGCCAAGCATCGCCTCCGCAGCAGGATTAAAAAGCGTAATTATTCCGTCAGACCTATTCGCGAAGATTGCATAGCCAGCATTCTCTAAAATCGCGTCTTGCAAGACCCCGGCAGCTTCCAGTTCACGAGTTCGCTCAGCAACCTGCGCCTCTAATCGATGATTTAGATCCAACAACTGCGCTTGGGCTGCTTTCATTTCGCTAATATCACGAATAATATTCGCAGCCGCGAAAATTTTTCCATTCGTTCCCCGCACTGGGGACACTGTCAGGGAGACAGTGATGACTTCACCATTCTGCCCCTGACGATAAGTTTCGAAGTTTGGAATAGTTTCGCCGTCAAGCACGCGATTCCGAAGCGTAGTCGCCTCATCTTCAGAATCTTCAGGGACGAGCAAGCTATTCATGGTTTTACCAATAGCGTCCCCTGCTCGATAACCAAACATCGCTTCTGCGGCTTCGTTCCAGCTATAAATAACGCCATCGCGGGTTTCACTGATAATAGCGTCGTTCGAACCAGCAACAATAGCGGCCATTGATGAGTTCTGCCGTTCAGCTTCTTCACGGCGCCGTATATTCAAGGCAACGAGGTACAAAAATACAAGAGCAACAAAAATTAATGCGAGCAATATGACGAAATTATAGACACGCGATGCGCGAACAACGTCGTCAACAACTTTTTCTTCCGAAGTAACTGCTAGGCCGATAAACCGGTCACGGTCATAAAAATTCTGCTGCGCAGCGACATACAATAAGGAATCGTCTGCAAGTCGATTTACCTCAGTGCTATTTTTATTAAAAACGTCCCCAAATTCATCCTGCCATCTATGACGCTTACCGAATTCAAAGCCAAACGCTTTACCCGGCTCAGGATGTAACAAAAAGTCCCCTTCGGAATTTACAATATAGACTTTTTCACCGGATGAAAAATCAGCACTTACATCTGCAAATATTTTCTGCAAGTTAACATTTATAACGAGTATGCCAAAAATCTCTCCGCCGGAATCAACAACCGCCGTCGCCAGCCTGAGAGTTGGTATATGGGGTACTTCAATTTCACCAAATTCACGGTTTAGATTTATCTTAGAAGCATAGACTTCACCAGGCCGCCGCCCTAACACCTCTAAAAAATAGTCGCGATCGGCCTTTCCCTGCAATCTCGACTCGTCGATTACAACGACCTGTTCGCCTTTTCGATCAACACGTACCAGCTCACGCCCCTCATTCGCCACCCCAATATAGCGAAGTTGCTGAACCGCAGGCTGCGTGTCTACATAAGCAAGGAATATTTCTTGTAATCGGGACTTCCAAACGTCTGTGGAATTAAGCACGTTTGGATCTACCCCGCCATTTTGCGTCGCGCGAATAATGCCCTGTACTGGCGGTGTTCCCGCGAGGAAAATGGTGTCGTGTTTAAGGCGATCAATACTCGCTGCAATGGCTTTGCCACGCTCATCAACAACATCGCGCAAGTGCATCTGCAATTGCCGCTCTTCATTCACGCTCACATTTTGATCCGCCACAGGGATCATTAACACGGTAAGCGCAACAACTAACAGCAGGGCAAGCGAGAGGAACCTCATCTTGAATGTTGTAACAATCAACTTCAACGCGTCAAACACTCAACTGCCTCTTAAATATATAGGACCAAAGCGGGATATAGACATACGATATACACGCTCAGTTCACTACCGGAGCCACCTTCCAAGTACGTAAGGATTTTTGGCGGCACCGATACTTCACAAAATAGCGCCAAATCAGTAGCTTATCATAGCATAGCGGATTTTCAGCTGAGCGAACCTACAACAGTCGCCATTTCTGGTATTTCGCGATTAATCAAGGTTTGCATAAGCCTGCGGTAAACCAAACGCCAATGAAATTATATTATTTTACAACGCCATGGCATTTACCTAGAAAATACGCTTATTTTCCATGAAAATATAACTTTAGAGAAGATCGGGAAATACTTATGGCGACTCCGTGGGCGCGCCTTTATTTTTAGGTTATAGCTCTGCGACACTGTTTTAATCACCGTCACCCTAGCTTCATCCACCTCACTGGAACATTGCCCCAGCAAGGCGCAAGGCACGCCAATTTAGACCAGCACAATAAGATGTCACCAAAATTCACACCGCCGCCAGTGCAAAAGCGTGCGATGGCAGCAAAGCCCGCGGCTGCGGTTCAACACACTGCTCGTCAATGACAAAAGCGCTCTGAGGGCAGCCACAAGAGAGTAGATACTGCCGTATTGCGCTTAAGCTCGGCCTTTGCAGCGGCATACCCTCATTTTCATAGACGTTTAAAACACGCCCCTCTAAACCAATCGCCGCGACATACAGCCCGTCTGCCGAGAAGCGAATATACACCTCCGATAATGGCAAGGCTGCAAGCTGGTCTGTATATACATTGGTCATAGTTCCACCTTTTATTCTTAAAACCACACAAGACACTTTTGGTAACACCCGAGTTAGCTGTTACGTAAAAAACCCAAAAAAAGATGCACAGAAAAAATTCACCAAGCCACAATCCTCGTGCTTATAAGCGTGGTTATATCGAATAAAGCAAAAACAAGGCCAACAGAGAGGCATCACCACTCAGAAAATAAGCAAGCCGCTAATTTCAGCTCAGGCTTTGTTATACTGCGCGGCAGGACTAACTCGAGTCTGCCCCAATAACACGCTATTTTGGACGCCAATATGAAGCCAGCCCCCAAACTGATAGATGCCTCGCTGACCCTAAAAACTGGTTACGCCATCCTCCGCTTTGAACGTGACGACGTTCGCAACGCCTTAACCGGTACCAATCTCATCGATGACTTGTGCGACACCATCGCCTGGGCCAATAGCAATACGGCCATCTCAACGTTGATTATTACCGGTGCAGGTAAAGCCTTCAGTTCCGGCGGCAATGTAAAGGAAATGCGCGATAAGCAAGGCATGTTTGGCGGCAGCCAGTCAGAAACCAGCGATAGCTATCGAAATGGTATTCAGCGTATCTCAAGAGCAATGCACAACGCGGAGATTGTCACCATAGCAGCCGTCAATGGCGCCGCTGTTGGCGCCGGCTTCGACTTATGCAGCATGGCTGATTTACGAATCGGCTGCGAGCACACGCGCTTCGGCGAGACTTTTATCAATCTAGGCATTATTCCCGGCGACGGTGGCGCGTGGTTTTTACAGCGCTTAGTAGGCTATCAGCGCGCCGCAGAAATGAGCTTTAGCGGTCGAATCATCGATAGCGGCGAAGCACTACAGCTAGGAATATTACTCGAATGCGTCGCCACCGCTGATTTATTGAGCACTGCAGAACGCTACGCCCAAGACTACGCTAGCAAGCCGCCCCTGGCACTGCGACAAACTAAGCGCTTAATGAAGCTGGCTCAACGACAGGAGCTAGGCGACTTTCTGGACGTCTGTGCAGATGTCCAAGCGCAATGCCATCACACCGCAGATCACCACCGCGCCGTTGACGCGTTTATAAATAAAACGACGCCCAAATTTGAAGGCAATTAATCTAAGGTGAAGGCTAGTCCCACGGGACTAGCCTTCAGTGTGGCGCAACTTCAATTTTATCAACAACGCCCCGGCCTTCTTCAAAGACTTCCATGGTGACAGCAAAGCCCCACAAGCGACTTAAATGCTTAAGCACTTCACTCGCGTCGTCGGTTAGTGGGCGATCGCGCAAACGGTTATAGCGCAAAATCAGAGAGCGATCCCCCATATGCTCATAGCGCACAATCTGAATATCCGGCACCAAGACATCACGATTATACTGCTTTGACAGGAGGCGCCTGACTTCGCGATAACCAGCCTCGTTGTGAATAGCGTCGACACGCAAATGGTCCGCTTTCTGCTCATCGGCTATTGCAAATAAATGAAACTCCCGTATCAGCTTCGGCGACAAATACTGGGCAATAAAGGATTCATCCTTGTAATTGCGCATCGCAAAGTCCAACACCTGACGCCAATCTTTACCAACTATATCAGGAAACCACTCGCGATCTTCGTCATCAGGCTCTTCGCAGATCCGGCGAATATCCCGCATCATCGCAAACCCCAAAGCATAAGGATTAATACCCGAATAACCTGGATGATCAAAGCCGGGCTGCATCACCACATTGGTGTGGGACTGCAATATTTCAAACATAAAACCGTCATCAACCAAGCCGCGATCGTACATACTGTTTAACAAGGTATAGTGCCAAAAGGTCGCCCACCCCTCGTTCATGACCTTGGTTAAGCCCTGAGGATAAAAATACTGGGCGAGCTTGCGAACAATCCGAACAATCTCACGCTGCCACGGCTCAAGGGTGGGTGAGTATTTCTCGATAAAATACAGCAGGTTTTCTTGTGGCTCGGGTGGAAACACACGCTTCTTCTTTTTAACACTAGCGCCATCATCCGGCTTTTGCGGCAATGTACGCCAGATATCATCGTATTGTTTCCAAGCATGCTCTTCACGCTCATGCTGGCGCTGAAGCTCATCTTCAGCAGACAAAGGCGATGGGCGATGGAAACGGTCTACACCGTGATCCATCAACGCATGGCAGGCGTCCAAGGTCTCCTCAACTCTATCCTCGCCATAGCGCTGTTCACACTCAAAGATATATTTACGCGCAAATACCATGTAGTCGACGATTGCGTCGGCACTTGTCCACTGCTTGAACAGATAATTACCTTTGAAAAAGGAGTTGTGGCCGTAGCAGGCATGAGCAATTACCAGCGCCTGCATGGGCATACTATTATCTTCCATTAAATAGGCAATGCAGGGGTCGGAGTTAATCACCAACTCATAAGCCAAACCCCGCTGGCCGCGACGATAAGCCTCTTCGTTTTGTATAAATTCCTTACCATAACTCCAGTGCGCATAGCTGATTGGCAAGCCCACTGAGGCATAGGCATCTAGCATTTGCTCGGAGGCAATAACTTCAATCTGATTGGGATAGGTATCCAAGCCAAACTCTTTGGCGATCACCGCAATCTCTTTGTCATAGCGCTGCAACAATTCAAAGTCCCAATCACCACCACGCGATAACACCGTGTCATTCAATGGTCTCATGCAGTTTCCCTCTGAAACAGCTCCCGCAAAACGGGATACACGTCGCCACGATCCATTACGGTACTCATGGCAAACGTCGTATCGCGAATTTGACTATACGCAGCCGCCAGTGGCGTAATCATGCTGCTACTATCGGGAATTTCAACGTAGGCGAAGTGTCGACACAGGGGCAGAATATCCTTAGCTAGGCGCGCCGCACTGCGTTGCGGGTCACTACCAAACGCATCGCCATCAGAAACTTGTGCGCCATATATATTCCACTGGCTTGGTGAGTAACGCTCCTCGAGTATTTCGACCATCAAATTTAGCGCCGACATCACTACCGTGCCACCGGTTTGCGGGTCGTGAAAAAAGGCGTGCTCGTCGACCTCTTGCGCATCAGAGGTATGGCGAATAAATACCAGCTCAACGTGTTCGTATTTACGGCTCAGGAATAAATAAAGTAGGGTAAAGAATCGCTTAGCCAGGTCTTTTTTCTGTTCAGACATCGACGCCGACACATCCATCAAACAAAACATTACCGCTCGGCTAATTGGCTTTGGCTCTTTTACTCGATGCCTAAAACGCAAATCATATTCATCTAAGAATGGAATTCTCTCGATCCGCTTTTCCAGTGAGGCAATATCCTCAGCGGAGCCAGCGCGCGCTTTTAATTCTGCTAATTCGCGTTGCAGTGGCGCTCGCAGCGCAATTCGTCTTGCCATGGCGTTCTGCAGCGAGCGCGGCACCGATAAATTCGCGGGCACGCCACTGGGTGTGTAGCCGGCGCGACGGTAGGTAAATTGTTTGGAATCGCCCAGCACATTACGGGCTAAGCGCGGCAGTTCTAGGTCATCAAAAAACAGGTTCATAAACTCTTCTTTCGAGAGCGTGAACATAAAGTTATCTTGACCTTCTTCGCCCTGCCCCTCGCCACCACCAGAGCCGCTGCCGCCCCCGCCAGCGGGCGGCTTAGCAATGCGGTCGCCGGTAGTAAATTCTTTGTTGCCAGGATGCACCATTTCGCGGTCGCCACCGCGACCGATACGAAATTTAGGTTCAGATATATCTTTTACCGGAATACCAACTTCGCCGCCCCGCGACATGTCGGTGATAGATCGGTCCGCCACGATATCCGCAACCGATCTGCGCAGCTGCGCCTTGTAACGCCTGATAAAACGCTGGCGATTGCTGGCGTTTTTATTGCGATCATTCAGGCGGCGGTCAATGATCATTGACATATTACGCCCCTTTCATTGACTGGGTTTAACCCGATTTTCTAACCCGTAAATACCACTCGGACAACAGCCTGACCTGTTTCGGCGTATAGCCTTTCTCAACCATACGGGTTACAAAATTCTCGTGCTTTTGCTTGTCTTCTACCGACGCTTTAGCGTTGAAAGAAATAACTGGCAACAACTCCTCGGTACTTGAGAACATTTTCTTCTCAATGACCTCGCGCAATTTTTCGTAGCTAGTCCAACTGGGGTTTCGCCCTTCATTCTGCGCCCGTGCCCGCAACACAAAATTAACAATTTCGTTACGGAAATCTTTCGGGTTGGCGATCCCTGCGGGCTTCTCAATCTTTTCAAGTTCGCTATTCAAGGTGCCGCGATCAAATATCGCCCCTGTCTCTGGGTCGCGATAATCTTCATCCTGAATCCAGTAATCCGCAAAGGTCACGTAGCGGTCAAAAATATTCTGGCCGTACTCAGAGTACGATTCCAAATACGCGGTTTGAATCTCCTTACCCACATACTCAGCGTAGCGCACGGCAAGCCAACCTTTGATAAATTCAAGATAAATACGCTGGGTGTCTTCCGGTAATTGCTCGCGAAGAATACGCTGCTCTAGCACATACATTAAGTGAACAGGATTAGCGGCAATCTCGGCATTGTCGTAATTAAATACCGCCGACAAAACTTTAAAGGCAAAGCGAGTCGACATACCGGTCATGCCTTCATCAATACCGGCGTAATCCCGGTACTCTTGAAAAGACTTGGCCGCGGGATCGGTGTCTTTCAATGACTCGCCGTCATAGACCCGCATTTTCGAATAGATACTGGAGTTCTCTGGCTCTTTCAGCCGTGACAGAACCGTAAACTGCGCCAACATTTCGAGCGTACCCGGCGCGCAGGGCGCTTTCGACAACGAGCTGTGGCGCATTAATTTTTCATAGATTTTAACTTCTTCTGACACCTGTAAGCAGTAGGGAACTTTAACGATGTATACGCGATCAAGGAAGGCTTCGTTGTGCTTGTCATTCCTAAATGTCAGCCACTCAGATTCATTCGAGTGAGCTAAGATTACCCCCTGAAAAGGGATCGCTGAGAAACCTTCTGTACCTTTGTAGTTCCCCTCTTGGGTGGCCGTCAACAGCGGGTGCAGCATTTTGATCGGCGCTTTAAACATCTCAACAAATTCAAGCAAGCCCTGATTGGCTAAGCATAGGCCGCCCGAGTAAGAGTATGCGTCGGGGTCATCCTGCGCATAGGCTTCCAATTTACGGATGTCCACCTTGCCTACCAGCGTGGATATATCTTGATTGTTCTCGTCACCGGGTTCGGTTTTGGTAACAGCAATTTGTTTCAACACCGAAGGCTGAATGCGCACCACCCGGAACTTGCTTAGATCACCTTCAAACTCGTCGAGGCGTTTGATCGCCCAAGGTGAAGACAGGCCGGTGAGGTAGCGCATTGGAATACCATACTCTTTCTCGAGTTGTTCGCCATCGCGCGTCGGATCAAAAAGGCCCAACGGTGATTCATTAATTGGTGAGCCCTTAAGCGCATAAATAGGCGCGGCTTCCATTAGCTTTTTCAGCCTTTCCGCGATCGATGATTTACCACCACCAACGGGACCGAGCAAGTACAAAACCTGCTTACGCTCTTCCAAACCCTGCGCAGCGTGCTTAAAAAACGCAACAATTTGCGCGATAACGTCCTCAAGCCCATAAAATTCTTCGAAGGCCGGATAACGGGGAATAAGACGGTTTGAAAAGATGCGAGATAAGCGCGGATCTTTGCGGGTATCGATCAGCTCAGGCTCACCGATCGCGGCCAGCATGCGCTCGGCGGGGGTTGCGTACGCAAGGGGATCCTGACGACAGAGGTCTAAGTAGGCCTCAAGAGACATTTCTTCTTCACGTCCCTTCAGGTATTGCTCACGAACATTGTCTAATATGCCCATCTTTGCAATCTCCTTCTGTGCTGTGCTGCGGCGCTAAAACCCTCACATAAAGAAAATTCTAATCGCCATTTATGTGTGCAAGCATCTTTACTGTACTCCGTTACGAGTTGGCCATCCAGTTGGATTATCAATAATTTAAGGAATAAATATAAATATAAATATAATCCCGCATTGAACGTTTAAGGCCGCCAGTAACGCTAAAATAATGCTGCGATTTAACGCAATCCTCCATCTTGGATACTACCTATGTAACACGGGTTTGTGCCTAACTCGCTGCGCAGAAAAGCCCACGCTTACGCCATCAAGGGTTTTAAGCCACGTCGCATAGGGGTGCTAAGCAAGATTATTGCCAGCCTAAAATATTTTAAGAAATGAATTTAAATCGAAAAATACTTATACCGCGCAACTCAAGCAGCAGCCGCGCCAGGGGCCATCGCAAGGCGGAATCTGTGGCTAGGTATGGTCGTTAGCAAGCCCTTACTACTGCAGTTCTAGGCAGGGGCTGCAACGTATATTGAGACGGGAAAACAAACATGACGCACCGCAATGGCGCGCCAATATACGGGCGCAAGTGGAAACGAAACCAAGCTTTAACGCTCTATTTGACCTAGATTTGCATGGATAACGCTGCCATTTATCACCGGATTCGCCGCACAAAACCAGATAGTTGCAGCAATCTCTGCAGGGTCGATCAATCGTCCAAAGCTGACCATACCCGTGATATTAGCCATCACCGCAGGGTCTTCTCCAAGCATGCCCCGCAACATTCCCGTATCGGTAAAACCTGGGCAAATACATGCACTGTGAATACCTTTACCCACTAAGTCTTGCGTGGTTGCCCGCATCAAACCAATAATACCGTGTTTACTGGCAATATAAGACGCGCAGCCCGACACCGCTTTTTCGCTAAGTGTAGACCCCATATACAAAATAGCCGAGCCCGGCTTCATCATTGGGATCAAAAGCTGATTTAACTGCTGCGGCGCCACTAGGTTGATCTGTAGAACCTGACGGAAATTTTCGGCCTCCAAATTAGCGACGCTATCGCCATCGTGACGAGCGGCGTTATGGAGTAGTACAAGCTCGTCCGCGTTCTCGGCAATTGCAGTCAACTCCTCAGCACAGCTCTGCAGCCAGTCCAATTGCTGCATATCAACGCAGATCTGCTCTGCGCCTTCCATCGCGATACCTCGGCGCGACAAATTAACGACGCGATAACCCTCAGCCTGGAATCGCTGAGCCGTCGCATAGCCAATACCCTGACTACCGCCACTTACAATTAACACTTTACTCATTTGCGTCTCGCTTTTACTGCACATATATTGCCACGCACGCCTAGCGCGCAACCGGTCTACCAAGCCGAAGAGACCGGGAGATCAATCGCGGCTCCAACTCGCCGAACCCCACTGCCCAGGCCCTGATGACACCTTCATTATCAATTCGCGTATTTCATTCCCTTCAATAAAAGGCGCGTCCCGAAGCAATTGCTCTAATAAATAGCGGGCAAATTCTTCAACCGTGGTATTACGCACCGGCAGTACTAAGGTGTCGGATACGAGAAAGGGAATCTGCTCACCGTTAAACTCGGCAATATACTGCGCGCCTTCGCTACGAATCTGCATAAATGGCGAGTCCGCAGGTAGCAGAGTGTATTCATCGAGCTGAGCACACAGCTTGCGCAAACGGGTCTTAATTTCCACGTAACTAAAACACATACCATTGTCGCCAACGTCTGCGGTTAACAGCAAGCTGACCTTGAAATTATGGCCGTGCAAGCGCTCCCGCTCTGTGGCGGAAAATATGGTGAAGTGTGCACCGGAAAATTTCAAATCTTCTTTGCTAATCTCGATGCAAGTGTAAGCTTTTACAGGCATTAGGAATGTTGTTCCTTATCGTTATATTCGCGACAAATAGCGTTAAAACTATTCCCCTAGCTTACCTCTTCGGACCGGCCTTTACACCTTCAGACAGACGTTAACGCCGTTTCAAGTTCGGCGAGTAAGCCCGACTCGTCTAGTCCAGCACCGTCGATAATCATATCCGCGTAGCGGCGATACAGGGGTAAACGTTCCGCGTATACCTGCGCCAGCCCCAAGCCCGGCGGCCCAGCAATACCGCGACTTTCAAGATTTTGCACCCGCATGGTGATTTCATCGAGGGGGATATCCAGAAATACGCAGAGGCCAAAGCGTTTTAAATGTGCCATCGCGGCCGCGCTATAAACCGCACTGCCGCCGGTGGCAACGACTTGGCCAGTAAAGTCATTGGCCAGCAAAACCCGCTCTTCGATAGCTCGCAAGGCAAGGTAGCCACGCCGATCAAGAATCGACTGTAAGCTTTCACCTTCGCGCAGTTCAATCAAGTGATCGGTATCTACCAATGGCATACCCCGCCGCGCCGCCAGAAGGCCGCCAATAGTCGACTTACCCGCCCCAGGCATTCCGATTAATACAATCCCGGGTATTCCCTCCACTGGCATAGTTCTCTTTACTCTGGCGACGTCTAATGCGCCACCTTGCCACAAAAAATACTGAAAGTGAGCGCCTTAGTAACAAAAAAGCAGCTAAGGCTTTTACGCTAGCTGCTTCTGTTGGGTTCAGGCATTGTAAATGCTGGCTATGATTGAAACATTTCCAGAATGGCCGAGAAATCCCGCTGCGCATTGCCTTTTTGCGAGAACGACGCGTACAAGCTACGCGCGAGTGAGCCCATTGGGACAGAGCTCTGCGTTACGAGACTATTTTCCATTGCCAACCCCAGGTCCTTGAGCATGAGTTGGACCATAAAGCCGGGCTTATATTCGTTCGACGCAGGCGCGGTTGGCATGACATCTGGGTAGGGATTGTAATTTTCCAGCGACCAATTTTTACCAGAGCTATTGAGCATGATCTCTGACAGCACCCTAGGATCAAGCCCATTATTCGCACCCAACTGTAGGGCCTCTGCGGTGCCAATCATATGGACGGCGAGCAGCATATTATTGCAGATTTTCGCGATCTGCCCGGCGCCGTGGTCACCGGCATGAAAAATATTCTTACCCATCCCCTCCAGTACAAGCTTGCCACGTGCAAAAGCCACGGCGTCACCGCCACACATAAAGGCGAGGGTTCCTGCCTGAGCCGCTTTAACCCCGCCGGATACCGGCGCATCAAGCATTTGCAAGCCCCTCGCGGCTGCAGCCTCCCCTACCCGTTTTGCGGTATCAGCATCTATCGTGCTGCAATCCATAAACAAAGTGCCGGTACTCGCGTTGGCGATCAAGCCTTCGTCGCCGAGGTATAAACCTGCCACGTGCTTACCAGCCGGTAACATCGTGATAACCGTATCAGCGCCAGCAAGGGCCTCCAACGCCGTAGCAGCCTTGTTCGCCCCCTGCGCTACAACCGTATCCATAGCGGCGTCTACCAAATCAAACACGGTTACTTGGTGGCCAGATTTAACAAGGTTGGCCGCCATCGGGCCGCCCATATTACCCAAACCAATAAACGCTATCTTAGCCATATTGCTCACCTGTTTATTAGACTTTTGGCGTTCCACTGAACACCTTTTATATAAAAAATGAGACGACCGAAGCCGCCCCAAAACCTGTCGCTAAACGCGCCTTATAAATCGTGTAAAGGATTCTGGTCCCACGGCGCGCTGAAATGTTGTTCGATCAAGGTTTGCGGCACTGCGGCCGGTGCCGTGTGTTGCCACGCCGGGCTTTTGTCCTTATCAATTAACAGGGCCCGCACGCCTTCGGCAAACTCCGGCTGGCGAATAATTGCAGTGGATAGCAGAACCTCGGCCTGGAAAGCCGCCTTTAAGCTAAGCCCTTTACAACGGCGCAATTGCTCGGCAATCAAGCGGGCACTCAGCGGTGAGCCTGACGCCAATGTAGCCGATGCCTTTTGAACCCAAGGATTATCTGACTGCGCGGCGATAATATTATCGATCACCGCAAGGTCATCTTCGCCAGCGCAGAGCTGCTCGATTTCGGCCGCCGCCGCTTCCACGTTCCCTACTGGCATCGCGGCCGCCGAACGAGCGACATACGTGGCCATTAGATCAAACACCCGCTCGTGGTTATCTGCCACTCCGGTAGACCATGCAACGTCGGTTAGGGCGTTCAACACCTCACCGGCATATTGGTGTTCGACAAAACCCTCTGCCAAACCTAGGTAACGCGCGTCCGCAGCATTAAACGACGCGCCCGTTAAGGCTAAAAATAAGCCGGTGTGACCGGGCATTCGATTCAAAAAGTAGCTGCCACCAACATCAGGGTACAAACCGATGGTGATCTCCGGCATGGCAAGGCGGGTTTTTTCGGTGACAACGCGATAGCTGCCCGCCGCGAACACGCCCATCCCGCCGCCCATGACAATGCCGTGTCCCCAAACGATGACTGGCTTGTCGAATTTATGCAGTAAGTAATCAACGCGGTATTCCTGCTCAAAAAACGCTTCGGCGTATTCACAGGGACCACCAGGCTGCTCAACAGATGACTTGTATAAGGCCTGAACATCGCCACCAGCACACAGGGCTTTTTGGCCTGAGCCGTGGATGAAGACACAAGCGATGTCGCTGCGCTCACGCCATTCGCGGAGCTTTACCAGCATCAACTCAACCATGTTTAAGGTGAGCGAGTTCAGTGTTTTTTCTACATTCAGTGTAATAACACCAACCGCAGGGCCACTCGCCGATTTACGCTCCTCAAATAAAACTTCTTCTACATGCGCCTCCATTACGCGTTCTTCCATTCTGGGCTGCGCTTCTCAAGAAAGGCATTCACGCCCTCCTTCTGATCAAGGGTGTCGAATAACTGAATGAAACGTTCCCGCTCCAGCAGTAAGCCCTGGGGCATAACCGCTTCCCGCGGCTTGTGCATTAATTCCTTGCAGAAGGTCACTGAAACCGGACTCTGCTGGGCAACCTGCGCCGCCAAGGCCAGTGCAGCGGTTTTCGCGGTACCGGAATCAACGACCTCTTCAACCAGCCCCAAACTCAAAGCTTTGTCGGCTTTTATGCGTTCGCCGCATAGAATAATGCGCTTAGCCCAACCCGGACCAACCAAGGCCGTCAAACGCTGCGTACCACCCGCGCAAGGCAGCAAACCCACTTTTGCCTCTGGCAGCGCCAACTGGGCATGGGACTCCGCAATGCGAATATCACAAGCCAACGCGCATTCGAGACCGCCACCCATGGCAAAGCCATTTATTGCCGCAATCGACACACCACGAAAATCGGCTAACGCCTCAAAGGCCTGACCAAACTTCAAACCTATATCTTGGGCGACGGCTTTATCGCCGCTGGCGAACATTTTCAGATCGGCACCGGCAGAGAAAAACTTCTCCCCTGCGCCTGTAATAACAAGGCTGTAAATATTTTTGTCGGCATTTAAATTGGCGATCAACTCGCGCATGCCACTTAAGGACTCTGCATCCCACGTGTTTGCACCGGGATTGTCGATGGTGATCAAGGCCGTATGATCGATGATCTCTACTTTTAGTTTTTCTGTGGGACTGTAGTTGCTCACTTAATAACCTCCAGGGCGCCATCCATTAATAAACGTCGGCCAATAATGACCCGCATAATTTCATTTGTACCTTCCAGAATCTGATGTACGCGACTATCACGCACATGCCGCTCTAGTGGGTATTCTTTAATATATCCATAGCCACCATGCAACTGCAGCGCGTCATTACAAATATTGAAACACACATCGGTGGCAAAACGTTTTGCCATCGCGCAATAGATGCTGGCTTCAGAATCAGCACTATCTAATTTGAAGGCTGCTAAACGCACCATTTGCCGCGCCGCCACCAAGTCCGTGGTCATGTCGGCCAATTTAAACTGAGTGTTCTGAAAGTCGGCAATTGCCTGACCAAACTGCTTGCGCTCTTTTACGTATTCAATGGTGGCTTCCAGCGCCGCCTGTGCAGTGCCAATCGAACAAGTGGCTATATTAATTCGCCCCCCGTCTAAGCCTTTCATGGCGATTTTAAAACCTTCGCCTTCTTTACCCAAAATATTGGCGGCCGGCACCACTACATCTTCAAACGTTACTGTGCGGGTTGGCTGGCTATTCCAACCCATTTTTTCTTCTTTCTTACCGTAGCTTATGCCCGGCGCATCCGCTGGGATCGCAAATGCGCTAATGCCCTTAGGCCCATCACCGCCAGTGCGCAGCATTGCCACCAAAATGTCTGTTGAACCCGCGCCAGAGATAAACATTTTACTGCCGTTAACAATATAATTATCGCCGTCGGCACGAGCAGTGCTGCGCAAATTCCCAGCGTCCGATCCCGCATTGGGCTCAGTTAAACAGTAGGATGCCAGCTTTTCCCCCATCACCAGATCGGCGCACCACGCTTCGATCAAAGCCGGTTTGCCGTAGGTACCCAGCATGCTGGTAGCCATATTATGGATAGTCAAAAAAGCAGCGGTTGAGGTGCAACCCCGCGCAAGCTCTTCAACAATTACGCTGGTATCAAGGCGACTCATACCCAAACCGCCCGCATCTTCAGGGGTATACATCCCCATAAAGCCTAATTCACCCGCCTGCTTTAAAGCATCTTTTGGGAAGATATGCTCTGCATCCCACTGCGCGGCATTCGGTTTGAATACACCGTCAGCAAACGACCGCGCACTTTCGGCGAACGCTTTTTGATCGTCGGAAAGGTTAAAGTCCATGTTGTTCTCTTTTCAAGACAGAAATAAAGCAAAACGCCGCTAGGGCGGCGTTTACACGCAAATCTTACTTAAACTTGGCCATTACTTTGCCAAACAGCACTTCATCTGAGGGAATCTCTTTGCTCACCTCCAGCGGCTTAGAGACCCACGTTTCGTTGATCAAATCGCGCCACGTAATATTATTATTCGTACTGTTGCCGCCCCAAGAGCCACAGCCTAAAGAGAAGGTTTGGCGCATACCATTCCACAGATTACCGCTGTTCGACGGCGCCTGGGGCTGATTAACCATTACCCGCGAGGTTTTGGTCGCGTAGGCAAACTTCATGATATTTTCATCGCTATAGGAATAAATTCCGCATGAGTGGCCTTGGCCTTGATAGGCTTGAATGGCATTCGTCATGGCAATAGCGCCATCAATGTCTTTGACCGTGTAAAAGGCCATCACCACCGACATTTTTTCACCGGAGAATGGGTAATCTGGACCAGCGCCCGTTTCTGGCACAATAAAGAAAGTCTTGCCTTCGGGCAGATCAATACCCGACATTTCCGCCAGTACACTAGCAGGCTGGGCTACAATACGCGCGGCGATGTGGCCATCTTCCCAGATAATACTCTGCAATTTGGCCTTTTCTTCAGCGTTACAAATATAGCCACCTTGGGCTTGGAGTTTGTCCAGCAAGGCGTCAACATTCGACTCAAAAGCAATAACCGCATTATCAGAGGAGCATGAAGCCGCCAAGTCCAGGGTTTTAGAAATCCGGATTTTTTCAGCCGCCTCATCCAAGTCCGCTGTGTCGTCGACAGTGATTACCGCGTTACCGGCACCAACACCCAGTGCAGGTGTCCCACTTGAATACGCAGACTTAACCATCGGCGCGCCGCCGGTGGCTAATATACGATCACATTGCTTCATCAATTCCGCGGTGCCTTCCATAGACGGACTATCCATGGAAATCACTAAATCCTCTGGCGCACCGCAGGCTTTTAGTGCGCCGCGCATCAAATCGCAGATCATCTTATTGGTTAGTTTAGAGCGGGGGTGCGGCGCAATAATAATTGAATTGCGCCCCTTAACCGCAGAGATCGCCTTGATGACTGGCGTCGCTTCTGGGTTAGTGCAAGGCGTTAACGCGCCAATTACGCCAACAGGCTTAGCGATTTTAACAATGTTGCGCTCTTTATCATCTTCCAATACACCCACTGACTTGTCGTGAATGATATCGAATAGGGCCGCGCGAGTTTTCTTAAATATCTTGAGAAACTTGCCGTCATAATTGCCAAGTTGGGTCTCTTCCACAGTGAACTGAGCAATTTTCTCGGCCACATCCTGACGGGCAACTGACCACACCATGGCGGTAATCAACTCATCCACCTGCTCTTGGCTGTAATTGGCAATTTGCGCCTGTGCTTTTCGTGAACGCTCAACGAGTGACTGCACAAGGATTGCTTCTTCGGTGGTGGCTACGGCGGTTTCAGCGGCCATGGTATTTCTCCGGGTTATTTTTGTCGTTTACATAAGCATAGCTGGGACACACCCAACTGCGCACAATTAGGGCACCCATATAAACACAGTTAAGAATCAGGTAGGATTGATTATATTGCCGACTTGATGGACTATATTGCGCATAGACTTTGGTCTACACACTTCGCAACAACAAGATAAAAACGATTAATTACAAAGGCTTAACATGCCCATCACCTCAGACTGGCCACTGCCTCCGCAAGGTATTCGCTTCCTAACACCACAATTTGTACAAACCCAGCTTGCCGGCCACCCCCTGACTGAAGGCCTGTACCCCCTTGCTATGGGTTACTATCCCGCAGCGTTTGGGCATCGTATGCAACGCCAGCAACATGACAGCCACCTGCTCATTTACTGCATAGCAGGTAAAGGCACCTTGATGTGTGACGACAAACACTATCGAATAAACAGTGGCGATATTATTTTGCTGCCGCCAGACCATCCCCATGCCTACAAAGCCGACGGCAAAGACCCTTGGACAATTTATTGGCTGCATTTTCACGGCCGACTTGCGGGCGATTTTTATAAGCATATCCAGCTTAGCAGTCCCTGTTTTAATATTGGCGTGCAGCCGCGAGTGGTGCGAATTTTTGATGGGCTTTCTGAGTTGCGCCGCAGTGCTTATCAGTTCGCCGAGTTCGTGCAGGGCGGGCATCAACTACAAGCATTGCTCAGCTATATTGCCTTGTTAGTACACCAGCAACGTCCGCAAAGCGGCAAAGCCTTAAACTGGGAACGTTTGCGCGCAACCATGCAGGAACATATTCACGGCCAACTCAACCTCGACGACTTGGCGGCTGGCGCGAAATTATCGAAGTACCATTTCACCAAAAAATTTAAAGCCCACACAGGGCAATCGCCGATTCAGTATTTTATTAATATGAAAATTCAGCGTGCGTGCTACTTACTCGACAGCACCAATCAATCAGTAAAGCGCGTCGCAGCAGCCGTAGGCTACGACGACGCCTACTACTTTTCGCGACTATTCAAGAAAACGATCGGTTTAGCCCCGAGTGACTACCGTCAGCACCGGCGCAGCTAATAATTTATAGTATTTCACCCGCCATTACGGTCACGGCCTGCCCTGACAATAGCACTTTGTCTCCGATAATAGCCACGCCAACTTTACCGCCTCGGGCAGACAATTGCCGCCCATGCATCTCAATGAGGCCGAGCTTATTAGACCAATACGGTGCCAAGGCGCAATGCGCAGAACCGGTAACCGGATCCTCGTCAATACCTGCGGCAGGACCGAAAAAACGCGAGACAAAATTGGCATCTGTCTCAGCGTTAGCCGCTGCGGTGACAATTAAACCCCGCGCCGGCAGCGCTGCTATGGCAGTGAAGTTGGGGATGAAATTTTGCACCGCTGCCTCATCTTGCAACTCGACAAGTAAATCTTCCCCGGCGCGGCACACGGCGTTTGCACCCCCAGCTAGGTGTCGCAAAGCCATACTCTCCTGATCACTACACGAAGAAATAGGCGTTAGCGGAAACGCCAATGTGATCCCATTGGCGATCCGATTCGCCAACAACTCACCACTGCGTGTAGCAAACCGCAGTGAATCAAGCTTAATGCCCCATTGCGCCCACAGCGCATGCGCTGCTGCCAAGGTCGCATGACCGCAAAGTTTTACCTCGGTCGTTGGCGTAAACCAGCGCAAGCTGTAATAGCCCTCGCCTAGCTGCTGCAAATACGCAGTTTCAGATAAGTTAAATTCGGCGGCGATCAACTGCATGTCGACATCCGGGAGTTCGGCATCAAGCAAACATACTGCCGCCGGATTGCCGCCAAACCGGGCGGCTGCAAAGGCATCTACAATAAAATACTTCATCCCAAGTCCCTCAATGAAAACTAATGAATATTCCACCACCAGTGCTGCTCTGCAGACACTGGCGACTCACTTCTCGTGGCCAAAATTGCCATATACACCATGGCGACAAACACCAGCAACTTCGCAGCACCACACAAGTATTTTGGTTTTTTAACGTAAGTAGAAAACCAGTAAACGATTTGCATTGCCGACTCCTTTCTAAGGCCCGTAATGTTTGCACATCGAGCACAATGAGGGAGTTAGCGTAACGGGACTGGAAAAAGCATAACAGATACAATATTATAATTTTGAATAGGTACAGATAAGATAATTATAAATCTGTTCTGCATAACAGTTTACGCTAGGAGCCTTCTATGCCACCCCGCTACCGCCAAGTCGCCAGCGACATTGCCGCGCATATTGAGCAGGGCAGACTGACTTCCGGCGATAAATTACCGGGGGTAAGACAAGCAAGCAGCCGCTACAAGGTTAGCATGTCCACCGCGCTGGCAGCCTACCGCTACCTTGAGCAAGAACAATATATCGAAGCCCGACCACGGTCAGGTTTCTACATCAAGGCTCGGTTCGAAACCGCCATTCCCCGCCCCCGCGAATCTCGCCCCAATTCCACCCCGGCCATCGTGAACAACCAGCAACGCGTTATGCAGGTCATTACCGCCGCAAATCAACCCGGTATTCTGCGTTTGGGCGCTACCGTTCCCGATGCGAGTTTCTTACCCGTAGCGGCGCTTGAACGCGCCTTAGCCAGCGCCGCTCGTCACCCGCACAGCCGTGGCAATGGCTATGAATTCCCACCGGGATATTTAGGCTTGCGCCAGCAGCTCGCCAATCGGATGAATAAGCTCGGTTGCCCATTGCATGCCGACGACATCACTATCACCCAGGGTTGCCAAGAGGCGCTCTATTTAGCGCTAAAGGTCAGCTGCAAAGCCGGTGATATTGTCGCCTTGGAGTCACCGCTATTTTATGGGCTGCTGCAAATAATTGATTCACTGGGCCTGCAAGCCTTAGAGATTCCCACCGATCCCCAGCAGGGCATTTCACTTGCGGCGCTGCAACTGGCCATAGAAAAGTGGCCAGTCAAAGCCTGTATTGTAGTAACAAATTTCAGTAACCCCATCGGCGCTAGCCTCAGTGACGAGCGCAAGCGTGAGCTAGTCGCCATGCTGAGCGCCGCAGCAATCCCATTGATCGAAGACGATATCTACGGTGAGTTAAGCTTTGAGGGACAACGCCCCGGTATTGCCAAGCGTTACGACAGGAGCGGTGACGTGCTGTATTGCTCGTCGCTGTCCAAATCTTTGTCGCCGGGCCTGCGTATTGGCTGGATTGCCGGTGGCAAATACCGCGAGGAATTAAACTACCAAAAATTCACCCTCAATGCGGCCGGCGCCACAATCCCCCAACTAGCGGCTGAGCGCCTATTGCAAAGCGGTGAATACGACCGTCACTTGCATCGCATGCGGGCCGCCCTCGCAACATCCACTGCGCGCATCAGGGAAGCCTTAGCTCGGCACATGCCCAGCGGCACACAAATCACTCAACCTCGCGGCGGTTACGCCCTGTGGTTAGAATTGCCCAAGCAAGTCGACACCTTGCTATTAGCGGAACAAGCGCTGGTAAAAAACATCAGTATCGCCGCGGGGCCACTGTTTACCGCTAGCGAAAAATACCGGCACTGCCTACGAATTTCCTGCGCCTGCCCGTGGAATTTACAACTTGAACAGGGTCTAGCAACATTAGGTGAACTCGCCCGCGCACAGTGCAATCACTAATCTGTTTACACCGCGAGCAATTCATTGAGTAAGGCTGGCAGCTCTACACTGGCGAGGCCATAGCGGGTTTGTGAAAATGCCGACTGCACCGCCGATGGTTCTAAGTTCACCTCAATGGTATGCGCGCCGACGCTCGCCGCCGCCTGCACAAAACCCGCAGCGGGATAAACATTGCCTGAGGTACCCACAGCAATAAACAAATCACATTGCTCTAGTGCGCAATATATCTCATCCATCGCCAAGGGCATTTCACCAAACCACACAATATGGGGACGTAAACCACCACGCAAGCCACAGCAAACACAACGCTCGTCACTATTGATGTCGGCAGTGATGGGATAAACAACCCCACTATAGCTGCAGCGCATTTTTAGCAGTTCACCGTGCATATGAATAAGTTTGCTAGAGCCGGCACGCTCATGAAGGTCATCGATATTTTGGGTGACTAATAAGTACTCGCCCTGAAAATTACGCTCAAATTCAGCGAGCGCGATATGTGCGGGATTGACTTGCACCGCAGTACTTAATAACTGCTGGCGACGCTGATTGTAAAAGCGTTGCACTAGTTCCGGATTAGCGTCAAAGCCTTCAGGCGTCGCGACGTCTTCAACCCGATGTTCCTCCCAAAGGCCATAAGCCGCCCGAAAGGTTTGTATACCTGACTCTGCCGAAATACCGGCGCCGGTCAATACCACTACTCGCTTATAAGTCATCGCTGAGCTTAAAACCAAGGTCGCTGAGCGAGGACATAGGTCTGCTCAAATTCAGCGTCCGATTTAGTGAGATAAAGAATAAATTCGATGAACGCGATAATCGCAATCACAAAGGACGGCAAGCCCAGCAAAATAAAACCGAAAACGAACGTCAGCAGCATAATCACACCCTGCTTGGTATAGCCAAGGTAGAATTTATGCACACCAAACACCCCAAAGAAAAACGCAAACAATGCCGCAGCAACTTTTTTGGAAGACCCAGTCGGCAATGTTTTATCTATGTAAATCGCCTCAGCCCGACTGCCGGCAGCGACAAAATCTACCGCCGCGCCGACTTGAATATTGCCTTCGGCCTGCCATTGCGCCGCGTCAAAGCTATACCGCTGACCATCTTCCGCACTAATTACGCCAGCGCCAGCATCAACCTTAAAATCGAGTATTTTCCCTTTCATAGACCCATCCCTTTTACCTGAGCATTCAAAAAATAAATGCCGTGCTTTTTTGAGCATAACCGACCAAAACCAAGACCACCAGCGATCTACAAACCCACTTTACGCCAGCGACTTTTGCCAAAACGTCGCCGCGCCCTGCAGCGGATCAAGTTCGTAGGGCGCGAAACCACAATGCCGATACACCCGCTGAGCCACAGTATTATTTGCCAGCACTTCTAAAGTCAGTTTGCAGTAATTTTTGGCACGCGCGTAGTCGTCTAGCTTGGCTATCATTTGTACACTTAAACCCTGACCACGATATTCCGGCAAGACCATTACATCGTGAATATTTAATAATGGCTGACACTTGAATGTCGAAAAACCGCGCAGCGCGGTAAGCAGGGCCACCGGCTTAGCCTTATCAAAAGCCAGTAGGCTTACCGCGCCGACTTCTCCAGCCAAGGCATCACACACATTATTCAAGACTTCATCGGATAGCGCCTCGCCGCCACCCATGGGATCGAGTGCGTAGGCGGCCATCATTTTTATAATTCCCGCCCGATGGCAAGGATCCTGATAGTCGGCAATTTCAATCGTCATACTCACCTACTCATATTCAGCATATTTCTTGTGACTAGCCAATTTCACTTGTATCAAAGCGTTGTGCGAGCCAGCGCACTTGTTCTCGGAACCACTGCTGAGCTGGATCAGCCTCCAAGGCCGGCGGCCACATCATCCAGATCGGAATGGGATCAATCTTCAGCGGAAATTCAAAACACTGCAGGTCAAAAGCGCCCGCATAGATCTTTGGTAGGCGCGACGGTAACACAGCGAGGTAATCAGTCGCCGCCACAACGGGCAACATACTCGAGAAGTTCTGCACCTCCGCCGCCTTTTTACGCGGCAGTAAATTGCCACCCAAGGCCTGCTCTAGCTGGCTTCGCTCCCGGCTGCGCTGAGGTAAAAAAACATGTTCTTCAGCGAGATACTGTTCAAGCGTAAGACCGGTATGAATACGAGGATGGCCCTCACGTGCAATAACAACCAAGCGCTCGTTGGTAAGTTGCTCTGTGTGCACAAAATTCTGGGGCAAGGGCACATAATCAATTAATACATCGACTTCGATACGACGCAAACTGAGGGCCAAATCCTGATTCGGCCCGGCAAATGTCAAGGCTTCCACCGCAAGCCCTCGGCCCGCCTGCTGTAAGCGCGCCAGCAGAGGCCCCAAGGCAACAGCCTCAAAATAATTATCGCCGAGTAACCGAAAACAACGCTCCGCACTTGCCGGCTCAAAGTGCCGGTCTTTGCCGAGCGCGCCGCGAATCAAGATCAAGGCCTCACGAATTTGGGGGTAAATTGAATGCGCCCGCGGGGTGGGCGTCATACCTAAGCGACTGCGAATAAATAACTCATCGTTAAACGTTAGCCTCAGCCGCTGCAATGCCGCGCTCATGGCCGGTTGACTCATCCCCAAGCGATCCGCCGCCCGGGTCATATTTTCTTCGATCATTAACGCATCGAAGATAGACAGCAAATTTAGGTCTACACCACGTAAATTGAGCATATGACTCAGCTTTAATTATATTAAATACAGATAATTATTATATATAACATCAAATTTACAAATAATTAAGAGCCGTTATCCTAATACAACAATAAAACGCATTAGGAATCAGCTATGGACAATATCGTCAACCTCTCGGTCATTTTGTTTATTATTCTCGCGTCAGCCTGGGAGTGGTCAGCCGGACGCAACAGCAACGGTAAAAAATCCCGCGAAGACTGGGGCATGGCCTTCATTGCTGCGTTTGGTCTTAGCGCCATTCAACGCCCGGCACTGATATTCGCGATTGCAGGGCTAGGCGCGATAGTCGCACCGCATTTCCAAGGAAGCTTAAGTTGGTTAGAAGAAGCGTATTTCTGGCCGGTATTGATTGCCTACATTTTTATTGAAGAGCTACTGCACAGCGGCGCGCATTTCTTTTCCCACGCCCGGCGCCCGCGCTGGAAACCATTACTCGTGCTTCAGCAGCTCTATAAAATTGGTCACCGGCCCCACCACTTTTCCGGCAAAAATGACGGCCGCGGCGAGCTAAGTGTGACCCAAACCTTTGTTGAGCACTGGCTATTCTGGTTTATTATGCCCAATTTCTGGTTCCAGTTTATCTGTCTCTACCTAGGCCTAACCGAGGTGTTTTTGATTGGGACGGTATTCAAGGGTCTGTGGGCAGCTCACAACCATGTGAATTGGAATTACGACTTGTACTTTCTCAATCATCGCTGGTCTTGGGTACGCAAAACTATGCGCGGCCTATGCCACGTCATCACCTTTCCGACCCAGCATCACCATCATCACGCACGAGGTAAAAACTCAGCGAAAAACATGAGCAATCTATTAGCGTTATATGACTGGTTACTATTTGGCACCCTCGCGATTGAAACCGAGCGGCCGAAGCAATATGGCTGGAAGCAGTCGCCTCAAGAGGAGCATAGTGTTTGGTATCGCTACTTTGCCATCGATACTAAGAAACTTGGCTACTAAAACCCAAAGTTTGTGTGGCGTCGCAGACACCACACAATTTCTACCGGCTTAATGAACCCCGCTCATCCGCGCAAGAACCAGACTGCCTACGGTAATAAAAGACACGATAACAAATAGGATACCCAGCAATTTCATTGGCCGGAACGGTTTGCGCTCAGTCTCGTTATAACCCTGTTTTAAAAATGCGTCGACCTTGGCTTGGTCGTCAGGATTGAGCTTATTGTGTTCATTTTCCATTGAGTCACCACAGGATAGGTATCACCTTACGTTGGCTTATAGCCATGAATCGCAGGCAATAAAAAAGGCGGCACCATTATCGCAAGATGCCGCCTTCTTCTCCAGCTTTACCACTTATACTTCAACTACAGAATCGCTTACAACTGTCGCGAGCAAAAGCATATGAGCGGCATTCGGCCATATGCTGAGCGCCGACATTTTTCAGAGATTCCTTACGCAAAAGCTTCCTCTGGAATATCCATCAAACTCGCACTGCCATTGCGAATAGACTCGCTCAAGCCACTTGCTTGCGGCAATAAGCGCTGCACAAAGAAGCGAGCCGTGTGCAATTTCGCTTGCGCAAATGCATCGCCCTGCGCGCAATCACCACTCAACACCGCTTTGCTCATCATCGCCCACATATAGGTGTACAGCGTGAAGCCCATAACGTGGAGGAACTCGACTGACGCAGCACCAATCGCATTAGCGTCACCGGCTTTCACTTGCTCAAGCACATAAGCAGCAAGCGATTCTAGATTGTCGACTGCGCCATTCAGAGGATTTAAGAACTCATCCATTCCGCTGACCGACGTAGCCGAGGTGCTGAAGTCACGCATCTCTGCAATCAACAAAGCCAAGGTTTGACCGCCATTTGCGGCGATTTTACGGCCCATTAAATCGAGCGCCTGAATACCGTTGGTGCCTTCGTAAATTTGGCTAATACGAACGTCACGGACCAATTGCTCCATGCCCCATTCACGCACATAGCCGTGACCGCCAAATACTTGCTGGCCAAGAACCGTGCCTTCGAGGCCTTTATCGGTAAGAAACGCTTTTGCGACTGGTGTTAACAATTCCACCATGGCCGCGCCGCGCTGCTGGTCTTCACCGCTCGCGAATTTCGACAAATCCAGTTGTTTGCCAACGTATACCGCAAAGGCCCGACCGGCTTCTACATAGGCCTTTTGAGTAAGCAACATACGGCGTACATCTGGGTGAACGATGATTGGATCCGCAGCCGCATCTTTATTCACTGGGCCTGAAGGCGCTCGGCTTTGGATACGCTCGCGAGCATAGATAGAAGACCACTGGTACGCCGCTTCAGCCGCGCTCAGGCCTTGAATACCCACAGACAAACGCTCGTAGTTCATCATGGTGAACATGCCCTGCAAACCGCGGTTCACTTCACCAACCAAATAGCCTTCTGCGCCGTCGAAGTTCATTACGCAGGTCGCCGAGGCATTGATACCCATTTTGTGCTCAATGCTGCCACAGGTCACGCCATTGGCTTCACCAAGACTGCCATCGTCATTCACTTTAATCTTGGGCACTAAGAATAAGGAAATACCTTTGGAACCCGCTGGCGCATCAGGCAATTTCGCCAAAACCAAATGAATCACGTTTTCAGTTAAATCGTGATCACCACCGGTAATGAATATCTTGGTGCCGCTAATGCTATAGCTACCGTCCGCCTGGGGAATAGCTTTGCTGCGAATCATACCGAGATCGGTACCGGCATGGCTTTCAGTCAAGCACATTGCGCCAGCCCATTTGGCAGAATACATATTGGGGAGGTATTTGGTTTTAAGCTCCTCAGATGCGTGACTCGCAATAGCCAGTGCCGCACCAGAGGTCAGCGTTAGGTAAAGACCCATGGCAATATTTGAGGAATACAGCATCTCTTCAAACAGCAATACCAGCATTTTCGGCATGGTTTGACCGCCGTATTCTGGCGCACCAGATAAACCGCCCCAGCCACCGTCAGCGAGCTGTTTAAATGCGTCGGGATAACCTTTTGGTGTCGTCACAACACCGTCAGCCCAAGTCACACCTTCTTCATGGCCTGGCTGGCTTAAAGGTGCAATCAGACTTTCATTAATTTTTGCACTTTCTTCCAATATGGCATCGGCCAGTTCACGATTAACTTCTTCCATCGCCGGCATGGTTTCCCATAGCTGCTCTGCTTTAAAAACATCGTGTAAAACAAACTGCATATCACGCAGCGGGGCTTTATATTCGGGCATTTAGAAATCCTCTAAATTTACGGCGACTCAAGGTCGCCGCAATCGAAACATTAGAAAGAAAGAATCGCTTAGAAAGCGAATGCATCTTCCGACATTGCCATCAAACTATCTGCGCCATTTAACATGGCAATCTTATGCGCTTCAGTACGCGGCAATAAGCGCTGATAGTAGAAAGTGGCAGTTTGCACCTTCGCTTTCAAGAACGCATCATCGGCATCGCCATCAAGCGCGATCGAAGCCATGCGCGCCCACATAAAGGCCAACGATATATAGCCAGCATACATCAGATAATCAACTGAAGCGGCGCCAACTTCGTCAGCATTGTTCATGGCTTTTTCACCAAGTTTACCGGTAATTTCGCCCCACTCTTTGTTCAGTTCAGCGAGCTTAGTGACAAAAGGTGCCATACCCGGCTTGTCTTGCTGCTCTTTACAGAAGTTGTGGATGATTTTAGTAAACACCATCAACTGCTTGCCGCCACTGCCCATGACCTTACGGCCAAGTAAATCGAGTGCTTGAATACCAGTGGTGCCTTCATACAGTGTAGAAATCCGCAAATCGCGAACAATCTGCTCCATGCCCCACTCAGAAATAAAGCCGTGGCCACCAAAAATCTGCATACCGTAGTTAGCAGATTCTAGGCCGGTTTCGGTTACAAAGGCCTTGGCGATTGGTGTCAGCAGCTCAGAAAGCTCTTCTGCATCTTTGCGCGCCTGCTCATCACCAGAGAAATAGAAGGTATCAACCAATTGCGCAACCCAATAAATAAAGGCGCGGCTACCTTCAGCAAAGGCCTTTTGAGTGAGCAGCATACGGCGCACATCGGCGTGCACAATCAATGGATCCGCGGGGCCATTCGGGTTTTTCGGGCCACTCAAAGAGCGCATTTGCAGACGATCTTTGGCGTAAGCAAGTGCACCTTGGAATGACGCTTCACCCGCAGACAAACCTTGTAACGCCGTACCCAAACGCGCAGAGTTCATCATGTGGAACATGGCATTCAAACCGCGATTCTCTTCGCCGACCAAAAAGCCTTTGGCGCCGTCAAAATTCATCACGCAGGTTGCTGAGGCTTTAATACCCATTTTGTGTTCAATACTACCGCAGTGCACACCATTGCGCTCACCGACTTCACCGTTTTCATCAGGCAAAAACTTAGGTACAACAAACAGTGAAATACCTTTGGTGCCTTCAGGTGCACCTTCTACTCGCGCCAAAACCAGATGGATAATATTTTCCATCATGTCGTGCTCACCGCCCGAAATAAAAATCTTGGTGCCGGTTACATTATAGCTACCGTCAGCATTAGTCTCGGCCTTGGTACGCAGCAAACCAAGATCTGAACCGCAGTGAGACTCAGTTAAGCACATGGTGCCGCCCCAGGTACCCTCGGTCATTTTAGCTAAATAGGTTTCCTGCAACTCATCGCTGGCATAGACCTCGAGCAAGCGCGCCGCCGACTGCGACAAACCAGTGTACATGCCCCAAGACCAGCAAGCAGAACTCACCATCTCGGTAACAACGAGACCCAATGAATTCGGCAAACCTTGACCACCAAATTGCGGGTTGGCGGTCATTGATGGCCAGCCGCCTTCTGCATATTGCTGATAGGCTTCTTTAAAGCCTTTAGGCGTAGTCACCCCAGACTCAGACCAAGTACAACCTTCTTGGTCGCCAGGCTGATTGAGAGGAGAAAGGACATTTTCAGAAAACTTGGCGCCTTCACTAATGATGGCGTCCATTAAATCTTCGCTAACCTCTTCACGAGTAGCGAGACTAGCGAAATGTTTATCGCTCTTGAGTACATCTTTCAACACGAAATTAATATCGCGGAGCGGAGCAGTATATTGCGGCATGGTAAAGACCTCATGTACATGATGGCCACGGCAGTGCCTGCCGGGCAATGTTGACAGTGACAACTATAGCGCTTTTATTACGTCTTGCAAGTGTTTTTGGATCTACACAAAGGTGATTTAGGCCAGCAACCGGGCCACAATGACACATTAACGCGAAAAATAGACAGTAAATTCAATGCTAGACTGCCGCTTACCCGACACAAGGCAATTAACAGCATAGCTGACTATACGAGAGAAAAAACAGAAGAATGGCGCAATGAAAGCACCACCGACAAATTTGGAACCTCCGCTAGAACAGCGGAGAAATATCTAGATGCTCAGCCGCCAAATTGGCATCCGGCTCGTTTAAATTCGGTAGCACCCCTAAACACGGCGCCGGCAAGAAATTCCGCAGCGTTGCCAAGTTTTCATCAAAACACGCCATATCCGGGTCTATTTGATTTGCCACCCAACCCGCCAATACAAGTCCATCGGCTCGAATTGCCTCTGCGGTGAGTAAGGCATGACTAATACAGCCCAACTTCATACCCACCACCAAAATAACGGGAGTTTGTAATTCAACTGCCAGGCCCGACAGCATTTCACGCTGATTCAAGGGCACCCGCCAACCGCCAGCCCCCTCAATTAACACCATATCCACTTTGCGCATCATAACGCCGCGGCAAAAACCCGCCAACTGAGAAACACTCAAACGCCGCCCCGCCTGCTCGGCAGCAATATGCGGTGCAATCGCCGGCACCAATAGCACAGGATTGACCTGCTCATAGGGCAATGACTCTGTCATCGCGTCTATTAGCATCAAGGCATCGGTATTGCGCAAGCCTTGCTCCGTCAGATCCGCACCTGCAGCAACAGGTTTAATAGCCAAGGTTTTTAAGCCCCGCGCCGCGGCGGCACGCAAAATACCGCAAGCAACTAAGGTCTTACCGACGTCCGTGTCGGTACCGGCAATAAAGTACTGTTTAGCGGCCAAGTTCAACTCGCATTCTTTTCAATATCCAGCCCATTACTTAGAGGCGCCGTAACGTTGCCATGCATCGACCAAACGCTCCTGATTCGCGCGAACATAGGCGCCATTTAAGCGATCGCCATTAAAGTAAGTATTACGCAAATCGTTGTATACGGTCGGCACAATATTCGGCCCAAACACGAGGCGATTGCCCTGTTCACCAAGGATGGTGGTTATCCCATAAGCCCAGTTGGCCTGACCTTCAACATGCACGCCGGCAACTCGCGTCATGCCTTTACGCGGCGTAAGCGGAATGGTAATTCCCAAGGTTGCAAAGGAATTATCTTCCGAGGTTTTGTATAAAAGGTGCAGCCGAACATCACCAACATGCTGGGCGAATTCAAGTCGGTAACCATCATCTTCGTTATAGAAATCACCACCAGTAATACTGACTTCGGTATTGATACTCTGTGCAAAATAACGATAGGACCATAGACGGGCGTTATGGGTCTTTTCTGGACGGTGCTTCTCTTCAAAATCAGTCGCTAAAATCTTAAATCGATGACGGCCGTCGCCTGGTTCCCAGCGGGTTTCAATCGATCCACCATCAACCGCACCATAAAAGCGGCCATAGGAAATCATACTGCTAAAACCCTGACCATGGCGGAAGGTTTGACTGAAAATACGATCCTTAACCCCTTCGGTGACGCGCTGGTTGTAAAAAACACCACCGTAAATACCGTCACGGGTAAAATCTTTGGTGTCGTTTACATTCCAGTCGCGACTAACATTCAACGCCGCACCCGGCCACAAGGGCAATACCACGTCGGCCCTAGCCGCGAGCGAGTAATCAAAAACACCGTATTCCGTACCGACTGTTGACGACAAAATTGGTCGGATACGCACATCAGGGCGGAAACCCAAATAATCAATGCTGTTCTTGAGACTCGCAGCAAAAAGGCCGCCATCTGAGCTACGACGACGCAGTTTATTTGACGGTGCGGTTATCATTTCAGATTCGGGGATTGCGCCATTGCCGTCCAAAAACGTTTTCCAGGCTGCCACTTCACCACCCAAACCAAAGGTCGCAACGCCGTATTTTTCTAGCTGCAAATAAAATCGGTCACCTTCTGGTAGCGCCATGGCGGCAACGCCGGCAGCAACGCCAATTGCATCGATATCATTGGCGTTATACTGAACGTTCTCAAAGGCAATAATCCATTCCCGGCCGTATTTTTGCACCCGAACTTGCTCAAAATTTGCTTTCACAAACCGGTCACGCAGCGCCTTTTCCGCATTTACAGCATCTAACCGCGACATCGCCTCAGACGGCGACGTGGAAGGCGGGACAAGCAAGGGATTTTCGATCAATGCAGAATCGTCGCCGTAGGACTCAGCAACGACCGACTTGGCACTTAGCGAGGCTGGCCCGCGCGGCCGACTTCTCGGTACGACTCGGGCATACTCCGCAGCCAAAGGTATTTTGACATTAAAGCCGTACCAGTCTTGGCGATCATCTACGCCTTCTTCTGCGGAATACATCCACAGCATTGAAGCTTGCCAACCGCCCGGCAACCATTGCTCTGGCGTAGATAGACGAATACCGGCGTTCAATGAGTAAGCGTCATCTTCTAAAATAACACTTAGCCAATCTGCCGCCGCGTATTCCACACCGCCGTATACGCCATCTAAGCGCCCGGTACCCGCAACTCTGCCATCATATGTGCCCACGCCCATCGTTGTGCGAAGCGCTCCGTATTGCCAGGTTGCTACGGCATACTTGGTATCGTACTCATTGACTGAGCCACCAAAATCAATTTCGCCTATCGCGAAATTCAGACCTGGCAGTAGCTCCCATGGGAGCTGAATTTTTAGATTAAACGATAAATCGGAACCACCCGACGTGGTTTCAGGTGCAACATTGCGGCCAACCATTTCAAAGTGCGGAAAAGCGCCCGCAGCAAAATTAATGTCATTCCCTGTGGTATTTAGCGTGCGCGGGTTAGCAAAACGACCATCTACTTGATTATCCCAAGCAATGGTCGCCGTACCAAACTCCAGCACCGACGCATCTGGTACGTTAAGCAGACCACTAACGCCCTGCATATTCATATTCCCTTGCGCAAATGCAAGCGATGGTACGGCCAATAGCAGCCCAGCCCCAATATTCCTTTTCAAGGGAAACCTCTCTGTCTCTAATTTTAATTGTTCATTATTTTAACGCAAAAAAAAGGGCAGCTGAAAGCCGCCCTTTTACTACATCGATGGAACTATCAAACAGTGCCGCCGCTACCGCCAGTACCGCCAGTACCGCCAGTACCGCCAGTAGTGCTAGTAGTAGGCTTAACTACGGTAGCTTTAGGTGCAGTTGCATCATTAGCTTTAGTTGCTAACGTCGCAGTACCTTTAGCAGTTGCAAACTCTGCAGTTTTCGCCTTCAAAATCGAAACGATATTATTGTCCAATGTACCCGTTATCGCTTCGTCTGCTAGCTTTTTAGCAAGTTTTGATGGCGAAATTGCCGGAGTTTGTGCTGCGCCAGCTTTGGCCAAACCGGCCAAAATAGCTGCGTAATAACCCGCATCGTCGTCTGCCACGGAGCTAGCAGAGCTCTTCACAACTGTCGGGGCGCGAAGCAAATCTAGTGCATTTTTGCCGCCTAAATCAGGTGCAAGAGCATCCAAAACATTCTGCAAAGACTGAGTCGCAGTACTTGAGTTACGATCTGCTACAGGTAGCGACTCATATACAGCTGCAGCCATGCTTGTCAAAGTGGTAACAGCAATATTGTTACCAGCATCAATCAAAGCACCAAGAGTCGGAACGATTGACTTAAGAGTCTCATCGTTAGCTTCAGTTAATTCAGTAGCTTCGTTGTAATAATTACCACCGGTACAGCTAATAATGATTGGAAACTCAGCAGCAGCAATCACAGCAACGATAGCACCAAGACCATCAGCATCAGTTACATACTGATCCAAGCCTGCGGTAACCGCGCCATTAACATCGCATGTTGCACCAACAAGAGCACCATAAGCAGATGTAGATGAAAATCCACCAGCCGGAGAAGTAACCGGGTCTGCGCTTTTATCATTAAAGCATCCAGTCAACGCCGCAGCGGCGACCATGCTGGCAGCAAACATAGTTAGCCGCGTTTTTTTCGAGTTGATCATAGTAAAACTCCATTTCTCATTTTAGAACTAAATATTGCCAGCATCGACGCAAATCGCGCCAGACCCCCACCCAGATAACAGCCAGTAACCTAGCGTTACGTATTTTTTTAAAACTATATCGCAAGAAACAAAATGCACGCCCTTGGAATAACAGCCATATTAAACCAAAACATCTAACTAAGTCCGCAGCGGCTTAAAATTTAAGCGCGACAAACCTGAGCTGCACGTACTTATAGCAATATCACTTTATCCTAGCAATTAATTCAACATAATTTAAATGCATTTTTGTTAAACAATTACTATTTGCCGCGTAAAAATCAATCATTTCACGCATGCAAGCTCTACGCCACGACGTAAAGCCTAGATCACACCTAAGATGTGAAGCTGTTTCACCCTCAATTCATAATACTAGAATTGCCACTAGTTACTTATAAGCCTTTGACAAGCCATTTATTCTCAGCGCATAACATAGCTTAAAGCCTAATTAATTGCACCATGTTCAGCCATTTGCCCCAAAATATACCTTAAATAGGGGGGGGGTTATCACTTCTTTGTCAGGGATATATACCAAAGCTGGTAGCTCGCTGGCAGCTTTTGTCTCACGTCCCGGAAGCCTTCGTAATGCCTAACAAGGGCCTGTAAGCGCTGACGTCCGGTTAAGCCCCCACGCCGCCCACCATTAACATTGTGGGCGCCAATATTTTTCAACTCCCCGGTCAACTCGGAGAGCCGCTCATAAAACATGACTTCGGTCGCCTCATCCCAGTGCTCAAGCACCAATCCGGCGCCATCAATTGCCTCTTCTAGCGCCGAACGCTCAGCAAACTGATTAACATGTACGTAGCTGTCGACCTTGGCCCAGGCGCTACGTAACTCATGGAGCGTGTCTGGCCCTAGGGTGGCGATTCGGGCATGACCACCGGGTTTTAACACCCGCTCAATCTCGAACATCAGCCCCGGAAGATTCTCACACCACTGCAAAGCAAGGCTTGAAAAAAGCGTCTCGACGCTATTATCTGCCAAGGGCAGATCTTCGGCGTCTCCGCACACAAAGTAATCCGCCACATCTGAATAGCGGCCAGCTGCTTGCCGCAACATACCCCGCGCCAAATCAACTGCGACAAGGGGCTTACTCTGCATCCGGCGTTGTAACGCTGGCAGGCTATACCCAGTACCACAACCCAGATCCAAAACCGGCCCACCCACCCTATTGGGCAAATATTCAGCCAAGCGATCGGCAACCCGTCGCTGCAATAGCGCAGCGCCATCATAACTTTCAGCTGCGCGGCTAAAAGAACGGCCAATATCGGACTTATTCAGTAGCACCGAAACATCGCCTGCGACAAGACCCAAACTACGGCAATAAGAAAGCAACAGAGCACAGAAATCGCCTTCATCAGCCAAAAAGAAGAGATGCCCGCGGCCAGCTATGGTTTGCACAGTATGTGCAGGGTAACGCCGCGCAAATTCAGCTGCCGCCGCCGCAGGCACCAGCGCATCTTCCTCACCAAAAACATGTAGACAGGGGCAATGCAGTTTCGCCAAAGCCTGCCGGTTATCAATGCCCTGCAAACAGGACAAACCCGACGACAAGTGCTCCTGCTTTGGCTCGATAGAAATCTGCTCAAGCTGCGCACGAAGCAATTGCGCGAGCCTATCGCCATGCAATTGCAATAGCTCAAAACGTCGTATACCGGCGCGAGGCTTATTGGCCACAAGGCGAGAAAAATGCTCAAAATCTTGGTTGGGCATGGCCGCGGACCAATCTGCGTCGGCAACAAACACGGCATTGCTCGCAAGGCAAATCAGCGCTTGCACCAGCTCTGGAAAGCGCGCGGCAAGCCGAGTGGCAAGCATGCCGCCCAAGGACCAACCGCAGTAAATTGCTTGCGCAGGCAATAAAGGCAGCAATGCATCGATATAGGCATCTGGATCACTGCCGTCAGCTAACGCATCGCTACGTCCGCAAGCAGGTAGATCAATCAGGGTAATATGGAAGTCTCGGCGCAATGTCGCCAGCTGAGGTCGCCATATCGATGAGTCACTGGCCCAGCCGTGGAGCAAGACCAATTCTGGGGCATTTTTGCGATAAGACGCTAAATGTTCGCGGTAAATCGCCATTATGCCGCCAACACCTCGACCAACGCCGCTAATAAGCAATCAATATCGGCCTTGCTATGCGCCGCCGACAGAGTGATTCGCAACCTTGAACTGCCGACCGGCACGGTGGGTGGGCGTATTGCCGACACAAGAATGCCGCGCTGCTCCAGCCCTGCACTCAAAACCATTGCAGCCTGCTCCTCACCGATTAACAGCGGCTGTATTGCGGTATTTGACGGCATTAAGGGAAGCGCGAATGCTTGCGCCTGTTCGCGAAAATAGCCAATTAGCTCCTGCAAATGCTGACGACGCCAAGGTTCCTCGCTTAAGAGATTCAAGCCCGCAATTGTTGCCGCCGCGACAGCGGGCGGCATTGCCGTTGTGTAAATATAAGGGCGGGCGAATTGAATCAGCGTTTCGATTAAGGCCTCACTTCCGGCGACAAACGCCCCAAAACTGCCAATGCCTTTACCCAAGGTACCCATCAGCACCGGTAACTCCTGCTGACTTAACCCAAAAAATTCAGCACAGCCAGCGCCGCTTTCACCAAGCACGCCAAAACCGTGAGCATCGTCGGCCATTAACCAGGCATTGTATTTTTGGGCGAGCGCGGCGAGTTCAGCTAGCGGCGCCATATCACCGTCCATACTGAACACCGCGTCAACGACAATTAAGCGATTACCATCGGCGGGAAGTTTACGGAGACGACGTTCGAGATCAGCCATATCATTGTGCTGGAAACGCTGAAACCTTGCGCCACTGAGCAAACCAGCATCGAGCAATGAGGCGTGATTAAGGCGATCTTCCAGAATATGGTCGCCCTTGCCAAGCAGCGCGGTGACGGCACCGAGGTTCGCCATATAGCCGGTAGAGAATAATAGCGCCCGATCGCGGCCCGTTATTTTGGCCAGACGCTCTTCTAGCTGGTGATGATAGCTGGAGTGCCCACAAACCAAATGCGAGGCACCGCCACCCACACCAAACTGAGCCGCAGTGTCCTGCATTGCCGCTATGAGTTTGGGGTGATTGGCCAAGCCCAAATAATCATTACTGCAAAACTGCAACAATTCGCGGCCATCCATGTGAAGCCGTGACCCTTGGGCAGATTCCAGCACTCTACGGCCTCGATAACGCGATTGAGCTCGGCGCTCGTCGAGACGACGCCGTAAAACCTCATTCATCACAATGAATTACTGCATTTTGATTCAAGCAGTCGCGTCGTAGAAATAACGATTATTCTCAACTTGCTGAACTGCACCTAGAAGCATCTCACTTTCAGCCGCGTCATCTTGCTCAACATGACGCTCTTCCGGCTTGATTCCTAAACGGCCAAACAACTCGAGATCTTTATTTGCCTTCGGATTGGGCGTAGTCAGCAGTTTTTCACCATAGAAAATGGAATTGGCACCCGCAAAATAGGCTAGTGCATGCATTTCTTCATTCATGGCCTCTCGCCCGGCAGACAAGCGAACATGGGACTTCGGCATCATGATGCGCGCCACTGCAATGGTACGAATAAAATCGAAGGGATCAAGGTCGGCCAATTCAGCCATCGGCGTGCCTTCTACTTTCACCAGCATATTAATTGGCACGCTCTCGGGCTGCACGGGTAAATTCGCCAATTGCATCAATAAGCCGGCACGGTCTTTTATCGACTCACCCATACCAACAATACCACCGCTACATACTTTAATGCCGGCATCTCGCACATTGGACAAAGTGCCTAGACGATCCTGATAGGTGCGGGTAGTAATAATTTCGCCGTAGAACTCCGGTGAGGTATCAAGATTGTGGTTGTAATAATCGAGACCTGCCTCGGCCAATTCTGCGGCTTGGTCACCAGTCAACATGCCCAAAGTCATGCAGGTTTCCAGACCCATTTCCTTTACACCCTTCACCATAGCGGTAACATAAGGCATGTCTTTTTTCTTCGGGGAGCGCCACGCGGCACCCATACAGAAACGCGTTGTTCCCGAGGCTTTAGCCGCTCGGGCCTCCGCGAGCACTTTCTCTACTTCCATCAACTTTTCAGCTTCGAGACCGGTATCGTAGCGGTTACTCTGAGGACAGTATTTACAGTCTTCTGGACAAGCGCCGGTTTTAATAGACAATAAAGTGCTTACTTGAACAGCGTTGGGGTCAAAATTTGCCCGGTGCACGGTTTGCGCTTGAAATAACAAGTCATTAAATGGCTGAGCAAATAAGGCTTGGACCTCTTGGCTAGTCCAGTCAGTGCGGATTGTTGTGGGCGCGAGTGCTGTCATTATAAAGTCCGGTTTGGGCAAGATTATAAAGGCTACTATAATAAAGGCTTAACACAAGCTGTCAACCAGCAAGGATGCCCATGGTTAACAGATTTCATAGGAAATTGATTTACAAGGCTTTTCAAGGCCGATGCGTACTCTGCAATTGCCCCAGCTTTCGGCAATTAGACCTCTGCGACGACTGTGAGGCTGATCTGCCCTGGCTAGAAACTCACTGCGCGCGCTGTGCACTTCCTCTCTCTACTCGCGACAGTTATAGCGAATGTGGTCGCTGCCTCAGTAAACCGCCCATCTTTACCCAATGCTTGACGGCGCTGCGCTATGATTTTCCAGTAGACAGGCTTATCGCCGGTTTTAAACACCACGGCCAACTTCACTACGGCGCCGTGCTAGCTATGGTTTGGCTTAGTTCTATTGGCGGCGACCTAGACGAATTGCCGGAGCTATTAGTGCCTGTACCAATTCATTGGCGGCGACGTTGGCAACGGGGCTTCAACCAAGCAACCGTACTGGCAGATGACTGGGGACAAACGCTCGGCATCCCCGTTTGCCATGCATTAAGCCATCCCCACGCGACGCCATCTCAGCAAAACCTTAGCGCCGCGCTACGTCAAAAAAATATACAGCAAGCCTTCACCTTTACCCCAGATAGCCCGATCAAAGACAAGCACATCGCCATTGTCGACGACGTAGTGACAACAACCGCGACAGCCAATACCGCGGCCGCTATACTGGCGCGCAACGGCGCCCGACAGATCGACATTTGGTGCCTGGCCCGCACACCGTAACCAACTAACAAGTGGAGGCGACAAATGCATCACCCTCAGCACCGATGCCTTCTACCGTTATTTTTAGGCAAGCGTGTATGAGCCATCAAGATTGGCTGTCGATTATTCTGACCCTCAAACTCGCGGGCCTCACAACGCTGATTCTGCTGGTTATCGGCACGCCACTCGCATGGTGGCTAGCGAATACATCATGGCGCGGCAAACCGATTGTCGAAGCCCTTGTCGCACTGCCCTTGGTGCTTCCGCCAACCGTGCTCGGCTTTTATTTATTGATCGCGTTTGCGCCCAGCTCACCCATTGCCCAATTTTGGCTCAGCCTAACCGGTGGTAATCTTGCGTTTAGCTTTAGCGCACTGGTGATTGCCTCGGTACTGTATTCTTTGCCCTTTGTTGTGCAGCCTTTGCAAAGCGGCTTCCAACAAGTCCCCAAAGCACTATTGGAAACGGCCGCAAGTTTAGGCGCATCTGGCCTCGATCGCTTTGCCAGTGTTGTTGTACCCCTATGCCGCAGTAATTTCTTGGTGGCCATTACTCTGGGCTTTGCCCACACCGTCGGCGAGTTTGGCGTCGTACTAATGATTGGCGGCAATATCCCAGGCCGCACCCAAGTTCTGTCGATCGCACTCTACGACCGAGTGGAATCGCTGCAATACAGCGCTGCCCACTGGCTAGCCGGTGGCCTAATAGCGTTCTCGTTCATTGTGCTTTGCTTGGTATACCGCTTAAACCACTACCGCGGTGTTGATCTTGGCAATAACTACTCAGCAAGGGAACAAGCATGAGCCTGCTGCTATCCCTGCACACACAGCGCGGCGACTTTCAGCTGAACGTCGATACCGCCATCCCCAGCACAGGTATCACCGCCATTTGCGGCCCCAGCGGCAGCGGCAAAACCAGCTTACTGCGATGCATAGCAGGACTCGATTGCGCGCCCGGCGGCATGGTGCAATTTGCTGGCGACGACTGGCAAACTCAAAAACTTTTTGTGCGCTGTGAAAAACGCGGCGTGGGGCTGGTATTTCAAGACGCCCAGTTATTTCCTCACCTTAGCGTTGCGGCGAATCTACGCTACGCACAAAAACGCCAATTTCGCGCGGCCGGCCCGAGCCTTAAGGACGTCTGCGCTTGGCTGCAAATTACGCCGCTGCTAGACCGCAGTGTGGACAAACTCTCCGGCGGCGAACGCAAGCGAATCGCTATTGCCCGCGCCCTGCTACGTCACCCACAACTGCTGTTGATGGATGAACCCCTATCTGGACTGCACGACGCCGCGCGGGACGAAATGATGGACGTGCTGCAAAGCCTTCCCCAACACCTGAGCTTGCCGATTATTTATGTCAGTCACAGCTTTCATGAGGTCAGTCGCCTCGCCGACCATGTTGTACTACTCGAAAAAGGCCAGCTGATTGCCGAAGGTGGGCTCGTTGAGCTAAGTAGCCGCTTAGACCTGCCCCTAAGTCGCCAACAGGATGCCGGCGCAGTACTCAATGCCACCCTGTTTGGCCACGACAACGAATACCAATTAAGCACCTTACAACTAAGTTCTAAGCACCAGCTTAGTATCAATCAAATTTCTGCCGTGCCGGGCCAGCAACTGCGGCTTTTTGTCGCCGCGCGCGATATAAGCATCAGCCTAGAAGCCCCTGCGCAAAGTAGTATTTTGAACATTCTGAGCTGCACCATCGATACGATTGATGGCGAAGCTACCCAGAAAACAAGTATGAAACCCCACGTCACTGTGCGCCTAAGTGTCGGCGAACAGTATCTGTTAGCCCGCATCACCCGAAAATCCCGTGACCGCCTTAAGCTAAAAGTCGGCCAACAGGTATTTGCGCAAATCAAAACAGTTGCCCTCGTAAATGAATATGG
>TARA_R110001599_G_scaffold39444_20_pt1 | contig 43691 bp, 33 predicted proteins | sample TARA_R110001599 | Tara Oceans TARA_R110001599 (sample SAMEA4398360) | marine metagenome | biome: Polar Biome; feature: [MES] marine water layer (ENVO:01000295) within the mesopelagic zone...; material: water (ENVO:00002006), including particulate matter (ENVO:01000060) such... | reverse complement strand
CGGCGGCCTGGCGTCATGCGCAGCGCAGCCATTGCCGCCACAGCAGCGAACACGCCACAAATATGGTCCCCGATATGCCCGCCCGCGGCAAAGGGCGCGCGATCCGGATAGCCGCGGTAGGCGGTGGCACCCACTTCCGCCTGCAGTGTGAATTCCGTGGCCGGTCGACCTGACCATGGCCCCCTGTCGCCCCAATCACTGATACTGATAATGGACAACTGCGGGTGTTTCGTCAGGAGCTCCTGGGCGGACAGCCCCATGCTAGCCAGCTGTCCTTCCTCGAGCAACAGGTCTGCCTGCGCCAATAGCGCTTCGAACGCGGCGCGATCCGGGGCGGTTGACAAGTCCAGGGTGGTGCCTTGTTTACTGGCATGCAGGCAGTTGAACAGTGCTCCAGTCTCCCCCGGTGCCAGTGGGTCGCCGCCATCGAGTTCCGCGGATGCTCGCCACTGGCGCAGTGCCGCGCCACCCGGGGGTTCCACTAGCATGACCTCGGCGCCGGCCTCGGACAGTATTTTACCCGCGGTCGCCGCACTGGTGCCGCCGGCCAGCTCAAGTACGCGGGTGCCGCCAAGGGGAAAAGCCTCGCTTTTCATCATGCTGTGCACCTGCCTGTCGTTATGAGTATTGTTGGCATAGCGCCCTAGTATGCACAGCTCGACCTGTTACTGCATCCGGATACGTCAGTGCTCGTGCGGTTTGCGTGAGTTGCCCAAATTCTCGTACTCGGCGGGCGCACGTATTGTGAACCGGTGGGCGTCCTTCAGGCGGCGAGAATAGTTTATACTGATTCTCGTTTACACTGCGGGTGTGCTCGCGCCCCTTGTCAGGACAGCATCAATAACCGTTTTCTATGTGCAAGGCAGGGGGAGCAATGGATAGCTTTCGCGTGAACTACGAGATTTCCAACCATGGACAGCCGAGCCTGCTGCCGGAAATCGCTTTCGCGCCGGATGGTCAAGCGTTTGCTGTATCTGTACAGGAGCAGAATGAAGTTCGCCTCTACGAGACCGCGACCGGGCGGTTGCTGCGGTGCTGGAAGAACCCGGAGGCCGGTTTTGGCGAGCCTCACGGGGTGCTGCTCACAGAGCGGCATCTTTTGGTGTCCAACCGGAATTACTTCAAGGCGCCGAGTGAGATTCGGGTGTACAGCCTCAACAGCACGGACGATTATGCCCTGCATCGCCTGGTCACACCCTTCAGTGAGCTGGTTGAGGCTCATAGCATGGCGCTCTCGAATGGCCGTTTGCTGGTCACTTACTGCGAGGGCGAGGGGCGTACGGGGGGTGTGGTCTGCTACGCGTATGACGACGAACGCGGCCGCATAGGCGAACCGCTTTCGATGGTGGATGCGTGTTTTCACCGTCTCGGTGATCCCAAGGGCGTGACCTTTTTCGATCAAGGTCGACGGGCACTGGTCTCGTTCAATTCGTTGAAGCCCAATCCGCCGTTACAGCGGCTGATCGTGCGCTCCCTTCGGCGCTGGTACAAAAAAATGGCCGACTCCACAGGGAATGTGTGGCGCAGCGCCTGGAACGTGCTGAGAGAAGGGCAGGGCAAGCAGAGAAAACCGCCGCCGATTCTGGATAACGGGCTCGCTGTTTTCGCGATTGATGCGGCGGGCAAGCTGTCACCCGAACCCGAGCGTGTTTTGCTGCGCGATGAATTTTGCCGGCTCGAAAACGTCCACTGCCTTGATGCTACCTGTGCCGTTGCGGATACCATCAACGGGCAGGTGCTGCTGTATGACATCGTCACAGACCCGAATCTGGAGCGCCCGCAGGAGATCGTGCGGGAGGCACTCTCCTTGCCCCACGGCGTCAAGCTGTCGCCGGATGGCAATACCCTGGTTGTGAGCAATTACGGCCTGCGGGCCTGGCGACAGGAGATCATCTGGTTCGGCTGGAGCAAACCCCGCACGGACACCGTGGCAATCTACCGGCGTGAGGCCCGCACGCAGCCAGCCTAAACGCGGCGCACCGAGGGCCGCAGCAAACGGTTGCGGGCCCTGATGACGAGAGTGGTGAGCCGCCTTTGCGAGGTGTTTGAAGCGTGTGTATACAGGTCTGTATGACGCAGTCGGTTGCGCAATGTGCGTCCACTCAGAAATCGATTGTAGTTGTCTTCGATGATATCAATCTCGGCGTTCTCGCGATCCGCCACCCGCGGCGTCACGTGCGGTGTAATAAGCACATTCTGCTGCCGCCAGAGGCTGTCCCACGGGGGTAACGGTTCGGGGTCGGTAACGTCCAGACCGGCGCCGGAGAGGGTGCCCCGTTTGAGCGCAGCTTTCAGCGCGGCGGTATCTGTCAGGCGCGCACGGGCGACGTTGACCAGCATCGCGCCGGGTTTGAGCAGAGCGAACTGGCGCTCGCCGAGCATGGCATGGCTGCTGTCGTTGAGAGATGCCGCCAGCACAACAATATCGGCGTGCGGCAACAGGTCGTCGACCGAGTCGCCTGCCGCGAGGCTTGAAACAGGAATGCCGAGGCCTTCGTCTCCCCCCGCGCTGCGCCGGAACGCGGACACCTGCAGCCCCAGCGCGAGGCAGCGGGGAACGAGGGCTTTGGCGGTGCACCCCAGGCCAATAAGCAGCACGCTGCGGCCCTCAAGTCCGCGCATTTTACCGGCGCCGCTCAAACCCCACACGCGGTTGCGTTGTGCCTTCAGTTGCTGCGCGCTGTTGTAGGCCAGTGCCAGCATGAAAAACAGCGCGTGCTCGGCCAGCACGGCTGCAGAGCGCCCGGATGCCGATGTCACCGCGAAGGGGGCATTGATTATTTGCCGAGTGGCACAGGCATCCAGTCCGCTGCGGTTACAGTGGACCCAGCGCAGCTGCTGATGCTGGAGATAGGTTGCGTCAGGCACCGTTGGCAGCACGGCAATGTCAGCTGTGCGCAATTCCCGGCGCAGGACCGCGCGCGCGCCGGGGGCAAGGAAAACCGTCTGGGCGGGCTGGAACAGCGCCTCTAGGCGCGCGCGGTGGTGTTCACCGTAGGCCGATGCAATGACAACGCGGTTTGGCGCAGCGACGGCGGTTCGAGGTTCGGAACGGTCGCTGTCGGTTGTGGCTGGATTCATCTTCCTGGTTACCCCTTGCCCCGGTGTTTAGCGCAATCACCTCAATGTGAGTAGTAGCACGGGAGGTGTGCAGCGTCCATTCTGGCGACGCACACGAAACTGGTCTGGAAATCTTTCCTTGTGTACCCTGTGAGGTTACCTGACAGGCTGGGCGCATCGCGCTGTTCATCGGCCAAACATCGAACAACGGAGCCCCGGCTATGCGATCTCCTTCACGTCCCCGTGTTCTGGTCACAGGCGGGGCAGGCTTTCTCGGCAGTCACTTGTGCGAGCGTCTTCTCGCCGATGGCCACGATGTACTCTGCGTGGACAACTTCTTCACCGGCAGCCGCGACAATGTGCTGCACCTGCTCGGCAACCCCCGCTTCGAATTGTTGCGTCACGATGTCACATTCCCGCTGTACGTGGAGGTCGACCAGATCTACAACCTCGCGTGCCCTGCATCGCCGATTCACTATCAGGCGGACCCGGTACAGACGACCAAGACCAGTGTGCATGGCGCTATCAACATGCTCGGCCTGGCCAAGCGAGTCAACGCCCGCATTCTGCAAGCCTCTACCAGCGAAGTGTACGGTGACCCGGAAGTCCATCCCCAGCAAGAGGGCTATTGGGGGCGTGTGAACCCTGTGGGTCCGCGTGCCTGCTATGACGAGGGGAAGCGCTGTGCTGAAACACTCTTCTTCGACTATTACCGTCAACACGGGTTGCGTATCAAGGTGGCGCGCATTTTCAATACCTACGGGCCGCGCATGCACCCCAACGATGGCCGCGTTGTTTCAAATTTTATTGTTCAGGCACTCAGCGGCGCACCCATAACGCTCTATGGCGACGGCCAGCAAACCCGCTCTTTCTGTTACGTGGACGACCTGATCGAGGGGTTGATCCGGCTCATGAACACGCCGGATGACGTGACCGGCCCCGTGAATCTGGGTAACCCGGTGGAGTTCACTATTCGCGAACTCGCACAGCAGGTGCTGGCAAAAACCCGGTCTTCCTCCGAGCTTTTGCAGGAGCCCCTGCCGGAGGACGATCCGCGTCAGCGTCAGCCCGATATCGGCCTCGCCAAAGCGCTACTCGATTGGGAGCCCGTCGTGCCCCTGGCCGATGGATTGGATCGCACCATAGATTACTTCAGGCGTATTGGTTCCGACGTATGACGCCGTTTGTGCTGCCATGAGTCGGGTGGTACATCTCAGGCATGTCGCTGCGCGACTGAAACAAAAAGCGAATGGCAGTCGTGTGTTGCGCGCAGGCTTCCTGGCCTCGCTGGTGCGCGGTACCGGGCTGCTGATAACGTTTGGGTTGCAGCTATTGCTGGCACGCCTGATAGGCGACGCCACCCACTACGGGCTCTATGCCTGGGGGCAGAACCTGCTGTTCCTGCTGGGCGCTATCTTTGCCATTGGTATTCCTCTCGCCAGCAGTCGTCTCATTGCGGTGCATCACGCCCGGGGTGACCTGGCCACTGCCTCGAGAGTGGCCTGGCACAGTACAGGCTGGTTGCTTGTGACGTGCGCCCTGGGCATCGCCGGAGTGACTGCGCTGGTACTTGCCATGCCGGCTGAGCTGTTTGTCGATTTTCCGCGCGCGCTGATACTGTTGGCCGTGTTTGCCGCTCCCCTGGTTTCGTTTACCACCTTGCTGCAGGCGCATGCCAGGGCAAAGGGTCGGCTTCTGCTGGCTTTCGGGCCGACACAAGTGCTGCGCCCACTTTTTACCGCGCTTATCGCTGGCGTACTCGTATTCTGGGTGGGCTTCCAGCTCGGGGCAATGGAAGCGATGCTCGCCCTGGCTGGCAGTTTGCTGCTGGTGCTCTTGTTGCAATGCGTACTGGTTGCGCGCACCGGGCGCCGGAATGCCCCCTTGCCGGCCAAAGAGCCATTGGCAGAGGAGGGGAGCTATGCGCCTTCGCAGCTCATGCACAATGCACTCCCGCTCTTTGCGACGCGCTGTGCCACCTTGACCATGCAATACAGCAGTACGCTGCTGCTGGGAATTCTGGGCGGGCCAGCGATTGCCGCGAGTTTTTTTGTGGCAGATCGCCTGGCGCGCCTTGGGGCGATACCGGGTACGGTTGTCGCGGCCGTGGTGCAGCCCTGGCTCGCCAGCGCGTATGCCGAGCGACAGCATGAAAAACTGCAGGCGGTGGTTACCGAAGCCAGCCATGTCAGTCTCTGGCCCACTCTGCTCGGCTGCGTTCTGCTCTATCTCGCTGCCCCGTTTCTGGTAGGGTTGTTTGGCGCCGAGTACCAGGGTGCACTGGGGGTGCTGGGCATTCTGCTGCTTGGCTACGTTGCAGGTGCAAGTCTTGGTCCCAGTCAGCAAATGCTGGTCATGAGCGGCCATCAGAGAGTGCTCATGCACATCATGACGCTTTCGGCCCTGGTGCACATCCTGGCGCTTATACTTCTCATTCCTAATTTTGGTGCTACCGGTGCCGCGGCCGCCACATTGTTCAGCACGACCCTCGCGCGTTCGCTGTGCCTGGTGATTGTGCGCCGACGCCTGGGTCTGCAACCATCGGCGCTCGTCCATCTGGCGCAGCGATTGCGAAACAAGGAGCCATTGTCATGATCAGTGAACCCGTCCCCGCGTCGCCCGGAGGCAAGGCTCGGCGGCGCGTTGCGGTAGTAGTGCGGCGCAGGTTGCGGGCGTACCGTATGGATCTCGCCAAGTATTACCGCAGGGACTGCGTGTTACCAGACTTTCTGATTATCGGAGCGATGAAGTCGGGCACCACGACCCTGTTTCATATGTTGCGACAACACCCGGGTTTTTTGCCGCCGCTAGCGAAGGAACTGCAGTACTTCCATCAACCCCGCAATTTTCGCCGCGGCGAGGCCTGGTACCGTGCCCATTTCCCGCGCCAAAGCCAGTTTGACGCGGCTCGCGCGCAGCTTGGATACAGGCCGGTAACGGGAGAGGCAACGCCGGCCATGTCAGCGCCCGGCTATGCGCGACATGCGGCAGCGCTGGTTCCCCATGCCCGCCTGGTAGTGACCTTGCGCAACCCGGTGGACCGCGCCTGGTCGCATTATCAGCACATGCGTCGCAACATGTTGCCGGAAAAACTGGACTTCGGCCCGGCACTCGCAAGAGAGCAGGACTGGTATGCGCGCGGGCTGGAGCTCACGACAGACAACTTTGCAACGCTCGGGCCCCGCCTGCACAAGTTGGGCTACATCAAGCGCGGCCAATACGCCGAGCAGATTGAAGAATGGTTGCGTCATTTTCCGAGGGAGCAGTTCCTCTTCCTCAACTTCGATGCCTGGAAAAGCGAGCCTGTTGCCGCTGCAACGCGTATTGCAGAGCATCTCGGCCTGCCCGCTCACAGTTTTCACGCGGCTGCAGCGAATACTGGTGGCTACGGCAAGGCCATGCCGGAGCAATGTCGGGAGTATCTGACGGAGCACTTCCGGCCATGGAACGCGCGTCTGTTCAATTTGCTCGGCGAGGACTGGGGGTGGCCGTGCTAGCTTCAATGACGCTACGTCCGTCACTGTCCATCGTGGTGAATAATTATAACTATGCACGCTATCTGCCGGAGGCATTGGAGTCAGCGCTTGGCCAGCTGGGAGAGCGGGACGAGATCATTGTTGTCGACGATGGCTCGACTGATGACTCGGCGGAGGTGTTGTCGCGCTACGCGGAAAACCCACATATGACCGTCATACTGCAGCGCAACCAGGGGCAATTTGCCGCCGTTTTGAATGGGCTGGCTGCCGCGCGTGGTGACCTGTGTGTGTTGCTCGACAGCGATGACTATCTGCTGCCCGGGTATCTGTCCCGCTTGCGCACCACTGCGGAAGAGCGGTTGCAGGAAGACTTTTTTTTCAGCGCTGCCGAGCCCGGGGGGGACAGTGTATCCGCGGCTGAGATGACGCGTGCAACACTCGCCAGAATGGCCCTGCCCGAGGGGCCGACCGGGGCCAGCCGGTGGGGAACCTGGGTCGCGGGTGAGTTTCTGGGTACCCCCACATCGGGCCTGGCGCTGCGGGCAAGCCTGGTGGAAACCATCCTTGCGATGCGTGAACAGTTGGATGATCGGCTGGCTTGCCCCGCCTGGGCGGTGCACGTATTCCGCATGAATACCTCGAGTCACATCGTCAGTCGACTGTCGGCTGATGGCATCATCGTGCGCGCGAGCTCGCTGCTCGGTGCGCGCAAGTACTGTATGCGAACGCCCGGATTCTTCTATCGCATCCACGGCGGCAACGCGTTCGCTGGGCTCGGGACGTTGGCGCGATTGTATTTACGCTTCAAGCGCGGCAAACAGGTGGTGCGCATGGTGGGCGCAGCAATGGACATACCCTCAAGGCCGACCGTGCGGCAGGTTTTGCTGGAGGCGGGGGGGCGCAGCGCGCCCTTACGCGTCAGGCGTCGCATCACACTCTGGCTGAACTACAGCCGGGCCCTGCTTTGTACGGCGGACGCTATCCCGATGCGTTTCACCGCGCTGCTGCAACTACCGTGGCGTCTCTTTAGACACAGCAAGGCGTAACCGCAAGAGGGGTGCGAGCAAAAACCAGGGTGTCAGCAGGTAGCGGCGCCAGAGCCGTCTGGGGTCGTGTAACAGGCGGTATAGCCATGCCGCGCCATGCCTCGACCAGGATGCGGGTGGTTGCGCCTGCTCACCGCTGTAATAGTCCAGCGTGCCCCCCGCCTGAAGAATAATTCCGGCCGTGAGCGCATCGCGGTGCTCAAGTATCCACTGCTCCTGCAGAGGCATCCCGAGCCCGACCAGCAACAGGTCCGGGGCGAAGGTATTGATGCGCTCAATGACCCGTTCGCTGTTCGACTCATATCCGTGGTGCAGGCCGATGGCGAGTTCTTGCCAGGATTCTCCCAGCCAGTGGCGCGCCCGCTCAACACTTGCTGGCGACCCACCCAGGTAAAAAACGCGCAGAGAGGCGCGTTCCGCCATGGTGAGGAATTCAGGCAGACAATCCATCAAGGAAAAGCGCTGCATTCCCGCGGTTTCGACGCCGGCAACCCGTAACGCCCACAATGCGCCCATGCCGTCGATGTAGCACTCGCAACTCGTCTGGTAAAAGCGGCGCACCTGCTCGTCGGTTTGTACCAGATACAGGCTGTGCAGGTTGTGGTGGGCGAATATCAGGCCTTCTGCGCCCTCTGCAAGGCGGGCCGTCAGTTGCAGGAAAAAGTCGGGCAGGCTGCGTGCCCGAATAGTGCAGCCGGCAAACGCTGCCAGTGCAGGACCGCTGGAGATGTCTTCATTCATCCGGCAGCCATTCGCGCAAATTGCGGTTGGTGACGTTCATGAGCCCCTCAATTTCAGCGCTGAACTCGCGGCTCAATGCGTTGCGCTCTGCTCTCGGCAAGGGCGGCAGGCGGCGCAGATTGGATTGATCGATACGCTCCTTGGTCCAGCTTACAAAGGGCAATGGCAGCAGGCGACGCGCTGTGCGTTTGATGCGAGGAGAACGCACCAGTCGATACAGCGCGCGGCTGCGCGGCAGGCCCGAACGGTTTTGTCGGTGTGCGGCGGGGGCTCTGCCCGTTGTTTCCAGCTCAAGGAAATTGCAGCAGCCCCGCCACAGGCATTCTGGCCTGTCGCGCAAGTCCTCGTAAAACATGATGTGTACGCGGTCCCTGCCAAACTGCTTGATATAGTCGCGCACGGGCGCCAGGTAGTGACTCATTTCCCGATACCGCAACAGGTGTGACGGGTTTTTTCGCTCGGGCTCCGCCTGCAGCGCCTGTGCAAACTGCTCATACGGTTCTTCGTTGTCGCGCCGGGCATGACACCAAGCGGAATAAGCGCGGTCGGCGGGTTGGCGCAGTATGATCAGAATCCTCGCCTCGGCATTGAAATTGTGCAGGCGCGCCGCCATACCTGGCTCGGAAAGGTACCAGGTGCTGGCATCGCCGAGGTAGCGGGCCTGCGCAGGGGCGTCCTGGAACAGGTCGAGATACTCCGCGCGCGACGCGACGACCCATGAGCTTGCCGCTGCCGGGCGTCCATAACCGTCCAGTGCCCGGTAACCCGCAGCGCCGAAAGCGAGGTAGCCCGGCTCCTTCGGCTGGCACATGTAGATTTCAGGGTGCTGACTGAGCATGACTGCGAGGGTGGTGGTGCCGCTCTTTTGCGCGCCAACCAGAAACAGGTTGGGCAGGCGTGGCTCAGTAGGCATTGCGGCCGCTCCAGCCCAGTAGCGCCGTTTTCGCCAGAATTTTGATATCCAGCCAGATCGACCAGTTCTCGATGTAGTAAAGGTCGTATTCGAGTCGCTTCTGCATTTTATCCAGGGTCTCCGTGGCACCGCGACAGCCGTTGATTTGTGCCCACCCCGTGATGCCAGGCTTCACCCGGTGGCGCTGCATGTAGGTGTCCAGCCTTTTGCGGTATTGATCGTTTAATTCCAGCGGGTGTGGCCGTGGCCCTACCAGCGACATGTCTCCCTGCAGCACGTTGAAGAGCTGCGGCAGTTCATCGAGGCTGCTGCGCCGCAGGAAGCGTCCAATGCGGGTCACGCGTGGGTCGTTGCGGCTCGCCTGTCGCGTGTCAGCGTTTCTGGCTGTGTGCATCGTACGGAATTTGAATACCCGGATGATCCTCCCACCACCCCCGTGACGGGGTTGTTTGAAGAGCGCAGGTCCAGGGGAGTCCAGGCGCACCAGCGCCGCAATCAGCACCAGTAGCGGTGACAGCGCCAGCAGCGCAACGGCGGCTAGTGTACGGTCCATCAGCGCCTTGACAGCGCCCTCGGGCCCGTCCAGCGGCGTGGCGTTGAGTTCAATCACCGTGAGGCCATCCACATCGTTGATGCGGTGCTGCAACATGCGCAGCACGGTGAGGTCGGGCACGTAGCGCACAGGCAGGCTGCTCTGGCTCAAGCCACTTTGTAAAACCGTGTCGGGAATGGCGCTGGCGCCATCGGGCGCGAGCCAGAGCTCGTCCACATGACTGTCAGCGCCGCTCAGGAGTTCGTCGAGTTCGGCGAAGTGTCCGAGAAACGTGGCGGGTAGCCGCAGGCCTGCCGTTTCCGGCTCGCCCGGTAGCGCCAGCATGCCAATCACCTGGTTTTGCGGTTGCCGGCTTTGCAGATGTGACACTGTCGCACAGGCCAGTGGACCGGTGCCCAGCATCAGTATCCTGCGACTGGCTGATGTGGGCAGCGTGCTGGCAAACAGGCGCCAGACTGCCATGCCCGGAATACTCAATATGACCCAACCCAGCATCCACAGGCGGGAGAAGTCCGCAGTGGACTTGGTCAGCATGGCGATTGCCAGCAGGCTGGCAAATACCAGCAGTAAACCGGGAACCGCCGCGACCACGCCGCGCACCGGATGGCAGCAGTGCGGGTGGCGATAGGCGCCGGTAAGCGGGAGCAGGACGATCGCGAGCAGAAAGGCCAGTAGCAGGGCTATAGGGTAGGGGGCGCCCATGTTGGCGTCGGGGAAGCGCAGCAGCCAGCTGATTCCCCCTGCCGTTATCAGGGCGAGAGCATCCAGTGGTGGCGCATAAGCCGTCAGGCGGGTATTAGTTGATGCTGCCACTAGCGCGCCTCGGCTGCGCGGTTGTCTTGCCAGAGCGTCGCCAGTTGCGCAAAAGCGACGTAGACCCCCAGCGGTACCACGTAGAGCAGCGCTCGATCCAGTGTGACGCCGTTGGCGGCCTGGCGGAAATAGTGGGTGAGGCCAAATACGGCCAACAGAACGCCCAGACCACAGACAAACACCACGAGGGCGATAGCGTGCAGGGTCTTATAGCCGCGTAGCCACAGGCCCGCGACCAGGCAGATGAAGAGCAATAGCCAGAACAGGTGCCAGTTGGCGGTAATAAAAAAGTTGTCCCAGAGTAGTGGTAGCAGCGGAGCGGGCGCGAGCTGCAGGGTGGGTAGCGTTCCGGGCAAGCGGATTGTCAGGTGGTCGGCGCCAAATTGTGCGGCGTCGGGGTGCAAACCCAGCAGCAGGCCCACAGTGGTCAGCGCCAAGGCGCTGCCCAGAAACCAGCCAACCCAGCGGGCCGGGGGACGCCACAGGAGCAAGCCTGCAGCGGCGAGCAAAATCGCCGCGTAGGCGAGCCCGGGAACCTTGAAGAGTGCACAGCATAGCGCCAGTAACGCGGCGAGCACCCCCCAGCGCCACTGGCCAGAGGCATGCCATTCCGCCAGGGCCATGCCGCCAAGCCCAAACGCCACCGCAAGCCAGAGGTCCGCGTACCCGGGTAGCGCTGTGTGGGTGTTGGCCAGGGGCTGGCTAAGCAGTGCAAACACCGCGAGTGCACAGACGGCGCGAGGCAAACACAGTTGGCGCAGGTGCCCCCAGAGCGCGAGCCCCGCTGCGGCTGGTAGCAGCAGCCAGGGCAGGTACAGGAGGTTGTGGTCGTAAGTGCCGCCACCCAGCATGGGCCAGAGGAGCAGCAGAGGCACGCCGGGCGGATAGACATTTGCCCGCGGATTGCCGAGGGTGTAGGGCGCGGGGTCCGCCGTGGCGGCCAGCCATTGCTCGGGCATTACAAAGGTGGCCAGTGTGCCCTCATGGAACCACACCACCGCTCGCGGCGCCCAGTTCATCCAGGCATCCCATGCGAACAGCGGCCGCATTGTCACTTCGCCTGCTAGGCTGAAACCGCGTTCCGCGAGAAAAGCGAGGAGTGGCAACAGCCACAGTGCATCGCGCCAGCCCACTGTAAATTCTGGCCCTGGCGACGGTGTGCTCCGTCTCCACGCCAGCATCAACAGTGCCGTCAACGCAGCCAGGACCCAGGCGAGAGGTGCGAAAGCCAATCGCAGACCGAGGGCGTCCCATGCGAGCAGAAGCAGAATGATCAACAGCTGCCCGACCATGAATCCATGCCCCAGCAACAGTGTGACCCGGAGGGGCCCGAGCAAGGCGCGAACGGCGACCACGCCAGCCAGCCAGGGCAGAGCCAGGGCGAGCATGAGCCCCGTCGCGTCAAGTTCGGGAATCGTCGTCATGGTGTCGTCGGTACCCCCAGGTAGCCGGACAGCAGATACAGGTTGCCTCTGGCATGTGAGTCCACCAGACGTGCCCGATAGGCGTGGTGACCATCGCTGAGTATTTTCTGTTGCGGCACGTACTGGATCTGCGGCAGTGCGCCCAGAGTCAGAACGTAATCGCCCCGGCGCATTTGACCGGGCGGCAGCAGCTCGGCGCCGTAGTTGTAGGTGTTTGCCGGAAGCATGTGGAACTGCAGGCGCAAGCGATCAAAATTGTGACCCGCTGCCGTGTTCAAGAGGAACACCCGCGCATCCTGCGAGTGCAGCCGGCCCTGTATGTGTCCGGCGTAATCGTAGAGTTCTGCGTGGCGACTCGCGGCATGTTTCTCGGCCTGGGTTTTACCTGCGAACGCTGCGCCAGTGAGGAGGGACTGCCGATCAAGTTGTGCCTGCCACAAACGATCCAATAACAACCAGGGTAAAAACACGGCGAGCAATCCTGCGGCCAGCAGAGCGCGGGACCCCGGCCGCCGCCAGACCGCCCAAAGTGTAATAAACGCCAGCGCCAGTGCCGCCCAGAGTCCGATGAGTCGCGCGGGGGAGTGGTCGCTACCCGGGGGAGCGCCAAGGTAGCGATTGATGGCGAACGCCGGCCAGCTACCACCTGCATGCCAGTGCGACCAGGCCGTCCCGAGGTTCGCCGTGCGGGAATCCGGGTGCAATGCAAGCGTGCGCAATGCGACCGGGGCGGCTGCATCGGCACTGAATGCGCCCAGTGCCAGGTGTGTTGTCGTACCTCGCCAGAGCTCCGAGCTGGACATCCGGTGCCAGCTCACACCATTGCCCGCCGCCTCAAGTGGTGCGTAATATTGTTGCCCGGGGTTCTCCTGTGTGCGCCAGAAAAGGAAATAGCGCAGCGATGGGTTGCTCCCCGCTGCATCGAGCCGAATGTAGGGATAGCGTTCCAGTGGCAGCCGCGCATCAACGGAAAACACCGCCTCGCCGCCGGTCAACTGGCCAATGATCTGGGTGTTACCGTCGATATAGGCGCCGTCGCCCCGTTCGGCCCGAAAGTCGCTTCCCGCAAATACGCGGCTGGCAGTTGTGCCTGATACCGCAGTGCCATGCCCGGCGTCCAATTGCGGCAATAGCGCCCACAGCGTGAAAGCGGCAAGCAGCAGTGCGCCGCCCGAGGCCAATATGCCCCGTAGCACGCTCCCTGCACTGCCATCGGACGCCATAACGGGGTCTGGTGGGGGGGTGTCAGGCCCCTCTGGGTTTTGCCTGCTATTCATCAGTAAAGGGGATTTCACCGCTGAAAAAACTGCAGCTTAGCGCTTGGCGCTCCACAGGCCAAGGTCCGCACAGGGCTTTGCGCCGCGTTTTAGCCGGCAGAGCTCCGCGTTGTGCACGCCACAGGCCTTCTGGTTTAATGCAGGCCTCATAGCTCCGGGAGGTTCACATGGTCTGGTTTATTGTCGTGGTGCTGGCACTCGTGCTGTTCAGCCTGCTCTATCTGCGCGGCGCTGACATGTCGCGTTTTGACGGGCCCGCACTGCCTGCACCGACATCGCCGCCCAGCTCGGGGCATGCGGACGTCTTGCAGCGCCTGCGTGAACTGCTGCCGGCAGGGCAGGCCAGGCAGCGCGGGCGTGCACAGCTTGTGCATATGCGCAGCCTGATGGATGGCTTGAGCGCCGGCCGTGACTTTACCTGCAGTTTTGTGCCTGTCAGCACGGCGGACGTGCGCGGCGAATGGGTGCTGGCGCCGGCGCACGATGCCAGGCGTCGCCTGTTGTACATACACGGCGGCGCGTGGATTGCCGGTAGCCCGCTCAGTCATCGGGCAATTACGGACCGTCTGGCTCGCCTGACCGGCGCGGCGGTGTTTTCACTGGACTACCGTCTGCTCCCGGAAAACAGGCGCATAGACGGTATCCACGACTGCCGCAACGCCTGGCGCTGGCTGTTGGAAAATGGCCCCGATGGCCCGACGCCGCTTGACTATGCCATGGTGGCCGGAGATTCTGCGGGGGGCAGCCTCACCCTCGGCTTGATTGCCTGGATCCGCGACGAAGGTCTGCGCCAGGCCGATGCGGCTATCGGCTTTTCGCCGTCGACGGATGTAACCATGAGCGGCGGCAGCCTGCGCACTAATCTGGCGACCGACCCGATGCTGGGTCCGATGTTCAGCTGGATGGCGAAGGTGCCCGCGCTGCTGCTCCTGTGGGGTACCTGGTTTACCAATCGCCTGCCACCCTCGCACCCGGATGTGTCTCCGCTGCGCGGCAATCTGGCCGGCCTGCCTCCCACCCTGCTGCAGGTGAGCGAGCAGGAAATGCTGCTCGACGACTCCCGCCGCTATGCGGCTCGCGCGGAGGAGGCAGGGTCGCCGGTGGTGCTGCAGACCTGGCCGCACATGGTACATGTTTGGCAAATGTTCACGCCGGAGCTGGAGGAGGCGGAAGAGGCCTTCGCCAATATCGCGGAATTCCTCACCAGCGCGGGTGTCCCCGTTGCGGAGGGCGGCGACCTGTGAAAGTGGTGCGCTCTCTGCTGGTTTTCCTGTGGATGGTGGTGACGGTAATTCCGGTTGGCCTGGCGCTGGTAGTCATGTCGCTGTTTCTGAACGACACCCGGTTGTGGTGGTGGTTTGCGGTTCCGTGGCTGCGCGGCGTGGTCGAAGTGGCGCGGCTGATCGCCGGTGTGCAGTACCGTATTCACGGCATGGAGAACCTACCGGCACCAGATGATATGCGCCGCATCGTACTGTGCCCCAAGCATCAGTCGACCTGGGAGACCTTTTTCTTTCCCAGTATGACGCCGCATCCGTTGGCCTATGTCTTCAAGAAAGAGCTTCTGTACATTCCCATTTTTGGCTGGTGTCTCGCGCGGCTCAAGATGGTGCATATCGATCGCAGCAAGCGCTCTGAAGCCTGGACCCGAGTGGCCGCCCAGGGCAGGGAGCTGATGGACCGTGGCAAGTGGGTCATCATGTTTCCCGAGGGCACACGCACGGCGCGTGGCAGCAAGGGACAGTACAAGAGTGGTGCCACCCGTCTTGCTGTTGCCACCGGCGCCAGCGTTATTCCCGTTGCCGTGACCTCTGGGCGCTGCTGGCCACGACGCACATTCCTGTTTATCCCCGGTGTCATCGATGTGTCGATCGGCACGCCGGTTTCCGCGCTGGACAGGGACCCGGGAGAACTCATGGACGAGGTGGAGCGCTGGATAGAAGCCGAGATGCATCGGCTTGACCCACTGGCATACCAGACCCCCGCGAGCTGAGCGACCAACACAGGAAACCGCGATGCGAGAACCTCAGGTGCACGTTGCGATCGTCAGTGGCGACCCTGTGTTCGCGACTCGCTGGGTGGATGAGTTGACCCGTTGCGCGGCACTGGAACAGCGGGCTCTGCACAGCGGTTTTCACTTCCGCGCGCTGAAAACGGGCGAAGACATGCTGTTTGCGGCAGGCGAGGATGGCCTGTTGCAGGCGGTGGTGGTGGACGCCAGCACGCTGCCGGATGCCACCTCGGTACTGCCTGTGCTTGCCCGGTTGCGCCCGGAGCTGGACCTGTTCCTGATGCCCAATGGGGATACGGTCCCCGATGCCGTCGCGGTGGAGTTGTTGCACCGGGAGGACACCCGGCCCTCGCAGCTCTTCCGTCAGTTGGTGAGTGCCCTGCAGCGTCGGTCGCGTACCCCTTTTGCCGACACCCTGCGCGATTACGTTTACAGCGCCAAGGATGCCTGGCACACCCCCGGTCATTCCGGGGGCGACAGCCTGCGTGACAGCCCCTGGGTGGCGGATTTCTACGAACTGATGGGCGAGCATATATTCAATACCGATCTGTCGGTGTCGGTGCAGACACTCGATTCACTGCTGGAACCCCACAGCGTCATTCAGGAAGCACAGGCACTCGCTGCGCAGGCCTTTGGCGCACGCCATACGTTCTTCGTCACCAATGGTACGTCCACCGCGAACAAGGTCATCCTGCAGCAGCTTGCCGGTGCCGGTGGCAAGGTGATCCTGGATCAGGCCTGTCACAAATCGGTGCATCACGCGGTGGTTCTGTTCGGTGTCGAGCCCGTCTACCTGCCGGCCTCCATGAATACCCGTTTCGGATTCTACGGCCCCGTGCCGCAGAAGGCGGTGATCGCGGCGATTGACACAAATCCGGATGCGCAGTTACTGGTGCTGACGAGCTGCACGTATGACGGCTTTCTCTATGATCTGGCGCCGATCATTCGCCACGCGCATGCTGCAGGCATCAAGGTGTTGGTGGATGAAGCCTGGTATGCACATGGCCGCTTTCATCCCGAACTGCACCCGTGTGCACTTGATTGCGGCGCGGACTACGTGACCCAGAGTACGCACAAGATGCTGTCCGCGTTTTCCCAGGCGAGCATGATTCACGTCAGCGACCCGGATTTTGACCTGCACCGGTTCCGGGAAAATCTCAACATGCATACCTCAACCAGTCCGCAGTACGCGATGATCGCCAGTCTTGACGTGGCGAGGAAACAAATGAGTATGGAGGGCTTTGCGCGCCTGGAGGACTGCTTCAGGATCGCCACACAGCTGCGCGAGGGTATTGATCGAACGGGGGTGTTTCGAGTCTTGACCCTCGATGACATGCTGCCGCATGCATTGCGTGACGACACGATACGGCTGGACCCGCTCAAACTCAGCGTGGATGTGTCGGCGTCGGGGTATTCCGCGCGTCAGTTACAGCTGTTGTTATTTGAAGACTACGGTATTCAGATCGAAAAGGTGACGCACAATACCCTCAGTATTCTGGTCACCCTGGGTTCCACCGAAAGCAAGGTGTTGCGGTTGCTCAACGCACTGCAGGCACTGGGGCGCGCGGCGCCGGGACAGGCAGGTGCCAGCTCGCCGCGGCGCGAGGGCGCGGGGTTGCCGGCGCTGACCGATTTCGCCTGTCTGCCGCGGGAGGCCTATTTTTCGCCTGCGCTGCTGGTGCCCTTGCAGGGGGTGGAACGGGGCGTCAACCCGGCCCTGGTGGGCGCTGTCAGTGCCGAGCAGGTGGTGCCGTATCCTCCGGGTATTCCGGTATTGGTGCCGGGGCAGAGGATTTCGGAGGAGATTGTGATTTTTCTCTGCGACCTGTTTCGCGCCAACGCCGGTATTGAAATCCACGGTCTGGTGACACAGGGTGATACGCCCTGCCTGCGTGTGGTGCGGGGGCTTTCCTGAGCCGGCGGCATCGTCTAGGCTAAGGGTTTTTTGGAACGAGGGAGCAGCATGTCCATACAAACCCGTTTGATCGAGTATTCCCATGCCGGCGCCACCTACGAGGGGTTTCTGGCCTGGGACGATAGCGCAACACAGCCCCGGCCGGGCGTTGCGGTGGCCCACACCTGGGCCGGGCGCGGCGCGTTTGAGCAGGATAAGGCCGTGGCACTGGCCGAGGCCGGCTACGTGGGTTTTGCCCTGGATATGTTTGGCCGGGGGGTCTACGGCGAGGGTACTGAGGAGTGCCAGGCCCTGATCGCTCCCCTGTTGGCCGACCGGGCGCTGCTACAGGCGCTGGTAAACAAGGCCGTGTCGGTGCTGGGCGAGCAACCTGAAGTGGATGCGAAGCGCCTGGCCGCGATGGGCTACTGTTTTGGCGGTCTCACCGTGCTGGACCTCGCTCGCAGCGGCGCGGACGTGCGCGGTGTAGTCAGCTTCCACGGGCTGTTTAATGCACCGGAAACGAGTACGGGGGCCAGTATTCGTGCCAAAGTGCTGTGTCTGCACGGTTATGACGACCCCATGGTGCCACCGGAAAGTGTGCTGGCCCTGGCCGCCGAGCTGACCGCCGCCGGCGCCGACTGGCAGATCCATGCCTATGGCAACACGCTGCATGCCTTCACCAATCCGGCAGCGAACGACCCCGGGTTTGGCGCCGTGTACAACGCCGATGCCGACCGTCGCTCGGCGCAGGCCCTGAACGACTTTCTTGCTGAGGTGCTGGCCTGAGGCCCGCTCGATCATGGCTTCTGTGCGGTTATATGATTACTGGCGGTCGTCCGCAGCGTTCCGGGTGCGCATTGCGCTGCACCTGAAAGGGGTTGACTACACGGTCATTCCCGTCGACCTGGTCGCAAACGCCCAGTCATCAGACGAGTATCTGCAGCAGAACCCGCAGGGCCTGGTGCCCGCGCTGGCAGCCGGGCAAGGGCCGTTGTTGACTCAATCGCTTGCCATCCTGGAGTGGTTGGAGGAAACACGGCCAGAGCCACCCCTGTTGCCGCGAGACCCCGTCGAGCGCTGCCGTGTGCGCGCCATGATGCAGTCTATTGCCTGCGACATTCACCCCCTGAACAACCTGCGTGTGCAGCGGTATCTGGTGGGCCCACTGGGCGTTAGTGAAGCGGATAAGCTGGGCTGGTATCACCACTGGATCGCGCAGGGCTTCGGCGCCCTGGAACAGCAGGTTACCGGCGTTCAGTACTGCTTTGGCGAGGGGCTCACGCTGGCCGATGTGTGTCTGGTTCCGCAGATGTACAACGCACGGCGTTTCCAGCAGGATCTCGCGCCGTACCCGAAGCTGGTCGCTATCACAGATTACCTTGAACAGTTGCCGGCCTTCGCCGCTGCCGCACCGCAGGGCAACGCAGAGGCCTGACTCACCCGACATGCCAAAAGGCTAAAGAGACCACATGAATGACGATCAACCGATACTGATTGCCCAGGCCCAACGTACCTGGCGTGACAGGGACCCGGCGCGCAGCCTGGTCGATGCGCTGGAAAGCGTGTCGCGTGCAGCGCTGGCGGACGCGGATGCTCCCGGATTGCGCGACGCTATTGATACCGTGGCAACCGTGCCCTTTCTGGCGGCTCAGGTGCCCGACCTGGCCGGCATGCTGCCCCCGCACGCCAGCGATGCGCTGTGCCAGCGGCTCGGTGTCGAGGCCAAAACGTTTGCCGCCGACGTGGGTGGCAACACACCGCAGCTGCTGGTGAATTACTTTGCGGATCGTCTGGTTGCAGGCGAGTCGAAAGCGGTACTTATCAGCGGTGCTGAGCTGATGTACACCTTGTTCGGTGCGCTGTCTTCCGGTGCTGATATCAGTCACTGGCAACAGGGTGGGGGTCACACGTCGGTGCAGTTGGGCGATAACCGGGCCGCCTGCAGCGACAGCGAGTGGGCGCACGGTCTGGTGGAACCTATCCGCACGTACCCGCTGTTCGAGAGCGCCTTGCGCCATGCAGCCGGTTTGGATCAGGACGCGCATATGCAGCGGCTCGGTGGCCTGGTGAGTCGCATGAGCAAGGTGGCCGCAGCCAACCCGCTGGCATGGCGTCAGCAAGTACTCTCTGCCGAGGAGGCCATTGATACGGGTGGCGGCAATCGCATGATCACCTGGCCGTATACCAAGTGCATGAACGCCATTCTGGCAGTTGATATGGCAGCGGCGGTTGTTATGACGACCGTGGGCGAGGCGCGCCGGCTCAAGATTGACCCCGCGCGCTGGATCTTTCTGCGCGGTGGGGCGGCCGCCTGTGATATCTGGAACTTCAGTGAGCGCCCGGTGTTGCACGAATCTCCCGCGCTGGCAGCGTGCGCGCGCAGTGCGCTGGAGCAAGCCGGACTGTCGCTCGCAGCCATTGACCTGTTTGATCTCTACAGTTGCTTCCCCTCGGCTGTGCAGGTGGCCTGTAACGCCCTCGGCCTTGCCCTGGATGACCCGCGCGGCGTGACGGTAACGGGTGGCCTGACCCTGTTTGGTGGCCCTGGCAACAACTATTCGCTGCATGCCATAGCCGAGGTGGTTGCGCAGCTTCAGGCGGAAAAAGGCAAACATGCCGTGGTGACCGCTAACGGCAATTACCTCACCAAGCACGCGGTGGGCGTTTATTCCCGCGAGGCTGGCACCCAGCCCTGGGCGTTGGCGCGCCCGGACTTGCAGACCACGATAGACGCATCCCCGCGGCTGGAGGTAGACAACCGGCCTCGGGGTCGCGGCACGATCGAGGCCTGTGCGGTGGCTTTCGACAAGGAGATGCCCAGCCGTGGCATCGTGCTCGGGCGCATGGAGGACGGGCGGCGCTTTCTCGCCAACACCCCGCGTGATGACAGTGCGGCGCTCGAGGCGCTGATAAACCAGGACCCGGTCGGTCTGCAGGGGCAGGTGACACCGGGTGACAAGGTGAATCGGTTCGAATTCTGAGCACCCCTCTGACTGCGCAGGGTCATCGCCCGTCGGGTTAATCCGCGATTCGCAGGGTGACGTGTCACCTCAGGTCAATTTTTTTAGTAGCTGACGTCATTGCCACAAAGCCAGGCAACTTTCACTATGTGCGCTGACTGAACATGCACAACCCTGAGATGAGGAGTCCCATGACACATACGGCCTATATTTTCGATGCGCTGCGCACACCCCGCAGCAAGGGCAAGGCGGGCGGCAGCCTCAATGAAGTCAAACCGGTGGACCTCGGCGCCGGATTACTGCGTGAGTTGCAGGCCCGTCACGACCTGGATACCGCGTATGTGGATGATGTGGTGATGGGCTGCGTAACGCCGGTGGGTGAGCAGGGGTCTGACATCGCGAAAATGATTGTGCAGAACGCCGACTGGGATGAGTCGGTCGCCGGGGTGCAGCTGGACCGGTTTTGTGCGTCAGGCCTGGAGGCGGTGAATATCGCTGCCCAGAAGGTTGCCTCCGGGTGGGAAGACCTGGTGGTTGCTGGCGGTATTGAATGCATGTCCCGCGTGCCCATGGGTAGCAACGGCGGCCCGATGGGCGGCGACCCGGCCTTCAGCCTTAAAAGCGGTTTTGTGCCGCAGGGTATCGGTGCGGATACCATTGCCACCCTCGAGGGGTGGAGCCGTGAGGATGTCGATGCCTTTGCCCTGGAATCGCAGCGCCGCGCTACCCATGCGCGTGACAGCGGCTACTTTGATCGTTCCGTGGTGCCGGTGAGGGACCGCAATGGCCTGACCATTCTGGAACGAGACGACTTTATCAAGCCCAATACCACACTGGAGGGGCTCGCCGGGCTCAAGGCATCATTTGCGATGCCGGGGCAGATGGGCTTCGACGACGTCATTCTCGCCAAGTACACCAAGCTGGACCGCGTGGACCACGTACACACGCCGGGCAACTCGTCAGGCATCGTGGACGGCAGCAGCGCGGTACTTATCGGCAGTGAACGCGCGGGCAAAGACCTCGGCTTGACGCCACGCGGGCGTATTGTGGCAACTGCTGTACTCTCCACCGACCCCATCATCATGCTCACAGGGCCCGGACCTGCTGCGGAAAAGTGCCTGCGCAAGGCAGGGCTGCAGAGATCAGATATCGACCTGTGGGAAATCAACGAGGCTTTCGCTTCGGTGGCAATGCGCTACATGAAGGACTTGGGTATTGACCACAGCGTAACCAATGTCAACGGCGGCGCGATCGCCATGGGGCATCCCCTGGGTGCTACGGGCGGCATGCTGGTGAGCATTGTGCTGGACGAGCTGGAGCGGCGCGGCCTCAAGCGCGGGATGCTGTCGCTTTGCGTGGGCGGTGGCATGGGTATCTCCACCATTATTGAACGTATTTAAGCCCGCGGCGAACAGGAAAAGGATCGAAAGACAATGAGTGTATTCAAATACGAGAAAGATGCCGATGGTATTGTAACAGTCACCATGGACATGACCGGATCGGTCAACGCGATGAACGAAGAGTACCGCGTGGCCATGGATGAGACACTGCAGAAACTGGAAGCGGAAAACGGGCTGACCGGCGTGGTGATTGCGTCGGCCAAGAAGGTGTTCTTTGCCGGTGGTGACCTCAACGACCTGCTGGCCGCAAAGCCTGGTGATGAGGCCGAGTTCATGGCTGAGGGTGAGCGCGTCAAATCGGGCCTGCGCCGCCTTGAGCGCCTGCCGGTGCCGGTTGTCGCTGCCATCAATGGCGCTGCACTCGGCGGTGGCTTTGAACTGTCGCTCGCCTGTAACCACCGTGTCGCGTTGAACGACCGCAGCGTGCAACTGGGTCTGCCCGAGGTCAGCCTGGGTCTGCTGCCGGGTGGGGGCGGTGTGGTGCGTATGGTGAACCTGCTGGGTCTGGAGAAGGCATTGCCCTACTTGCTGGAAGGTACGCGCATTGACCCGGCGGCGGGGCTGAAAGCGGGCCTGATAGATGAGCTGGTGGATAGTCGCGAGGCGCTCGTTCCCGCAGCGAAGGCCTGGATCGCCGCACAACAGGACAGTGCGGAGGCCGCGCTACAGCCCTGGGACCGCAAAGGCTTCCGAATCCCCGGCGGCAATGCCTCCAGCCCGCATATCGCCCAGCTCATTACCCTGGCGCCTGCCATGCTGCGTAAAAAAACCCGCGGCCTGTTGCCGGCCCCTGAGGTGATTCTCGATTGTGCGGTGGAGGCATTGCGTCTGGACTTTGACACCGCGCAGCGGGTGGAGTCACGTGGTCTGACCTATCTGGCGATGACGCCGGTGGCCAAGAACATGATCTCCACGTTCTTTTTCGGCATGAACCGGGTCAACCGGGGCGGCAGCCGGCCGCAGGACGTGCCTCCGCAGCAGGTGAAGAAGCTGGGCGTGCTGGGCGCAGGCATGATGGGGCAGGGCATCGCCTACGTGGCGGCCATGGCGGGTATCAACGTGGTGCTCAAGGACGTCAGTGAAGATGCTGCCAGCCGCGGCAAGGCGTACAGCGAGCGTCTGCTGGACAAGCGTGTACAGCGCGGCAAGCTCACGGAAGAGAAGAAACAGGCAATCCTCGACCTGATACTGCCGACCGTCAACAATGACGACCTCGCAGGGTGCGACCTGATCGTGGAAGCGGTCTTCGAGAACATGAGCCTGAAGCACAAGATTACCCGCGAACTGGAAGGGCAGCTCGCAGCTGACGGCGTATGGGGGTCCAACACGTCCTCCCTGCCGATTACGCAGCTGGCTGAAGCGAGCGCGAACCCGGCCAATTTCATCGGTATCCATTTCTTTTCACCGGTGGATAAAATGCCCCTGGTGGAGATTATCTGTGGGGCTGAAACGAGCGACGAGACACTTGCCAAGGCCTACGATTTTGCACGGCAGATCCGCAAGACGCCGATTGTGGTCAACGACTCGCTGGGCTTCTTCACCTCCCGCACATTTGGCACCTATCTCGATGAAGGGGTGCGCCTGGTGGCCGAGGGGCTGCATCCGGTGCAGGTGGAGAACATGGGCAAGGCCATCGGGATGCCCGTCGGCCCGCTGGCGGTGTATGACGAAGTCAGCCTGGAATTGACACGCAAGGCACAGGAAACCTGGGCAGAAATGGGCGTGCTGGACAAGTTCAGCGACGGCACCATCACGCGCGGTGTGATCAACACACTTGTGGGTGAGCATGGCCGCGGTGGGCGCCACCACGGTGGAGGCTTCTACGACTACGCGGAAGACGGCAGCAAGGCGATTTGGCCCGGTTTGCTGGAGCTCTACTATCAGCCACAAGCCAGCGTGCCGGAAGCGGATATGCGGGATCGTCTGCTGTTTCGTCAGGTTATCGAGGCACTGCGTTGCCTGGAGAGTGGTGTCTTGCGCACCGTGGATGACGGCAACATCGGTTCCATCATGGGCATCGGCGCGCCGCCCTGGACCGGAGGGCTTATCCAGTTCGTCAATACCTATGGGCTGGAGCGTTTCGCGGCACGCTGTGCGGTGCTGGCTGAACACTACGGCGAACGCTTCCTCGCCCCGGCGATTGTGCAGCAGAAACTGGCGGCCGGCGAACGCTTCGAGTAGCGCGTAACCGGCTATTTTCTCCGGGCAGGGCAGCGCGTATGATGCTGCCCTGTTTTGGCTGGATGGCCGGTTTGCTCATGAAGTGCTTTTCTGATTTTCTGCGTGTCTCGCTTGTGGCACTGGTACTAGGCGGCTTTGCGCAAGCTGGCGTCGCCGCCCCGGAGGCCGCCGCCAGCGGTTTCTACCCGATTCCGGAGCCCGACGACCACCTGGTGGGTGGCCTGGTCACAACCACGGCCGCCGAAGAAGATACCCTCGTCCTGATTGGCCGGCGCTACCGCACGGGCTATGGTGCCATTCGTGCTGCCAACCCGGGTGTCGATGCCTGGTTGCCGGGCGAGGGCACCCAGGTGCTGTTGCCCACCTGGCACATTCTGCCGGAGGCTGCGCGCAAGGGTATTGTGATCAACACGGCAGAGATGCGGCTTTATCATTACGAGCCCGCAGTGGCCGAGCAGCCCGCGCGGGTGGGGGTGTACGCGATCAGCATAGGTCGCGGTGGGCGTGAAACGCCGCTGGCGACTGCACGCGTGACGCGCAAGGCTCAAAACCCCACCTGGTATCCCACCGAGTCGATTCGCAAGGATCGTGCGGAACGTGGTACACCGGTGGCGGCGGTAGTGCCACCGGGGCCGGATAATCCACTGGGTACGCGCGCGCTGTACCTGAACCTCCCCGCTTACCTGATTCACGGCACCAACCGCGAACTGGGTATTGGTATGCCGGTTACCGCTGGCTGTGTGCGCATGTATCCGGAAGACGTTGAGTACCTCTACGAGCAGGTGCCTGTCGGCAGCCAGGTGGAGATTGTCTATCAGCCGGTGAAGGCCGGGTGGATGGGGGATACGCTCTATGTGGAATCACACAACCCGCTCGGCGACCTGCCGATCACGGTAGACGAGCGTGTACAACAGTTGCGTGCGGCCATAGCTCGAACGCTGGGTGAACGCAGGGATTTTACGGTGGACTGGAGCAAGGTGCGCGTTGCCGCCGAAGCGTCGACGGGTTTGCCTGTACCGGTGGGACCGATCTGGCTTGAGCACCACAGGCCGGATGAATCGAACGACAGCGATGCCGTTGGTGAATAAGGTTGGGACGAAAGTAAAACGGCGGGGCCGAAGCCCCGCCGGAAAACGTGCGACGTCTTACTTCTGCATGGAAGTCTTGAAGGCGCGGTCGATTTTGCTGTTGGCTTCATCGGCGCTGCGCTTGGCTTCTTCAGCGATGCGCTTGGCGTCAGAGGCTGTGCGCTCTGCGCCAGCTGCAGATTGCTTGGCTTCGTCAGCTGAGCGCTGAGCGGCTTCCGCGATGCTGCGTACTTCGTCGATTTGTGACGAGCTGGCACAGCCTGTGGCCAGTGTCGCGAACGCGGCGATTGCAACAGCCTTGATGAGCGTGGATTTCATGGTAATACTCCTTGAGCAGGGTTGGCCTGTCAGAACTAGGAAGCCACAAAGTGGCGAAACGTGCAAACTTCGAACTCCCGTCTGGGGCCCTTGGTTCGAACGCGCGTAAAATATCACTCCCGGAGCATGGTAAACCAGTGAGCGTAAGAGCGTTATTGGCGTTTTGTGCATTTTTCCTGAATTTTATCTTGCCAGAGGCTGCTGCGGCCTTCAATCCAGCCGTTGATCAGGTGGTTGTGGTCAAATCGGAGCGTGTGCTGTATCTCAAGGCCAGTGGCGAGGTGGTGCGCCATTACCCGGTGGCCCTGGGCCCGGTGCCCTGGGGGCACAAGGAGCGTGAGGGGGATGAGCGCACCCCGGAGGGGCGCTATATTCTGGACTACAAGAACGCCGAGAGTCGCTTCTATAAATCAATTCGCGTGTCTTACCCCAATCAGCGCGACCGGCAACGGGCGCGAGCCATGGGTGTAGACCCCGGTGGTAACATCATGATCCACGGACAGCCGGAGACACCGCAACCCGGGGCGGAGCTGTTCAACTGGACTGACGGCTGCATTGCCGTCAGCAACGAACATATGGACGAGATCTGGCGGCTGGTGACCGTGGGTACGCCGATCGAGATTCTGCCCTGAAAAGACGTCGCGCAAGGCCCGGCACGGCGTGGCTGCAGCCGCAGTAGTCGGTATGCGAGGGACCGCCCCGCGTATGGGGAGCAGGACTCGCGCTCTGGTCAGTTTTGGGGCGATGCGGTAAGCTGCTGCTTTAGTTGAGGAATAAGCACAATGTTGGGGCGCGCCCGTTGTGTTTTCGTCATTGCCGCCGGGCTGTGCCTCGGCGCCTCTCTGCCGGCCGCCGCGGCGGGTGGCACGGAGCTGGTGCGGGCCCTGACCGCCGTCGCTCCCACCCTCGACCGCAGCGTGCTGCGCCGCGCCGTTGCGGCAATGAACTGTGCCCTGGATCGTGGGCTGGAACGCGCAGAGCGCCTGGCTATTATCGATTTCTCCCTGCCCTCCACTGAGCAGCGGTTGTGGATTTTCGACCTGTCCCAGCGCGAGCTGCTACTCAATGAACTGGTGGCTCACGGGCAGGGCTCCGGGCAGAACGTAGCCTCCCGTTTTTCCAACGTATCCGGCAGTCACCAGTCAAGTATCGGGCTGTTTCGCACCAGTGAGAGCTACCGGGGCCGTCATGGCTATTCCCTGCGTATGGATGGCCTTGAAGCCGGCATCAATGATCTGGCACGGGAGCGAGCGATCGTAATTCACGGCGCGGACTATGTGGATCCGCAGTGGATAGACCGACAGGGCCGAATCGGGCGCAGCCAGGGTTGCCCGGCTGTCCGTCAGGAGGTCGCCAGCACCGTTGTCGATACGCTCAAGGACGGCCAATTCCTGTTTTCCTGGTACCCGGATCCCGACTGGCTGGCCAACTCGGACTTTCTCAATTGTCCCGCGGGGGGGCTCGCCAGCCTCGACTGAGCCTGGCGAGTGCTTCGCAGCCGGCGCTTGCGTTCGCTCAGCTGGCCATGGTCATGAGTGACGCATTGCCGCCCGCGGCCGTGGTGTCAATACTCACCGATTTCTCCCACAACGTTTGCTTGAGCAGGGTTTCAGGCGCCACACAGCTGATCAGCGGCAGTACCGGCCCTTCACGTGTTGCCAGTGCCCGCGCCGCAGCCCGCAGATAGCGGCTGCGCGCGTGTACCATCGCGCCGTGGATGCCGTCTTGCTTGAGCAGGGTGTCTGCACTCTCCAGTGGCAGCAGCTGGAACAGCCCCGCGGGCAGGCCAGCGGCATGCAGGCTGGCCAGGAGTGCCTGCCATTCATCCACCAGCTCAGGCGCGGCCATACCGATAACCCCGTTGCCTGTGGCCAGGGCCGAGATGATCGCCATCAGGTACTCGCCCTGATGTTCCCGGGTGTCCAGCAGCAGCAGCAGGGTGCCGCGTGGCTCGTGCTGCAACTGATTGGACTCTCCGGTCGGCCCGGGCAGCTGTTGTGGTGATGCCAGCAGGGTAGCCGCGTTGTGCAGTTGTTCCCGCGCGGCGCCCAGCGTTTCTTCAAGGATGGCCGGGTTGTCATCGGGGCGGCTTGCATAGGATGCCAGGAAGCGTCGCAGCACCGATACCCGATCACTGACCGGACGGCGCGCCCAGCCCGGGGTGGCCTTGCACGCAGCGACAAGCGCCTCAGCCGTTGCCGGGGGTTCGCTACCTGCGTTCGGCAGCGCCAGTTGGCCCGCGGCGTTCTCTGCTTCTTCGCCGGTGGTGACCAGCCGCGACAGATATTGCGGGCCGCCGGCTTTTGGCCCGGTGCCGGACAGTCCGCGCCCGCCGAAGGGCTGTACGCCCACAATGGCACCGATCATGTTGCGGTTGACGTAGATGTTGCCCGCCTGCACACGCTCAGCCGCGCGTTGGCAGGCCTCCTCAATCCGGCTATGAATGCCGAAAGTGAGGCCGAAACCGGTTGCGTTGATCTGTGCTATCACCTCGTCAAATGCCTCCGCACGATAGCGGATCACATGCACGATGGGACCGAATACCTCGCGTTCCAGCAGTGATACATTGCTGATCTCATAGAGGTGGGGTGGAAAAAACGTGGCGGCATGCCCCGCCGGGCGCTCGCCGGCGTAAAGCAGACGCCCGGTCGCCTCAAGGTAGCGCACGTGGTCGGCAAGTGCCTGCTGCGCACGCTCATCAATCACCGGTCCGATGTCGGTTGCGAGCTCAGCGGGGTCCCCCAGACGTAACTCCTGCATGGCGCCGATGATCATGTCGATCACTTTGTCGGCAATGTCCTCCTGCAGGAACAGCACGCGCAGGGCAGAGCAACGCTGCCCCGCACTCTGGAAGCCGGATGTCACCACATCGCGCACCACCTGCTCGGGGAGTGCGGTGGAGTCGACGATCATGCAGTTCTGGCCGCCGGTTTCGGCAATCAGGGGGACCGGAGCGTCGCTGCGCTCGGCCAACTTGCGCGCGAGCCAGTTGCCCGTTGTGGTGGAACCCGTGAACATGACAGTTTTTACTCGCAGATCGGGGATCAGCTGCTCCCCTACGGCGCGCCCTTCGGCGACCAGCAAGGCGATGGCACCCTCGGGGAAGCCACACGCCGCCATCAAATCCACGGTGCGCCGGGCAATCAGGCTGGTTTGCTCTGCGGGTTTGGCAACTACCGTGTTGCCCGCCGCCAGCGCCGCACTGACCTGGCCGATGAAAATCGCCAGGGGGAAATTCCAGGGGCTGATGCAAAGCATCACGCCGCGCGGCTGCAAGCCGTGCTCGGCAAAGCCGGCCTCCACGGCGCGCGCGGCGTAGTAACGCAGGAAATCCACGGCTTCGCGCACTTCCGCAACACCGTCGCGCAGTGTTTTGCCCGCTTCCTTGCAGCACAGTGCGATCAGCTCGTCGCGGTGGGCCTCCAGGGCATCTGCCAGCCGCTGCAGGCACTGTGCGCGTTCATTCACGGGCAGCGCGGACCACTGGGGAAACCCCGCATGGGCGAGCGCCAGCGCGGACTCGATCGCAGCGGCATCGGCCAGTTTGATGTGGCCGATCACCTCGCTGCGGCGCGCGGGGTTGCGCACTTCGCTCACGCTACCGGTGCCGACGGCCGCGATGGGTAACGAGGCCTCCCAGGCCAGCATATTTCTGCGTATCGCCTGCAGGGTGGGGCGGTCATGCAGGTCCACCCCCTGTGCATTGCGGCGTTCCTCCCCATACAGATCGGGTGGCAGGGGAATCAACGGGTTGCGTTTCTGCTTCCAGCCGCGGGCGGCCTCAACCGGGTCTTCCAGCAGGCTTGCCACCGGAATGTCCTCATCCACGATATTGTTGACGAAGGAGCTGTTGGCGCCGTTTTCCAGCAGCCGGCGCACCAGATAGGCGAGCAGGTCGGCGTGTACACCGACCGGCGCGTACACCCGGCAGGGCACTTTTTCGGCATCGACAATCTGGTTGTAGAGTGTTTCGCCCATGCCGTGTAAACGCTGGAATTCATAGCCGCTGCGATCGCTGTCCATCTCCAGGATAGTGGCGGCGGTGTAGGCGTTGTGTGTGGCAAACTGCGGATAGAGGCTGTCGCGATAGGCGAGCAAGCGCGCCGCACAGGCCTGGTAGGAGACGTCAGTCGCGGCTTTGCGCGTGAACACCGGATAATCCTCCAGCCCTTCCACCTGTGCCAGCTTGATTTCCGTGTCCCAGTAGGCCCCCTTGACCAGGCGTACCATCAAGCGCCGCTGGCAGCGCAGGGAAAGTTCGCGCAGCCAGTCGATCACTAACAGGCTGCGCTTCTGGTAGGCCTGCACGGCAACCCCGAATCCCTGCCAGTCGCCCAGCTCCGGGTCGCTGGCTACGGCCTCAATCACGTCCAGGGATAGCATCAACCGGTCCGCCTCTTCAGCGTCCACGGTGAAGCCGATGTCGAAGGATTTCGCCGCCAGTGCCAGCGCTTTCAGGCGTGGCACCAGCTCCGTCATAACCCGTTCGCGCTGGGCGAATTCGTAGCGCGGGTGGATGGCAGAAAGCTTTACCGAGATGCCGGGACTGTGCTCCGGGCCGCGGCCGTTGGCAGCTCGGCCGATGGCCTCAATGGCGTTGCGGTAGCTGTCGTAGTAGCGCTGGGCATCGGCTGCGGTGCGGGCCGCTTCGCCCAACATGTCGTAGGAGTAGCGATACCCCCGGCGTTCCGCCTCTCGCGCCCGTTCCAGCGCCTTGTCTATGGTGGTGCCCATCACAAACTGGGTGCCCATGATCTGCATGGCATAGCGCACGGAGGCGCGGATAACCGGCTCTCCCAGGCGCCCCATGGTTTTCTTCAACAGGCCGAATTGGCGCGGGTTGTCTTCGTCGTTGTAGTTCACCACCTTGCCAGTCAACAGCAGGCCCCAGGCAGAGGCGTTGACGAACAGTGACTCGCTGTTGCCGAGGTGGGAGCTCCAGTCACCATCGGCGAGTTTGTCGCGTATCAACCTGTCCATGGTGAGGTGGTCCGGTACGCGCAGGAGTGCCTCGGCGAGGCACATCAGCACCACGCCTTCTTCCGTCGATAGCGCAAACTCCTGTAGCAGCGCATCCACGCCCCCTTTGCCCACCTGCGCTTCGCGAATATTCACCACCAGCAGCCGCGCCCGCTCCCAGGCGCGGCTGCGAGCGGCCTGGCTCAGGGTGGCGACAGGCAGCAATTGTTCCAGTACCCGCGCCTCATCGTCGCGGTGGGTAGCTTCCATGGCCTGGCGCAGCGCGTCAGAGGAATCCAGTCGGCAGTCGTGCAGCATGGAGCGGGCTCTCGGGCAGCTTGAAAGTGAGAATTGTAGTCAGTGAGCGGCAGAATGAGCTGTTTTTTTCCCACGCACTATTGAATAATATTCTGCTGATTTATAAATTTATAGCATATTGTGTGGTGTTGAGAGTCTTGGAGGGGGAGAGTTGGATGGTTTATACCTTGGATAAGACAGATCTACGCATTCTCGCGTTTCTGCAAAGCGAGGGGCGCCTGTCGAATGTGGAGTTGGCCCGGCGGGTGAATCTCAGCCCCAGCCCCTGCCTTGAGCGGGTGCGTCGGTTGGAGAGTACGGGTTTTATAGAGGGGTATAGCGCTCGCCTCGACGCCGCGGCGCTGGGGTTCGGCACCAGCGCCTTCATTCAGGTAACGCTGGATCGCACAACGGCGGAGGTGTTTGATCGCTTTCGGGACGCCGTAATCCTGATTCAAGAGGTGGCGGAGTGCCATATGGTGGCAGGCGGTTTTGATTACCTACTGAAACTGAGGCTGACCAGCATGGATGCCTATCGCGCCGTGCTGGCGCGTATAGTGGACCTGCCTGGCGTCGCACAGACGCATACCTATGTCGTCATTGAAGCGATCAAGCAGGATGCCGGATTGCCCCTCTTACGCTGAGGTGACTGCTTCAAAGCGGTTTGCTGCAACGTTTTTAACGACGTTGTCCGCATCGAATACTTCACCGTTCATGGCAATGTACACGCCGGGCGGCTTGCCCTGCAGTGCCCCGATGGCGCAGCCGATATTGAAGATGGCGTCGGATTGCGCGAATGCCGCCGGCTGCAACGCACCGGTGAGCACGATGCACTTGCCGGGGATGTCCTGCAGCGCGCGTGCCGTGGCGACCATGCCGTCGGTGCCGTGGGTGATCAGAACACACTGTTCGGGGCACTGGATTGCGGCGCGACGGATCAGATCCCGATCCGCGTCTGTCATGTCCAGGCTATCCTTGCGCATGGCCGATTCCACGCTGTAGTCGAACCGGGCTCCCATGCGCTGCAGTAATTCACCGATAACCGGCTCGCCCACCTGGTAGTCACTTTTGGCATCGAAGTAGATCTTGTCGATGGTGCCACCGGTGGTGATGATATGCAGTTTCATGGGTTTGCGTCTCTCGGCCGTGAACGGTGGGGCAGTATAGCGCCGGGGCTTACGGCTGGGTACCGAGTGCCTGTTCCAGCCGGTCACAGAGGGCTCGCAGGATCTGCACGCGGGCATAACGCTTGTCGTTGGCCGCAACCAGTATCCAGGGTGCGTTCGGGGTGGATGTCAGCGCGAGCATGTCCAGCACGGCGCGCTCATAGTCCTCCCAGCGTTCGCGATTGCGCCAGTCATCCTCGGTAATCTTGTGCTGTTTGTGTGGAGTGGTTTCTCGCTGTCGAAACCGGTGCAGCTGTTCCTCCGGCGAAATATGCAGCCAGAACTTGAGCAGCACGCCGCCATGCCCGGCAATCTGCGCCTCGAAATCATTGATTTCCTCGTAGGCTCGCTGCCATTCTTCGGTGCTCGCAAACCCCTCCACACGCTCGACCAGCACGCGTCCGTACCAGGAGCGGTCAAACAACATGGTGCGACCGCGCCGTTCCAGCGCGCGCCAGTAGCGCCACAGATAATGCTGGGCGCGCTCTTCGTCCGAGGGCGCGCTGCTTTGCACGACGCGATAGAGGCGGGGGTCCATGGCTGCTGTAACCCGGCGAATAGCGGAGCCCTTGCCCGCTGCATCCCAGCCTTCGAAAACCGCCACTAGAGAGCGTTGCGCCTCGTGTGCACGCCAAGCGAGTGCCTGCAGGCGCTGCTGTTGTTCCACCAGTGAACGACGATAGGTGGACTTGGAGAGCCGCAAGTCGCTGGGTACCGCTGCCAGTGCCGGTGTTGTCGTCGCATGCGCGGGGGGCGGGCAGGGCATGCTGCTTGCTCCGTTGCCGCCACGGGCTACCGCGGCTCGCTCCGTCATCATGCGCAGAAGCGTTGCGCCGGCGTCCAGGTCGCGCTGGCGCGGGTCCGCTGCCGTAATCAAGTGCCAGGGCGCCGTCGCGGAACTGCTCTCTGCAAGCACCTGATCGGCTGCGCCCTGGGCGGCCGCGGGGTCCTCAGCCCATTGTGCTGCCGCAGCCGGCAGGTGTTGCAGGCGTATTCGGTCTGCGGCGAGCCGTTTTTGCTGGGTGTCGCGATCCACATGCAGCCACAGTTTCACGAGCAGGGTGCCATCGTTGTGCAGCATGTGCTCAAAGCGCTGTATAGTCGCCAGCCTCTCACGCTGCTCCGGGGCGGTGAGCTTTCCCGCCGCGCTGTCGTGCAAGAGGCGGGTGTACCACGAGCCGAGAAAAATGGTGGTACGGCCCTTCCGCGGCATGTGACGCCAGAAACGCCAGAAATAAGGCCGATCCTCTTCTTCGTCCGAATGCCTCCACTGGGCACTGGTGTCAACGAACCTCGGGTCCAGCCACTCGTTCAGCCGGTGCACCAGTTCGCTCTTGCCGGCGCCCGGCAAGCCGCCAATCACGATGATCATGGGATAGTCGCGCTTTCCCAGGTCCAGTTGCGCCTGTAACAAGGCGCTCCGGAGTGCTGTTTCCCGCGCCTTCATGTCGGCGCGGGCTGGCTTGATGAAACTCGAGGAGTGTTCACGGGGTCTACCTCGGTACGGTGCAGTCGAATTCGCTTGTTGTTGGTGCATAGGCTAGTGGAACATAGGCCGGTATAATCATACGCAATTCATGGAGATTAGCAGAATGGGATTTTACGAACGGAGGATCCTGCCTCACGTGATCAATTGTGCTTGTGCCAGCAAGCCGATCATGCGCCAACGCGAGAAGGTTGTGCCACTTGCGCGTGGCGAGGTGCTGGAGATAGGTATTGGTACCGGGCTCAATTTGCCCTATTACGACCCGGCGAGGGTCACGCGGCTGATTGGCCTTGATCCTTCGGAAAAGTCCTGGGAGCTTGCCGGCAAGCGCGCGGCGGCCTTGCCCTTTACCGTGGAGTTTGTCGGGCTGCCGGGCGAAGCCATTCCACTGGCGGATGAGAGTGTAGACACGGTTGTTGTGACCTTTGCGCTTTGTACCATTCCTGACCCGGTAGCGGCATTACACGGCATGGCTCGCGTGTTGCGGCCGGGGGGGGAATTACTGTTTGCTGAGCACGGGCTCGCACCGGATGCCGGTGTGCAGCGTTGGCAGAATCGGGTCAACGGGTTCTGGGCCGCCGTAGCCGGGGGTTGCAATCTCAACCGCGATATTCCTGGCCTACTCGCTGCAGGCGGCTTTGAGGTAAGTGAGCTGCAGACACAGTATCTCCCGGGTACGCCACGCATTGCCGGTTATAATTTCTGGGGCCGTGCCCATCGCGCAGCCAGCGCCTGATCCGGGTAAAGCCCGCTGTGCTGCGACATGCTCGCTTTCTGCTGCTGTGCTGTTGCGTCCTGCCCTGGTCTACCGTCAGGGCAGACGCCCTGCTCGAATACCGCCTGGAGGGTCTCGACAAAGCACAGCGCGCCAATGTTGAAGCCTGGTTGGGCGCTCTGCCTGAAAGCGAAGCCGCGCGCAGCAATTTCCTCTCCTCGGCCAGGGAGCGTGTGGCGGATAGTTTGAAGGCGCTGGGCTATTACCGTGCCGATGTCGACCTCACAGTAGACAGAGCCACAAGCCCCTGGGAGCTGCTGATCGTTGTTACGCCCGGCCCGCCGGTCACGGTGGAAGAGCTTGATATTCAGGTAACGGGCGCCGCGCAGGACGACCCGGCGTTCCAGCGCCTCCTGGCTGATCCGGGCCTTGCCGTGGGTGACACACTGCACCACGGACACTATGAGTCACTGCGCAATTCGCTGTTGCAGTTGGGGCAGCGCAGAGGATACTTTGATGCCCGATTGCTGCAGCGTTCGGTGGCAGTGGAGCCTGCCGCGAACACTGCGCGGGTGCAGCTGCACTACGCCAGCGGTGACCGCTATCGGGTGGGGGAGTTGCGTTATGCCGAGGATATCGTCTCCCCGGAGCTGCTGCAGTCGCTCAGTCACTTCAAATCGGGAGAGCCCTACGACGTTGGCGCGTTGCAGACACTGCAGGCGGAGCTGCAACGCACGGGCTACTTTTCCGGAGTCACCCTGCGCCCGCTGCTGGAGCAGCGTGCTGATGGCAACGTACCGCTGCAGCTGGAGCTGTTTCCCGCCAAACGGCATACGGTGGATGTGGGTATAGGGTACAGCACTGATACCGAGGAGCGCGTATCGGCCACCTGGAAAACACCGCGTATCAACCGCCACGGGCACAGTCAGGAAACCCGCTTCGAATATTCCCGCATAAACCCGAGTGGGCAATTCACGTACAACATCCCGCTGACCCACCCGCTGGAGGACATGTTGCAGTTTTCGCTGCGCGTGGAACAGAATGAGTTCGGTGATCTGGACAGCAACCAGCATGAAGCGCAGGTGCGCCGGGAACGACGCTATGGCAGATGGGTGCTGAGCTATCACCTGCGAGCACTGAATGAGCGCTGGGATGCGGCGACCGTGCAGGGCGACGAAGACTATCTTTTGCCAGGTTTCACGGTTTCGCACAAGTCGCGAGAGGGGTCGCCGGTCAACCCCGACCGCGGTTTCAGCCAGTTCTATGAGGTGGAAGCCACCTCGAGTCAGCTCGGTTCCAGTATCGATATGACCCGGCTCTACGCCAATTGGGTGCATGTCATGCCACTCGGCGAACGGGGCCGCCTGGTCAGTCGTGCCGAGGCCGGTGCGGCGCTCATTGGGGAGGGGCAGCGGGACGACCTGGCACCGTCGCTGAGCTTTTTCGCCGGTGGCTCACAGAGCCTGCGCGGCTACGGGTATCAATCCATTGGCAATACGGTCCCCGTCATGTTGCGCAATGGAAGCGAGGTTGACTACGTGCTCGGGGCCGATCGCCTGGCACTGGCCAGCCTCGAGTACCAGTACCGGTTCCTGCCGGACTGGCGTGCCGCCGTGTTCGTGGACGGGGGTGACGCCTTCGATGAGGGTGAGTTCGAGGCGGTGATCGGCGCGGGCTTCGGGCTGCATTATCTGACCCCCGTGGGCGCCCTCAAGCTGGAAATCGCCAACAGCGTCAGCGAGGACAACCCGGACTGGCGTTTCCACATCAATATCGGAGCTGAGTTTTGAAGAAGCTGGCGGCTGTATTGAGCGCTGTCCTGCTGATGCTCGTCATCGCGGTGCTGCTGCTGCCGTTCAGTGCCAGCGGCACACGGTTTCTGGTGACCCTTATCCCGGCGAGCTCGCCGCTGCAGGTGACCTATGCAGGAGGGCGCCTGGCCGGTGAATTAGAGCTGGCGAATCTGCGTTTGACACTCGATGGACTGAAGGTCGAACTTGCGGGTGTGCACACAGAGCTTCGTCCCGCCTGCCTGTGGCAGAGTATGTTCTGTTTTACCAGGCTGGATATTGATCGTCTGGATGTGGTTGTGGAGCAAGACGATACGACCGATGAAGCGGCTACCGAAGCACCCTCCACCGAACCAGTGCAGCTCCCGGTGCGCTTGCGAGCACCCGGCGTGCGTATAGCGCAAACCCGCGTGCGCTGGCCCGGAGGTGTGTGGCAACAGGCCGCTTCCGAGCTGGATATTGAACTGACCCCGGAGGGGGTGTACCTGGGGTCGGCAATCCTGCGCAACGCCGAACTCGCCCTTGAGACAGCAGCGCCATCAGCGTCTGGAAAAGAGCCCTCAGCGCGGGTAGCCCTCAAGCTGCCCGAGCTGCGATTGCCGCTTACGCTGGCCGTCGATGCGCTGACGCTGGAGCAGCCGCGCCTGCGGCTGGACGATGAGATCACACAGTTCGAAGCCGTACGTGCCGCCGCCCGCTGGCGTGGAGAACAGCTCGAGATCGAAACCCTGGAGCTGGTCCAGGCGGAGCTCGGTCGGCTTACCACCAGCGGCCACGTCAACATGACGGGCGACTGGCCCCTGCAGCTGGCCTTGCGCGCCGATCTTACCTGGGCGGAGCTGCCCCCTCAGTTCAGCGCACGAACGTTACAGCTCGACCTGTCCGGCGATGTGGGTGACCTGCAGCTTGAGCTGCTCTCACCCGGGCAGCCGCGCCTGGCGCTTTCCGGTGCAGTCGACCTGCTTGCACCTGAGCTGCCTTTCAAACTCTCGGCTGTGCTCAATGGGGAGGAGCCACTGGGGCTTGCAGAGGTTGAGGGGGTCCCAGCAGCGTTCGCCGAAGCTGCGGTGGCGTGGCCGCTGGAACTGACTGCCACGGGTAGTCTTGAGGCCCAGGCGCTCACGCTGCGGGCGCAGCTGCATGAGCTGGGCTACGAGTCCCTGGATATCATGCTGTCAGCACGTCACACCCCCGGTAGCCTTGAGGTCGACAAGCTGCAGCTTGACGGGGCGAGTGCCGGCAACCTCTCTGCCTCAGGTGTGCTGGACTACGGCGAGGCAATCGCCTGGCGGGCCGTTGTGGAGACGCCCGGCCTGCAGATGCCGCGCTGGAGCGATTACCTGTTCGGCTCACTGTCGGGCGGTTTCGCAACGAGCGGTCAGCTAGAGGCGCAGAACTGGCGGGTCGTACTTGATGATGTTGACTTGTCGGGCGACATCAATGGGCTTCCGGCGCTGGTTGAGGGGGGGCTCACGCTGGATTCCGCTACGCTGGTGCACAGCGGTGCGCTGCGCGCACAAGTGAATGGCGGAGAAATCGATATCACCGCAGACAAGGGTACTGCCGGTGAGGTGCACGCTGAGCTGGGTATAGCTGACCTGAGTCGCTGGTCACGTGACGCGGGTGGCAGTGTGCTGTTAAACGCCGACTGGTCGCAGGCGAGCAATCGTCTGGCGCTGCGGGGGAGCGTGCAGGGTGTTTACTGGAACAGCCTCCGCGCAGACCGCGGTGTGCTGGAGGGCAGCATGGATCTGGGCGAAAACCTGGGCGCGAGCCTGCGCGGTGAGGGCCAGTTGCGCCTGGATCAGGTGGAATTGGCCGGCGTGGCACTGGAGGGTTTAGGGCTCAAGTTAACAGGTGGACCCGAGTCCGCAGAGCTTGGCCTGAGCATTACGGGTGACATAACCGGTGAGCTTGGGGTTGCGGCGACTGCCGTTGACGACGGTTGGCAATTGACGGTGCCGCCGACCGAGTTCGCAACGCCTCTCGGCCCGCTGTCACTGGGTATGCCGATTGAGGCGCGTGTGACACAAGCCGGCGGCAGCGTCAGCGCGCACTGCTGGTTGTTACCGGAGAGCGAGTTGTGCCTGGCGGACATTGCGCTGGGCGCCACGGGCGGCTTAACCGGCCAACTGACCGGCGACCTGGCACTGGTTGACGCAGTATTGCCGCAGCAAGTTGAGGCCCGTGGGCCGCTGCGGGCAGAGGTCTCGATTGCCTGGTCTCCGGATGCGGCGCTGCAGGCCGAGGCGCAGCTGACCAGTCCGGGGGGCGCAATTACGCAATTCCACCCCGAGGGGGAGTCTGCCTCGTTCACTTGGGAATCCCTTGCTGTCACTGTGGAGCAGGGCGCTGATGGCCTTGCCCTGGAAGCCGGGTTGCAACAGGACGGCCGACAGCGTCTTGCCCTCAATGTGGCCTTGCCATCACGGCGCGACGGTGTCCTGCAGGGCCTGTTTGCCGTTGACGCCTTGCAGGTTGCGGCGTTGCGGCCTTTTCTGCCGCAGTTGACGCGCATCGATGGTGAACTGAGCGGGCGCATCGAACTTTCAGGTAACCTGCAGAATCCACAGGGGCAGGGCGAGCTGCGGTGGCGCAACGGTCTGGTGCGGCTGGAGGCCAACCCCACCGAGGTTGACGATATCGATGTGCGTATCGCCCTTGATGGCACTACGGCAACGCTGGCAGGCGGCGCAATGGTGGGTGGTGGGCAACTGGCGTTGAGCGGCGATGCCCAGTTCGGTGCCGAGCCGGCACTGCGCCTGGATATCAAGGGCGACAACCACCGCTTGCTGTACCCGCCGAGTACACAACTGGAAGTGTCGCCGGACTTGCGTTTGCGCATTACGCCTTCCGGTATTCACGTACGCGGCGAGGTGCAGGTGCACGAGGGGCTGCTCGCGTACGAAGAGTTGCCGCCAGGTAGCGTTACCCTTTCCGATGATGTGGTGGAGGTCGACTTTGCCGGTAATCCACTCGATGCGCACAACCCTTTCGGTCTCGATGCCGATTTGCGGCTGCGCATTGAGGACCGCTTCCGGATACGCGGCAAGGACCTGAACCTCACCGTAGGTGGCGACCTCAATCTGCGCCAGGCACCGGAGCGGCCCCTGCAGCTGTTTGGCAATCTCAACATCATCGGCGGGGAGTTTCGTGCCTACGGACAGCGCCTGTTGGTACGTCAGGGGCGAATTGCCTTTAGCGGCGCCCCCGAAAACCCCGAGCTGAACCTACGCGCGGAGCGCGAAATACCGGCGGAGGATGTGCGTGCCGGGGTTACGGTCACCGGTACGCTGGAACAGCCGCAATTGACCGTGTATGCGGAACCCTCCATGTCGCAAACCGAAGCGCTGTCGTATCTTTTGCGCGGGCGCGGGCTGGACTCAGGCGCAGGTGCGGATGGCACCGCCATGGCCCTGTCGCTGGGTACCAGCCTGATGAATCGGAGTGCGCTGGTAGAAGAATTGAATAACCTACCGGGTCTGCGCAATGTGGAGTTCGGCACAGACGGCTCAGAAGACGATACGGCGGCGACGGTCAGCGGGTATATCGGTGAGCGGATTTACCTGTCCTACGGTGTCGGATTGTATGAACCCATCAACGTGCTCACGGCGCGCCTGTATCTGCAGGCGCGCCTGTGGCTGGAGGTGGTCAGTCGGCTGGAGAGCTCGGTAGACCTCTATTACAGCTTTGATATCGACTGATCGTCAGGCCTTCGGCAGGATCATCAGCTCTACCCGGCGGTTCTGACTGCGTCCCTGCTCGGTGTTGTTGTCAGCGATCGGCTGATCGTAGCCCACGCCTTGCACCAGCATCCGCGAGCGCTCCACGGCGCGGGTTGCCAGATAGTCGGCGACACTGCCGGCGCGCCGCTCGGACAGGGTCTGGTTCAGGGCCCGCCCACCGGTGTTGTCCGTGTGTCCGGTAATACGAAGGGTGGTGTCAGCATACTTCGCCAGTACCTCGCCGACGGAATTGAGCGCCGGGTAGAAGTCACCGCGCAGGTTGTAGGAGTTGGTTTCAAACGTGATGCTGCCGGGCATGATGAGGCGGATATTGTCGCCTTCCCGGGCCACCTGCACACCGGTACCCTGCAATTGTTCGCGCAGTTTGGCTTCCTGTACGTCCATGTAGGCGCCAACGCCGGCACCGACGATGCCGCAGCCCAGGGCCGCGTTGCGCGCGTGTTTCCCCGAGTCGATGGCACCCACCAGCGCGCAGACGGCGGCCGCGCCGGCACCATAGGTGGCAGCCTTGCTGGCCTGTTGTTGCCCTGTGTAGGGATTGGTCGTACAGGCGCTCAGCAACACGCTGGCGGTGATGGCGGTAACAAAATTCAGGCGCATGGGGTAATCTCCTCGTCCACTCGGGGTATTGCAGCGTAAACACGCTAGGTCCGACCTGCAAGGCCGGTAAAAGTTGCAGTTCGGTCCGGTTGCTTACGCAGTTTGAAGAGGAACAGAATGGATCCGTTAACCCAGGGCGCCTTGGGCGCTGCGCTCCCGCAAGCGGTCGCCAACCGGCGTCAGATCGTCACCGCTGGACTGCTGGGGTTCCTGTCGGGCATGGCGCCGGATCTGGATGTGCTGATTCGCTCCGCCGAAGACCCTCTCCTGTTTCTGGAGTATCACCGCCAGTTCACGCATTCGCTGTTCTTCATTCCGCTTGGCGGCCTCATTTGCGCGCTGGTTCTACACCGGCTGATTGGTCGCCGTGGGGGGCTGTCACCCGGGCAAAGCTACTTGTTCTGCGTGCTGGGCTATGCGACCCACGGCCTGCTGGATGCCTGTACCACCTATGGCACCCTGTTGCTGTGGCCTTTCAGTGACCAGCGCTTCGCGTGGAATACCATTTCCATCATCGACCCGCTTTTTACCCTGCCAGTGCTGGTGCTTATTGCCTACGCGGCGCTGCGTCGCCGGCCCGCGCTGGCGCGTGTGGCACTGGTCTGGGTATTGGTCTATCAGGGCCTCGGCGTTTGGCAACGCGAGCAGGCCGAGGCGCACGGCTGGAAGCTTGCAGAATCGCGGGGCCATGTGCCGCTGCGCCTGGAAGCCAAGCCCAGCTTCGCCAATATTTTGGTGTGGAAGATCGTGTACGAGACAGACAGCCATTTCCATGTGGATGCGGTGCGCACCTGGCCATCGGTCGTTGACTACCCCGGGGGCAGCATCGCACGTCTCGACGTGGCCCGTGACCTGCCGTGGTTGCAGGACGACTCCCAGCAGCGCGCGGATGTCGAGCGTTTTCGCTGGTTCAGCAACGGCTACGTAGCACTGGACCCGGCAGTGCCCGGGCGCATCATTGATGTGCGCTATTCCATGTTGCCCAACGAGATCAACTCGCTGTGGAGTATTGAAGTACGACCGCAAGCCACGGCCGATGACCACGTGAGCTACCGTATGCATCGCAGTGGTGGCCGCGAGCAGGCGAGTGAGTTGTGGCGCATGCTGCTCGGTGAAACGGCATCCGCCGCCCCCACCGAGCGCGGTGGGTCAGGCCTGGAGTACGGCGTCGGCGGCGACTAGCGCGGCACCCGTATCGGTCGCAAGGCCCTGTTGTTGCAGGGCCGTCGACAGGGCGGTCAGGCACAGAATGACGTTGCTGCGGTTGCAGGCCTGGCCCATCAGGCCGATGCGCCAGGTCTTCCCGGCAAGGGCGCCGAGGCCGGCACCGATCTCCAGGTTGAAATCCTGCAACAACGTCTGCCGCAGGTGGGTATCGTCGATGCCCTCGGGAATACGCACCGCGTTCAGCTGCGGCAGCCGGTGTTCGGCTGGAACCGCCATCTCCAGGCCCAGGGCGCCGAGACCGGCGACGAGCGCCTGGTGGTGCAGCCGGTGCCGCGCGTGCGCCGCCTCCAGGCCTTCTTCCCGGAGCATCAGCAGGGCTTCATGCAGGGCGTAGAGCAAATTGATCGGCGCCGTATGGTGATAGGCGCGTTTACTGCTGCCGCCCCAATAGCCCATAACCAGCTGCATATCGAGAAACCAGCTCTGTACCTTGTGGCTGCGGTTCTGAATGCGCTCCACCGCACGCGGGCTGAAGGTCACGGGCGACAGGCCGGGTATGCAGGACAGACACTTCTGGGTGCCGGAGTAGACGGCATCGGCTCCCCAGGCATCGACCTGCAGTTCAATACCGCCGAGGCCGGTGACGGAATCGACAATGCTCAGTGCGCCGTGTTTCCGCGCCAGGGCACAGAGTGCGGCAACATCACTGCGCGCGCCCGTAGATGTCTCGGCATGCACGAAAGCCAACAGCGAGGCTTCCGGGTGGGCGGAAAACGCGGCTGCAACCTTGTCTAGGCTGACGGGCTGTCCCCAGTCGTCCTCGACCATGATCGCGGTCGCCCCGCAGCGCTCGACGTTTTCCTGCATGCGGCCGCCAAAAACGCCGTTGCGGCAGACGATGACCGTATCACCGGGCGACACCAGGTTGACGAAACAGGCCTCCATGCCCGCGGAGCCGGGTGCCGAAATCGGCAGTGTCAGCGCGTTGTCGGTTTGAAAGGCGTACTGCAGCAGGCCTTTCACATCGTCCATCAGGTTGACGAAAAGCGGGTCGAGGTGGCCTATCGTGGGCCTGCCCAGTGCGCCCAGTACACGCGGCGACACGTCGGACGGGCCGGGGCCCATTAAAACCCGATGGGGCGGAAAGAAACTTTGGGTCATAGTGGGTTTACTCCTTCTCAGCCGCGCCGACTTTCGGTTTCGCGGCGCACTTTGGCCTGGGCGGCGGCAATGCGCGCCACGGGTACACGGAAGGGGCTGCAGGATACGTAGTCCAGCCCCAGGTCGTGGAAAAACTGTATGGAGCGGGGGTCGCCGCCGTGCTCGCCACAAATGCCGTACTTGATGCCGGGCTTGCGCGCGCGACTTTCCTGCACAGCCAGTTCCAGCAGGCGCCCCACGGCGCGCTGGTCAAGCGAGACAAAGGGGTCGCTCTCCACCAGCTTTTTCTCCAGGTACATGGGCAGGAATTTACCCACGTCATCGCGGGAGAAACCGTAGGTCATCTGGGTGAGGTCGTTGGTGCCGAAACTCATGAATTCCACTTCCGGCGCCAACCGGTCAGCACCGAGGGTTGCCCGTGGCGTTTCCATCATGGTGCCGATTTTGTAGGGCACGGAAACATGTTTTTCCTTCATTACCGCCTGAATACCGCGGTCAATGATTTCGCTGATGAGGCGAATCTCGCGCACGTTGACCACCAGCGGAATCATGATTTCCGGTAGTGGCTTGAGCCCTTCTTCAATGGCCCGCACGGCGCCGCTGATGATCGCCTTGACCTGCATTTCGGTAATTTCCGGATACACGATGGACAGCCGGCAACCGCGGAAACCGAGCATCGGATTCACTTCCTTGAGGCTCTCGGTCATCTCGCGAATTTTCTCCACGGGCTTGCCGATACGCTCTGCCAGTGCCTGCATATCGGCCTCATCGTGCGGCAGGAACTCGTGCAGCGGTGGATCCAGCAGGCGCACGGTCACCGGCAGGCCATCCATGACCCGGAACAGGGCCAGCATGTCCTCTTCCTGAAAGGTCAGCAGGCGCTGCAGGTAGCGCTGCCGCTCTTCCTTGTTTTCAGCGAGGATCATGCCGCGCATCTGGTCAATGCGCTCTGCGTCGAAGAACATGTGCTCGGTGCGGCACAAGCCGATGCCTTCGGCGCCCAATTCGCGTGCCTTGGCGGCATCCTCTGGCGTTTCGGCATTGGCGCGCACCTTCAGACGACGGTGCTGATCGGCCCAGGAGAGCAGGATCTGGAAGTCCTCGCTACTGCTCGCTTCGGTTTTCGGCACGTCGCCCAACATCACCTCGCCAGCCGTACCGTCGAGGGTGATGATATCGCCGCGGCGCATCACAACACCCTCGGCGGTTGTTGCCGTGCCTTGCGCGTAGTTGATACTCAAGCCACCACAGCCGGTGATGGCACAAACCCCCATGCCTCGCGCAACCACCGCGGCGTGCGAGGTCATGCCACCTAATTCGGTGAGAATACCCGCGGCGACCTTCATGCCGTGGATATCTTCCGGTGTGGTTTCCCGGCGCACCAGAATCACGCTGGCACCTGTAGCCGCGACCTCAACCGCTTCCTCGGCAGAGAACACCACGCTG
>TARA_R110001599_G_scaffold82062_3_pt1 | contig 43714 bp, 42 predicted proteins | sample TARA_R110001599 | Tara Oceans TARA_R110001599 (sample SAMEA4398360) | marine metagenome | biome: Polar Biome; feature: [MES] marine water layer (ENVO:01000295) within the mesopelagic zone...; material: water (ENVO:00002006), including particulate matter (ENVO:01000060) such as...... | reverse complement strand
CCGCTGCAGCTCACGCTGACAGCAGCCACAAACCTTAGACGAAGCGGCCATTTGAAGTAGTGCCCACGATGTCTGGTTATGTATGCTCACCAAGGTTCGATGAGTGCTAAGGGCCAATCTTATTGATTTCACCAAACTGCGCGGTGCTCGCCATACGCTCCAACCAAGCTTGGACAGCAGTGCGGGCAGGCAATGCTGTCGCGCCCTCGGGCGTTGCCGCAAAATACGCAATGACCGGTGCCACAAAAAGATCTGCAAGTGTCAACTGATCCCCGCAGAAGAAATTTGAATAAGCCAACGCTGCATCCAATACATCCAGATGACTCTCTATGACAGGCAACGCCTGCGCGATCTGCGCTTCATCTGGCTCCAGCCCCCGCATCGGTTTTACAAAGCGTTCGGCAACACAGCATCCGATAATTGTTTTGTAGAGATAATCATTTGTCACGCTGATCCATTGCATCATTAGCGCCCGTTTGGCAGGCGATTTGGGCTGTAGTGCGGGACCATCAAATGCTTCATCAATGTAAGACGCGATGGCTAGGGATTCGTAGAGTTTGACATCACCATGATGCATCACGGGCATCTTGCGAAACGGGTGTTCCTGAAGGTAGTCTTCGCTACGGAAATTAACAGGCTGCAGCGTGTAGCTCAAACCTTTGTTGGCACAGGTCATCAGTGCGGTGCGGACATAGCTGCTGGGCGGAAGCCCCAGAATGGTGACCTCAGACATAGGGCTTGCCCTTCAATTGAGTTGATACGAAATCAGCGAAGCACGTACCGATGATCTGGCGCCAGCCACCATCATTCTGGGTTCTGATCTGCGCCGCCTGGTCACCAAGGGCCTCCCATCCGGACTGGACCAACCTCACAGTCGTCTTGCCATCTCCGTCTGGATCAAACGTGACGGAGATTTGCGTCGCAGTTTCAACGGTGCTGCCAACATACCAAGCGAGTTCAATCCGCTGCGGCTTCTCAATCGCCGTCACATGCCCCCAAACAAAGCACTCACCATCCGCGGAGGTCTCGATAATTTGACCGCCTAAGGTTGGGTCCATCGACAAGGTCCCCTGCGACAACGAAAAGGGGTCCATCGGCCACCAATCGTTAATCCTCAGGACAAAGGCATCAAATGCAGCTTCATCCCCCGTATCCACAATTGTCTCGACGATTACGGGTTCAAGCATTATACGGTGGCTCCTCTCCAAGCTGTTTCAGTTTGTTTTGCCAATGCTCCTCAAGGAAGTTTCGCAATGCGTTCAGTTGCGCCTCTTCGATGCGGTAGAGCCTGCTGGTTCCTTGCGGTGTTGCGTCAACCAACCCGGCGTCACGCAACACCTTAAGGTGCTGCGAAATCACGGGTTGCGATGCGTCGAACCGGTCTGTTAGTTCGCGGACCGTCGACGGTGCGCTTTGCAACGTATCCAGGATTTTTTGCCGAAGGGGATGAGACAAAGCGGCAAACTGATCTTCATAAGGCATATCTTATATTAGGCTATTCTTATGGACGTGTCCAGTCACGACTTGGCTTCGCTGGCAACAGGTCATACATTATCGAGCGTTTCGGAAAGCTGCTCCTCCTTCCAGCCATTAAATCGGGTGCAGCATTGCCTCAAAGCTGGGGCTGTCTGCCCCCTGCCCTGCGGGCATTTCCCCGAGGATGTATCAGGCAAGATGAAATCAATAATATACGATTGCCGATCCTGATACATTCCGGCACAAAAAAGATGACTCCTGTTTCTCGAAAAGCATCTGATGACCCTGACAACTGACCTCGAACCAAACGTAACAACCGAACAAGGTCTTCGGGCGCTTGCCAAAGAAGGCCACGCGGTTGAAGTGCTGTGCAAGGCTCAACCGGAACGCAAAGGACCGAGCTGGTACGGCCTCTGGATCATGCGGACTATCGGTAATGACGGACAAGAAAAAATTCTCGTCACCGCAAGAACGCGCCTGACGCAAAACGCGATCAAGGTAAGCGAGTTCAAGACAGCGACCGGTGTGATTTCGTTCCTGGTCGGGGCTGGGTTCTCTCAGGCAAGCATCCCCATGAGGAACGGGGAAAAGACCTCACACCGCCTCGTCAGTGACTGAGGCCGGGATCACGGTCTATCTCCCGATCAATCTCGCGGTTGTTCTCGGCCTCCTGATCTTTTTCCTGGTCGCGCGCGTCCTCGATCTCCAGCTTCTCTCGCGGCTTGTTTAGCACGTCCTTCAGGCGCTCGTTCACGGACGGCTTGCGCTGCGCGCGTCCAGCCTCGTCACCAAGCTCAGGATCACTGTGACCGTCCAGCTTGTGCACCGCCGCCTGGCCATCCCGCCCGGCGTCCTTATCCATGATCTCCTTCAGGCGGTCCCGCGCGTAATTGCGCCCTTTGGACGGTTCTTCGTCACTCTGCCCACCACGATCCTGCCCGCGATCCGTGATCCGCGCCAACCGCTCACGCACATCATCTGTGACCCGGCCCTTGGATGTCGCCGCACGTAGCGCCGCAAGTCCGGCGGACACACGCCCCTCCCCTGCCTCACGCTCAATGCCATAGGTCTCACGCGCAATCTCAACCCGCTCGCGCATGTCGCGGAACGCAGCCCGCGCCTGGCGGGCGGCATGGACCACGGCCCCGCGCTCAGTAACGGGCTTGTATTCCCGACCCTCGCGCTCCGCCGCCGCCTTTTCGCGCCGTTCCATCGAGTGCGCCGCCGGTCCCAGCTTCAGCTCCGGATCGCGGTCCAGCTCCTCGGCGGACAGGGTATCGCCGCGTTCCTGCGCCGCCTCGCGCTGTTTCTCAATGGACCGGTGATCGACACGCACCACCTCGCCGACACGCTCCAGCGCACGGTTCTGCAACTCGGCCCAGATACCGCGCATCTGCTCGATCTCGACGCCGCCGGTTTTCGCGGAATCCAGCACCCGCGTCTTGGCCGTGAACCCCTCGGCTTCCAGCTTCCGCGTAGAGGTCAGAACATGGGCATGGTGGTTGCGCTGATCGCCTTCACGGTGCGGCCCGTGGATCGCCACATCGACGGTCACGCCATAGCGGCTAACCAGCTCCTCGGCGAACTCACGGGTGATTTGCGACCGGTCCTCAGCGCTGATTTCGGAGGGCAGAGCCAGCTCCCATTCACGGGCGGTGACGGAGTTGCGACGGGTTTCGCTGGCCTCGGCTTCGTTCCAGAGCCTGGACCGATCCGTGGCCCAGGCCGGGGCATTCTCGGGGGCGACAATGAAGGTCTCCTCGATCCCCTGCTTGCGGGTGTAGTCGTGGATGCGGCCTTCACGCTGGCATTCGATACGTTCGCCCGCACGGTAGGCACTCGCCGCCGTTGCGGTGCGCCCGGCGCTGCGTTTAATCGTCTTGACGGAGAGGTGGTAGCTGGCCATCAGCGCGCCCCTCGACGGAGACGATGTCGCAGTGCGCGCTCGCACCGCCGATCCGCGCCGATGCTGACCTCGGCCAATGCCCCGACATTGGCTGTCAGGTCGGCCGTCTTTTCCCCACAGGCCCGCGCGCCAGACCGGGGTGCCTGCTGGCACCGCTGGGGCCGGAGGGGAAAAGACAGCCCGAACGAAGCGGACCGCTGGTCCTCTGAGGCGCGGGCTTGCCAGTGAGCTGCCCCCAGATCCCCAGCCTCATGGGGGGCGGGATATGGGGGCAGCTCACTGGCGGTTTGCCACCGGCAAACCCGGCAAGGAAGGACAGGCACGCGACTGTTCTTCCGCGCAGCCCGCAAGCGCGGCACCCCTGGCAATCCAGCCCCTGCCATGGGGCACGGGATGTCGTCAGGGTGTCGTGATGCGGGACGCCATCCAACCGCCAAGGTTGGTCTGGGAAGGTTTGGAAGGGGCAACGCGCCCTTCCATTTCGATGCGGCACGCAGCGAAGGGGTTTGCCATCGGCTGGGGCTTTGCCCCGGAGAGATCGCACGCAAAGCTCGAAACCGCAGGTGGAGAGTTTGCATAAGTGCGCCCTTCACTGTTTCTCAGCTCAGGGTTTGCGCCAGACGGTATCCGTTCAAGTGCAGACCTCTCCCCCTGCTCTTTCTCGCAAGCCTCCGCCGATACCGGGTGCAACGTCCGCCATGTTCCGCCGACAAATCACTCAAACCGCTGCACAGCTTGTTATCTGGGACGGATGGTGAATCCTTCAACCATGACGTGAACCATGTCACAGGCGGATTCTCGGAATGGCAGACACAGAACTCGAACGGGCAGAGAAACGATATGCCCAGGCCAAGGCCCGTCTTCAGGCGCTGAAGAACCGGGAAGCCACCCGCCAGCGCAAACTGGATACCCGGCGCAAGGTGATCCTGGGCGGCGCGCTCCTCGATCTGGCGGAACGGGATTCCGGTGCAGCTGCGATGCTCGACCGGCTGATCCGCAACCTCGCGCGTGAACAGGATCGCAAGGCCTTCGCCGACTGGGTGGCTCCTTCTGGATCGCCCTCCCCTGCCCCGTCCAGTTCTGATCCGGACACACCGTCCTGATGCGGGGCGTGATCCGCCTCTTCGATACTCTGTTCCGGTTCTTCGGGCGGCTGATCTTCACCCCCATCCTGTTGGGCTGGATGATCGGCGCTGTCCTGTTCGGTGCGATGGTTGGGTTCGTCATCGGTGGTGTTGTCGCCATATCGGCCTTTGGTCCTCCACTTGGTCAGTCGGCCTGGGAATGGGTCATCATCGCACCGCCTGTCTTCATCGGCGGCGTCTTCGGGTTTCAATACTGGCGCACCCGGTCCGGGGCCGATGCCTTCTTCGGACTGACCGGCGACAGCCACGGCTCCGCTCGCTTCGCCAGCCGCAAGGAACTGAAGAAACTCCAGGGCGAGGATGGCCTCCTGATCGGGCGCAATCCGCACACCGGGCGGTTGCTGCGCTATGACGGCCCCGCCCATCTGATCACCCTCGCTCCGACACGGGCCGGGAAAGGCGTCGGCACCGTGATCCCGAACCTGCTGGCGGCGGAGCGCTCGGTCCTCGTCATCGACCCAAAGGGCGAGAATGCCCGGATCGCCGGGGAAGCGCGGCGACGGTTCGGCACCACCCATGTCCTCGATCCGTTTGAAGTCTCCGGGATGCCCTCCGCTGCCTACAACCCGCTGGACCGGCTGACACCGGACAGCCTCGATCTGGGCGAGGATGCCGCCTCCCTGACAGAGGCGCTGGTCATGGACCCACCCGGACAGGTGACGGAAGCACACTGGAACGAAGAGGCCAAAGCCATCCTCGGCGGCCTGATCATGTTCTGCGTCTGTCACGAGGACCGCGACCGGCGCACCCTCGCCACGGTGCGGGAATATCTCACCCTGCCCCCGGAAAAGCTGCGGTCGCTGCTGGAACTGATGCAGGACAGCGGCGCGGCAGGTGGGCTGATTGCCCGCGCCGCCAATCGGTTTCTGGGCAAGGCGGATCGGGAAGCCGCCTCGGTCCTGTCCAACGCGCAGCGCCACACCCATTTCCTGGACAGTCCAAGGATCGCGAAGGTGACATCCCGGTCGGATTTCCACTTCTCGGACCTGCGCCACCGGATCACCTCCGTGTTTCTGGTCCTGCCCCCGAACCGGATGGATGCCTACAGCCGCTGGCTGCGCCTTCAGGTCTCTCAGGCCCTCCAGGACATCGCACGGGACGCTGAAGCCGCCACACAGGCCTCTGGGGCCTCCCCCGCCCTCTCTGGGGCTCCTGCAGCCCGTGTGAGCGCCACAGGGCGGCTCAGAAGCCCGGCGCTGTTCCTGCTGGACGAGTTTGCCGCCCTGGGCCGTCTGGAGGCTGTGGAGCGCGCAATGGGGCTGATGGCGGGGTATGGGCTACAGCTCTGGCCCATCCTGCAGGACATGAGCCAGCTCAAAGATCTCTACGGCGAACGCGCGGGCACCTTCATCGCCAACGCCGGGGTGCAACAGGTTTTTGGCGTGAATGACTTTGAGACGGCCAAATGGCTGAGCCAGATGATTGGTCAGGAAACCACGGGGTTCCAGACCGACAGCTACAAGCCGGGCGACAATCCCAGTTTCAGCAACAACCTAACGGGCCGCGATCTGCTGACCCCCGATGAAATCATGCAGATGCCCTCCAACGTCCAGCTCCTGCGCGTCCAGGGCCAGCCCTCCGCCCTCGCGCAAAAGCTGCGCTACTACGCCGACCCCGAGTTCAAGGGGCTGTTTGTCCCGCAAGACCAGTGATCCGAAGGATGAAACGCCATGACTGACACGCCTGACCCTGACCAACCGGAGTTCCCTGCCCTTTCTGACGCAGAGCTGCGCGAAACGCTTGATCTGATGGCCACGGCGGTCGCCAGCATGTCTAACCGGATCGACGGTCTGACGAAGGTTGCGAACAGGCAGATCGAAGTCTCGACCGAAGCGCGGATCGCAGCCTTCGCGGCACGGGAACAAACCAACCCGGAACATTATGGCGAGCTGATCGGCCAAACCATCGATGGTCGGATTGCTGACAGCCTCAAGCGCTTGAACAAAGCGGCTGGCGTGCTGCTCGACAGCGCTGAAAGATCGAGCGCATCGTTTCAGGAAACCACGACACAACATTCGAACACGCTGCGTCTTATTCAGGAATTGCGTGAAAAACAGCAGAGCGACAGGCGCTGGCTTCCATGGGTCGGCCTGGGTGGTGTCGTTCTGGCTTTGGTGCTGACGGTCGCGCTTCCTCGTTTCTTAGCCAGCTACCCTTCCACATGCGCTGTCCTTGGGGCGACGTGGACGGCCACAACAGAGGGCGTCAACGCCTGCGTGTTCTATCAGCCTTGAGGTAGATTCCGGGCGGTGGAGCTAGGCCAGCTCGGCAAGCTGGGTGTTATATATGTGTTATTAAAGGTGTTACGAGAATCGGTCGCTTCCTAACCCACTGATATTGCTCTTGAAATTCTATCTATTTCGGACTGTTGGTGTGTAGAGTATCGAAGAAAGGTGGGTAGACTATCGAAGAAAGGTGTGTAGAGTATCGAAGAATATTCGCGTCTGGTGGGCAGACTGTCGAAGAATGGTGGGTAGACTATCGAATAATGGCACGTCCTCGTAAAAGAACAGCTTTGCTGCCGCAGCGACACACAGAGCCTGACTTGTTCGTGTGCGATATTCTGGACGCGACCCCCAAAAGCGATAGGGCGTCAATGGAGCATCCACTGTTCTCGCTGTCGGTCAAGAAAGACATGGCCGCTTTCGAATATGAACAGGGCAATGTCAAAGTGAAGATCACGCCAGCGGCAGAAGAAGGCCGGGCCAACGTCTTCGACAGAGACATTCTGATCTATGTCCTAAGTCAGCTTATGGCAGCAAAGAATGAAGGGCAGGAAATCGGACGCCGTGTCCGTATCTCTGCCCATGATTTGTTAAAGGCAACTAACCGGCACACGACTGGACAGGCATACGCAACCTTGCGCCGCGCCCTCACCCGTCTGCAGTTCACCCAGATCGAAACGAATATCCATGATCATGGTGTTGGGGAATGGCGGTCGATCTCTTTCATCACTGACGCCAAAATCGTCAAAGAAGACTCTACTGGCCGCCTTCTCAGTGTAGAGCTGGAAATGGGTGATTGGCTAGTAAAAGCCATTGAAAACAAGAATGTACTGACATTGCACAAGGCGTACTTTCAGCTTCGAAAGCCCCTAGAACGCCGGATATACGAGTTGGCCAGGAAACACTGCGGAAAGCAGGAAGTCTGGCGGATCGGTCTCGACAAGCTGCAACACAAGACCGGCTCCACTTCCACCTCAAAGGAGTTCAAGCGGTTGGTGAAGGCCATTTGCAAAGCTGATGCGGATCAGTCCCATATGCCGGACTACAGTTTCAGGCTACTGCATGACGTGCTGGAGGTTTCACCAAAACCCGAATTCCTCGACATTTACGGTGACAGCCCTGCCGTCGCTTCGGATATCTCGGTCCGGTTGTCCTCGGCGGCATATGAACAGGCTCGTGACGCTGCCCCGACATGGGATGTCTATTTCCTTGAACAGGAATGGCGCATGTGGATGAGTGAACCGCCGCGCCATCCTGATGGGGCGTTCATTGGCTTCTGCCGAAAGTGGTATGAGCGCAAAGGCAAAGCACCTTAACACATAACAGATATGGCATACCTGTTATCACTTAATAGTTATGTGTTGACTGTTATCTGTTAAGAGATAAGATATGCGAAAATTGAGGACATAACATGACGCAGGTTATCAGCGTAGTGCAGGAAAAAGGTGGTGCTGGGAAAACAACGCTCCTGACAGCCATTGCGAGTTTGATGGTTGAAGATGGCGCAAAGATCGCAGTGATCGACACTGACCCACAACGGCATTTGGAAGCCTGGGCCAAGAAAGATCAGACAAGTCTCGACTGGCTCTACGAAGAGGACGACGAAAAACTCATCCCAACGGTCAAGGCTTTAAAAAAGGCTGACCCGGCTTATGATGCGATTTTCGTGGATACCGCTGGCTTCAAGTCCGCAATGTCGATGCATGCTATCGCCGCTGCAAATCTGATCTTGATCCCCTCAAAGGCCAATGAAGCTGATGCGAAAGGTGCGAAACGCACTTTTTCTCATGTGCAAAGCGTTGCAGAGACAATGGAAAAAGAGATTCCGGCGCTCGTTGTGATGATGGATGTGGATACGAACACCAACATCACACAGGCGATTGCTGATGCGCTGGATGCCCAGAAAGTACCGCGCTTAAACGCCATGTGTGCGCATCGTACTGGGTTTAAGGAAATGACCTCGACGGGCCAGTCTCCACAGGGATCGGCCAGACGGTCTGCAAAATCAGTCTTGGCTGACTTGCAGGGCAGGGGCCTAATCAGTTTCTACAGGAGTGGGTCATGGCCAAAGTCAGCGTAAATCTTGATGACGACCTTGATAGTGATGACAGCGCACGGAAACTGAAAGAACTCTCAGCTCCGCTGCCAAGTGTAAGCAAAGCCAAGTCTACGGCCTTGAAAGACGCTCCGCGTGTCCAGTTTTCTTTCACGAATGTTCCCAAGCCGATTAAGGAAGCCTTTGCTTCAGAAGCCCAGAAACGTGGCGTGACCCAAAAAGAGCTGCTGTATGAGTGCCTGCGGGCGGGCGGGATAGACATCCCCGATGCCACAGAAATTGATGGGCGCAGAAGATAACAGGTAACACTTATCGAGCTGGTGAATGCTTCTGCCGCGCCCGAGCTTTACCGATGAAATTCCCAACAGACTGCCGTCTAACCGTCTTGCGTTCCCCACTTTTTCAAGAGACCTTGCTTGTCATACCAAAATACAGGAAAGAAAGTTTGGAAGAAGAGTCATTGATTTCGGCGCAAGCAAGTGCCTGAGCTGAATACAACCGTGGAAAACACGGAGAATTCACAAACGCTTTGTGAACTTGAACTTTGGAGGCCTCCACAAGGTACAATCTCCGAAGCCATTCCCTTGTCTATAGACTTGGACTTTGATGCAGAGACGGTCCAATTGCCTACAACTTCTTTTAGTGTGCGAACAAGAAGAGCTACAGTCCATCTAGGAATGACCGACGCAGATTTGGTCCGTGGATCGCGGCTAGGCGAATACGTACTTGATCCACAAATGACGGCTGACGTCACTCAAAGTGTAAGACAGGCAATTGAAACGGAGACTGGAGCAGAAGGGCTGATAGAGGTTGAGGTCAAGCCCAATATATTTGGCCGGATGGCGGCATCGGTATTTTGGAAGAAACGGCGTTCAAAAAAAGCGGAGCACGACCATATCGTCAAGTCTTCAATGCGAGTTTCTAGAGTTATACCTAGAACAGGCGGAAAATGGGCGGTTGTAGAGCCGGTGGCTCCTCACGTTTTGAGCGGCAGGTATGTAGGCAGCGACGGAGAAAAGGAAGTTGGTCCACTTTGCCTGCTGACAATGCGTGGTGAGGCCTGTCTGGTCCAAGTCATTGTTACAGTAAATCGGCAAGACCTTAATATTGAACAGAATAACGCTGGAGCGCAGCATTCCCGAAACAAGGTTGCAGTATTGGATGAGATGGCTAGGAGGGCGATTGCGTCCAACCAAGTTACGAATTTTGCGTTGCCTCCATATATTGGACCAGAAGACATCGTCCTATCAAAGTCATCTATGGAGGTGACAGTTGAAGACGAATGAATCACAAGTCACTGCATTTTCAACGGTACTGGGTGCTAAAAGTGATGTTTTTTCAGACTTGGTTGAACTGTCTGGCTTACGTCCAGCAATCGATTTTCAACATTCTAGACTTTCGGGGGTGGATTTCGCAGAATCGGACCTATCAGGATTCAAATTTGACTACGCTGATCTTCGTGGCGTGAAATGGGAAAACCGATCCTCTGACCCTGTTAGTTTGCGTTACTCGCTCAGAGGCAACGGAGCCGACGAAGTCCGCGGATCAGATTTTGCTGCCCTGTATGCCAAAGTGATGTCCAAGACATCGTGGGCCGAGCGCTTCTTCGCGTTCAAGATCCTAGTTGATAACTGGGGGGAGAACTCAGACACTGCGGAAGTTCTGCAAGAGCTTTTGGCAAAAACCCGCGAAACGTATCTGCCATTGTGCTCTTTCATCTATTTTTCTGCTTCATACCTCGACGACAATGAAGCTAAGACTTGGTGCGTCAGCATGGCGAATGCTGGAAGTTCACAAGCAAACATCTTTAGGCTTAGGAAGCTTCGTCAACTTGCAAAACAGAATGCAAAGTACTTTGAAAGCGTTGAGTTACGGCCAAGATATCCAAATGATCTCACAGAATCTGAGATCCGAGCCTTGCGAAATGCGATGCTGTGAGAGGCCGACTCTTCTTATGAAGTGGCACAAGATGAAGCCCGCTATCCACCCGGAAGTTGAGACGTTCGGCACCTTCCCAGGATAGAATTTTTTTGGCGCGAATGAACATGTTCGCCAAATATTCTGGGTATGAGGCTTCCCTTTTTGACTAGCTATTTTGGGGAGGACGCGATAAAGATCTAAAAAAAGATCCGGGAGCGGTGTATGTCCAAGAAAACCTCAAAACCTTTGCGTCCAGAAGCAGATCCTCCAGCTTTGCCAAAAGTTGTGGGTGGGTTTTCAACTGTGTTGGCTGATCCGCCTTGGCGTTTTACTAACCGGACGGGCAAAGTCGCCCCTGAACATCGCCGCCTTGATCGCTACTCAACGATGGATTTGGAGGCGATCAAAGCTCTACCAGTTGCAGGTGCTTGCGCGAAGAATGCCCATTTATATCTTTGGGTTCCAAACGCTCTTCTGCCAGATGGACTGGCTGTTATGGAGGCTTGGGGCTTTCGTTATGTTTCAAACATCATATGGGCAAAGCGACGCAAAGATGGTGGGCCAGATGGTCGCGGAGTAGGGTTCTACTTTCGAAACGTGACAGAGATGCTTTTGTTCGGGGTCAAAGGTTCTATGCGGACGCTTGCGCCAGCACGGTCGCAAGTGAATATGATCGAGACACGCAAGCGCGAACACTCTCGCAAGCCAGATGAACAGTATGACCTGATAACGGCTTGCTCGCCTGGTCCATACTTGGAGATGTTTGCTCGCCACCCGCAGAAAGGGTGGACCCTATGGGGTGATGAGTCATCGGATGATGTGGAACCTCGTGGGCAAGCTCACAAGGGATACTCCGGCGGCGGTATATTTCCCCCATTGCACGCTAAGGAGACAATCCCTGAGCTTGTGGCAACTGAGATTGGCCGCGAGATAGGGTCTCGCTATGAGGCTGGCGCAAGCATTCGTGATCTTGCGGTAGAAACGGGCTATCCGATCCAAAGAGTAAGATCTTTGTTAGAGTTGGCGGAAACCCCGCTGCGTAAGCGCGGTCGGCCCGCCGCAGAATAGAACGCTAAGCAACGGGGTAGGGCGTTCCATCCCATGTGTCTTGGTTCGCCGCCACAATCAAAACGGGGCAAGAACCCATAACACCACGCCTCACTCTCATCTGAGCTTTGTCGAACGCGGTGACGGTAGAGGTTGTAAGGTCAATTGGAAGCTTTTTGGTGCGTTGTTCTTCCGGTAGCGTTTCTTGGTAATCAGCCCATAACTGCCGGGCCAATTTGAGAAGTGGTAGCCGGTCTTTCGTGATTATCACACCCGCTGATATCACACCCGCTTCGTACCACGATCGGTATGCTGCTAAATCACGATCTAAGTTACCGTCTTTGGCGTTCCACTCAACGTCTAGCACAACCCTATTCTTGAAGTTATCGACTAAGTAGCCTTCTTGATATACCTCGGGCAGTTCCCCAATTTTTTCGGATTCTTTAGAAAATAAGATCCCCTTTGTTGACAGGTCCAATCGAGTTTCCTGCCAGCCTCTTTCATGAAATGCGGTGTCGATCTGTTCTGCGATATCGCCCCTGTTGCCGCCCGCGCGCAACCAATACTGAGGGTCCAGACGATACGTTGACAAGATACTAATGATGTCCTTCCACTCTTCCGGACAGACAGCCTTCATAACCGCAGATGCAGAGTTTGTTTCCATGAATGACCAATGATTGCGCGCTTCGCTGGGCATGACACCTGGATCATCGTAAGTACTTGTCTCAAACATTCATATTTCCCAACGACCCCATCTGTAGTGTCATGTCTTAACAGGGTTAATGACAGCCAAGTCGCTAAACTTATTCACAAAATCACGGTCGTTCAATGTGATCAGCGCGACGCCCCGAGCCTTAGCTACAGCACCGATCATAAAATCAGGCAAGACACCATCCTTCTTCCCTGTACCCTTGCTACGTCGATACTCCTTGAAAACCTGGCCTGCGGAGAACAGACCTTCATCATTTGCGCGCAGATCTGAGATGCCAAGTTCGTCCAGCGCCAATCTGAGCTCTTCAGCAGAAGTCATACCTGCTGACGCTTCGGCGAAAACGACCTCGGTGATAAATACCATTCCGCTCGATTTGTACTTTTGGAATTCACGTAGAACCGCCGTGTGTGCGTCCTCACCATCGTTGAGAAGCGCGATAAGAGCGGATGTGTCTAGGCATGCTGATGTCGGTTCCAAATCAGCCTCGCATTAGCGACATGAGGTCTGACGAACTCATTGTTGGCTTGATACCACGCTCCCGGATATTCGAAAGCGCGCGCACCGACGCCGCTCTGACGAACATATCAACATCGAACGCCTTCAATTCGTCGTGGTCGAGAAGCTCGTAAGAAGCGTCAAGCCACTCCATTGTATTCACAACACCCGCCGGGAGAGATTTGGGTGCTCTAGGAAGCTTTTTGTCCACCAAACCGTAGGGGCGTGGATCGTTTGTCTTGCCAGTGCTGATAGCCTCAATCGAGCGCGCGAATCTGGCCGGGCCACCTACAGACACGTACATTTCTAACAGACGGCCAAGCGCATATGATTTTTCGACGTTGTTACCGCCTGCTAGCGGGGTAAAATCGAACTCATCTAGAGCTTCTCTAATTGAAGATATGGTCAACCGGCGAGCAAATCGAAGATGACAGAGGCGATCCGCTGCTAGGAATGATGCATTCATCCACCACCTTTCAATGGTGTCTGCCACCACCGAACTCAAGCCGCCAATCTGATACAAAAAACTCAGATTAGTGCTCAGTTTCCGAGATGTCTGTGCTTTGTACCGTTCATCTTCTTCCAGGAAAGACTGGATGTCGTTGGCGTTGACTTTCGTTACGTCCCATTTGTGTGCCTGAGCCAATCTTTCGACGATGTATCGGTTAGACCATAAAGCTGGCCGTCTTTGAAAATGTCGCGCGCCTTGCCAGGAACCGACCAGTGAGAGGTTGAAGGCAAAAAGCGCAAGCCGGTCAAAGTGAGCTGAATGATCGAATGATACAGCCTGAAATACTAGCTCATCAAAAGCGATCCAGTCTCCGGTATCATTCGAATAGTTGAAAAGGAAAAAATTTGCCGGGATGTAAAAATTGATGCCTTGTGCGTCCAAGCGTTCGCGGAAGTCGCCGCGTGCAACGTCGTTTTTTGCGTCCCCGAAACCGACCCGGATGGCCTGGTGCAGCTCCGCCAAGCCGCGACCATCCTTTCCCCAGCCAAAGTTCTTTGTGAAACTGCCAGGGTGCCAGTCTTCTGTATAGTCCGGCATGACGCTCCCGGTTGTGATTACCTACTCTAAATAGACACTCATTCATTATGCAGCATTCGTCAAATCTGGCCTTTTTCAACGCCTACTGGGTTCGGGACGAAGGTGCGTTATGCTCGCCGCACCGTCCGCTCGCTAACCTTGAAGAGCCGTGCAATCTCCGGGACCGCGCGGTGATCTTGGTCCCTCATGCGCTGCACCTCGATCTTCTGTGCGGGGGTGAGGGCAGGGGGCCTACCACCGATCCGTCCGCGCTTGCGCGCCGACGCCAGCCCTTCTTTGGTTCGCTCGGAAATTCTCTCCCGCTCAAACTGGGCGATAGACGCGAAGACATGGAACACAAGACGGCCAGCCGGCGTCGTCGTGTCGATGTCCTCGGCTAGTGACCGGAAGCCGGCACCGCGCTCGCGGATCGTCTCCACGATTTCTAAGAGGTCTTTCAGTGACCGGGCCAGGCGGTCGTATTTGGTGACGATCACAATGTCGCCGTCGCGGAGCTGATCGAGCATCTTGTCCAGCTCGGGCCGCTCGCGCTTCGATCCGCTGATTTTGTCTGCAAACAGCTTGCCAACCCCTGCAGCCGTCAGCGCGTCGGTCTGGGTATCAAGGCTTTGGTCGTCAGTGCTGACGCGGGCGTATCCGATAATCATCTCTTGCGACCGGACTTTTTTGCGCGAGAACGTTGAGCTTGTTCGAGCATTGCGAGGTGTTCGGCAGGCATCTCCTCAACAGAATATGCTCGCCGTGTGTCTTCCGGCGCAGCCTTTCCTGCACCCTTCTCGTCTTTCGGTTCCTTGGTCATACCGCTCTCCACGTCCGTTGGACAAAAACCTGCCAAAACAGCTTTAGTTTTGCCGTAGGTTTTTGTCCAGCCTAAGCGGTTGATCTGGTGTGGGGCAGGGCGCTTGGACAGAAACGACCGTTTTCGCCGCCTCAATTCGAAAGGTGCCGTTGAAGCAAATCGCAGCGATGGTGTAAAAAGAGCTAAAAGTGCAAAATGCGGCCGCGTGTTTCAACTTCTACCTTTCCTTATGGGAGGGAAGGTCGCGCCAATCAATTAAACGGTGGCACTGCTGCTATCGGTTACGTGGATGCTCGCGAGCCTGGCGCTCATTTCCGCGACGGTAGTTCCCTGTCAGACGCGCCATTTCCTGCTGAAGCTCACTGGCGTCAGCACCATCGGCATCGGCCACAAACGCCGCTGCTTCTTCGCCGCGCAAGACGGTCGCCCGCTTGCCACGATGGGTGATGATGACTTCACCGTTTTTGCGAAGCTGATATCTGAAGCCCAGATCATCCATACAATCCGCTTTCTCCAATGGCCCTGTTGCCGGATAGGATCATTCTTTCCGTCGATCAACCAGCCGATCATAATGCCGCATCTCTGCGATATCGTCGTAGAACGGCTTCACGAAAGCGAAGAACGTCTTGAACTCTTCGCTCTTTCGGAACTTCTGCATGTGGTCTTCGGCTGATGACCACTCGATGCGTAGAATGAATTGCGTCGGGTCGTCCACTGATCTGCTCAGATCGAAGGACTGACAGTAAGGCGAAGCGAGAAGTGGCTCACTGGCTTTATCGTAGGCTTCAACGAAACCATCTGCGCGATCGGCTTCGACCGTGTATCGAAGATATTCAACGATCATGATCGTTCCTCTTCAGTGTTTGTGGCCGGAATGTAGGGTCCGCCGGTTTCGCCCCATCCCCAGATTGGCATGGGAGCGGTCTCGTGAACCTCTGCGCCAGGTTGCGAGTTAATGACAGCAAGCCGCGTACCCCATTCGAGGTAGCCAACGAGGGAAGAAGCAAACTCTGGGTCATGCGGGAGTTCAAGATCGGTATAGACATCCATCAACAAGCCCAACCAACGCCGACGTTGCGTCTCCGTCAAATGCCGGTTCAGGGGTCCAACCCAACAAAGGTACCGAAACCACCACATGCATTTGGCGAGTCTATTGAATTATAATGATTTCTGGCGGTTTGGCGGCTCCCAGTTTGGCGGGATGATATCGGGCGGGTTTTTGGGCGGTAAAACGCCGACGGTGTCCTGGAGCTTTCTGTCGGAGAAATCGTATTCGCCGAGCATGTTGATGTGGGCCCATGCGATCGGGGAATGGGTGGCGATGATGCGCAAAAGTTTGTCGTGTTCTTCTGGTGTTGCAGTTCGTTCGAGTTGCCTGGCGAGATAAAGGTAGTTCCAGCAGATGATGCAGTTCTTGATGAGACGGTTGCAAGCTTCGGCAATCTCCTGCTCCTGTTTTTCAGTCTGAGCAAATTCGCGCGGGGAACCGACGGCGACGGCGCGGGTAAAGCGGTTCGCCAGTTCCACCTTGTTGAGTTGCTTCTCGACGGCCTGCCTCAGCTCGAGATCATCAAGATACCGCAGAATGAACAGGGATTTCACGACCTGCCCGAAGGCCTTCATTGCCTTGTAAAGACGATGCTGGCGTGAGTACGCGTTCAGCCTCCGAAAGATATCCGAGGCAGCCGCTTCCTTGAGTTTGATGGTGGCGACAAGGCGCAGCAGATCGTCCCAGTTCTCGCGGATAGCGGCCTCGTTCACATATTTCGCGGGCGCGATCGCCCAGTCAGCACCATCCTTCCGACGGCTGTGGAAGCGATAAAGCTGCTGTTTGGCGATATTCTTGATCCTCGGTGCGTAGGACAGGCCGAGCAGATGCGTGACGCCGAAGATTGTTTCGTTGTAGCCGTGCTCGTCGGTTGAATGGATGTCGCTACGGATGACGTCGTTGTGCATCAGGCCGTCGATCACATACGCGCTCTCGCGCTCGGCGGCGCTGAAGACCAGCGAATGCCAGAGGATGTTGCGCTCGTCGATGAAAGTGTAGGCGCTCACGCCCTGGCCTTTGCCGAAGTACTTGAACGAGTAGCTGGCGTTGAGGGACTCGCGGCGGACCTCGAATTTCTGGCCATCGCTGGAAGTGTGGAGGGTTTCCTGCGAACGGCGATAAAGGCCCGGCAGTTCCATGCGGTCCATCGCGGCCACGACGCGATCATTGGCGGCGACGATGTTATCGAGGGAAAAGCGCCAAGTGATCGCGTGTTCGAGTTCGCGCTCGGTGACGGATGGTGATATCCGGGCCATCCGTTGCGCACCGATTCCGCAGCCAAGGCCCATGATCCCGGCGAAGAGCGTTGCCGGATTTGGTCCCTGTCGGGCATGGGCCTGCTGCCAGTGTCGGAACTCATCGAGCAGCCCGCAATGCTGATTGACCGTCGCGAGGATCTCCGCTACCGGCACGTAGTGCCGTTGGGGCAATGTCTTTTGCAACGGCTCGCTGTCGAATTCCTCCTGCGCAGGCGTCGCCACCCGGAATGCGCCGTTGGCAGCAACCTTCAGATAGGGGTTGGCGCCATCGCGGATCGTGGCGTTGATCTGCTGATATTGCTGGTGCAGCGCCTCGTCGAGGTTTTTGAGGACAGGCTCCGGACCGGCAAACTCCGTCAGCCCCGCGCGCTCCAGGAATTGTGCTTTGTCCGTTTTCCACCGGTCGCGGCTGATCAGATAATCGTCCAGTGGCCGGTACTTGTATGAACCCTCAAGATTGAGATTGCCCGCTTTGATCGCTCTGGCGACATGGCGGAACAAGAACACCTTGTACAGCGAAACCCGGAATGCCCCGCCTTTCGGCTGCAAGGCGTCTCGTTCGCCCTGGTCGAGGAAAGCCAGCGGGGCACTGGCCGCGACCGCGCCGTCCTTCTCGCGGAAATGCGCGATTGCCACCACGAGATCGGCGCAGCGTTCGCCATCCCCGAAGCGGACAACGCGCAGGATCGGGCTGACGCGGTTCTGGAGGCGTCGCGAGCGGTGTTCGAGCGCTTGAAAGTAGCGATTGCGGTCAGTGGAATCATCGCTGATATCGGCACGCAATGTTTGCAAAGCACCTTCCCGGTCCTGATCGAGCACTGTGCGGATACGGTCGAGCTTCTGGGCCGGCGAGAGCTGCGCATCCTCAACCAGCGAGCGGATATCACGCAGAACGCCGAGCACTCCGTCTCCAATGTGTCGAGCAGCGTGCCCATGCGGGCGCTTTCAGCCTGGCGGCTTTCGAATATCTGATCCTTGTGATCGCGGTCGACGGCGGTCTCGAAGGATTGAACCACGCTGAGAAGCCGGTCGATCAGCGCGTCATGGAGGCGATGATGCTGGTCAGCGATGAACGCGATCACGTGCAGATGACGGTCGGCTTCCGCCCGGCGATGGAGTTGGAACATCTCCGATCTCAGGACACCGCCTGCATAGTAGCGGATGCCCTCCCTGCCGAGATCGAGCGCCTCAAGCACCGGCGCGACAGCGTCGTAGATTTCCGCGACGGTGCTGAAATCGTCCGCACTCTCACGCACCTTGGTCGGGCGGCTCGATTGCGAGAGTTTCCGCAAAAGGCTCAATCGGTAACGATTTCCGCCGTCATCCCGCGCGAAGAGGTCGTCCAACATATCGCGTACGGTTGGGGTGAGATGTGCGGCCACCACATCCATGAGAAAGCGCTTTCGGTCCGCCATCTGCTGACGGATGAGGTCGGTCAGGCGTCGAACACTTGGAACTTGAAACCGCTGCTCAATCAGAAAATCGACGCAGCGGCCGAAGATCATGCGGGGTTTCAAATGCGCCCGCACCATCGTGGCGATCTCGGTGACGAGGCGTGTCTCTGCCGCTGTATCGAAGGGCCTAAATCCCTGAAGACCGAGGATCAGCCGCCGATGCCGCAGACGCGTGGTCTCCTTGTAGGCCGCAGCTTCAAAGTCCTCTGGAGCCAGGCCGCACACCCGCGCGACATAGGCGATGTCGCGCGCATGAAAGTCTTCTGGCGCAAAGAACCGCCGGGCGGCGCGAAAGTAGCCATAGGACAGAAGAAAGCCGATCCGGCCTGTGGAACGGCGCATGCCTTGCGCGGTCTCCAATACCGTCCGGGGGAAATCGAAATGTCGTTTGCGTTCAGTACTGTCGAAGACGGGAGGCTGCTCAAGACGCGTCTGATCGGCGGCGCTGAGGATGCGCATGCGGGGCATGGGGTAAATCCGGGCTGAGAATTATGCTGGAAACGAACGTTTCCCATAGCGGATAAATCAAGTAAAATACATTGGATAAAATGTATGATCCGATGCGACATTTCTCCAGATATTGGGATTTCATCGAATGACCGACAAACCGGCAACGTCAGCACCCAGAACCATCGGCTACCTGCGGGTCTCGACCGAAGCTCAGGACCTGGACAAAAACCGTGCCGATATCCTCGCACTGGCCAATCGCGAGAACCTTGGCCAGGTTGCCTTCGTCGAGGAAAAGGTCTCCGGTAAAACACCCTGGCGGAAGCGCAAGATCGCAGCCGTGCTCGACGAACTAGGAGAGGGCGAGACCCTGGTCATCAGCGAGCTGTCCCGCCTCGGGCGCTCCATGCTCGAATGTATGGAAATCCTCTCCATCGCCGCCGCAGGACGCATTCGTGTTTATGCCATCAAGGGAAACTGGCGCCTCGACGACAGCATTCAGAGCAAGATCGTCGCCATGGCCTTCTCTATGGCTGCCGAGATCGAACGCGACCTCATCTCGGCGCGAACGACGGAAGCCCTGCGCGCCAGAAAAGCTTCCGGTCTGCCGCTCGGCCGCCCGAAGGGACCGGGTAAGAGCAAACTCGACCAATTCCGCCCCGAGATCGAGGCGCTGCTCGCCAACGGATCAACCCAGGCCTTCATCGCAAAGCGCTACGAGACCACCCCCTCCAATCTCTCGAACTGGATCAAAAAGCACGGCATCACCCGACCTGAACCCTGAAATCCTGTGGTGGTTTCGGTACCTTTGTTGGGTTGGACCCAATGTTGATCGCATCGTCAACATCGCCCGCACCTTTGATACGCCCGAGGACCAGCGCACCGAGGTCATCCGGTTCAATTTCGCCGAGGCCGACACCGTGGCGCAGGCGATGACCGAAGTGCTGGGCTCCTCCGGGACGGGGGCGAAAATCTCGGTTGACGGGGCTTCGAACATCCTGCTGGTGCGCGGCACCGACCGCGACATCAGCCAGATCCGGGACCTCGCCCGCGACCTGGACGTGGCCCCGCGCCCCAACCCGCAAGAGCAAAAGCGCACGCATCTCTATGCGCTGAAATTCGGCGATGCCGAAGTGGTCGCCGAGATTGTCGCCAACACGTTGCAGGGGGGGGCCGATATCGTCAACCCGGTGGCCGAGGCAGTAGAAGGCGAAGCCCCCGAACTGCCCGCGGGTCCGCCGACCGAAATATCGATCGAGCCCTCGACAGAAACCAATTCGATCGTGATCCGCGGCACCGCGATCCAGATACAGGAAGCAACCAGCCTGATCGCGGCCCTGGATCAGCGCCCCCGGCAGGTGATGATCGAAGCGGCCATTGTCGAGGTCTCGGGCGAGGTGGCCGAACGTCTGGGGGTACAGCTGGGCCTGGCCGAAAACATCCCCAACGGCGCGTTTGCGGTGTCGTCCTTTCGCAATGGCGGGACGCCGCTGGCCAGCCTGCTGAGCGCGCTGGGGGTCAGCGAGGCGTCCGGTCTTGCCAGCGGCCTGACGCTGGGCGCGGGGATCGACAGTTTCGGCATCATCGTTCAGGCCCTGTCGCAATCGACGCGGGCCAACCTGCTGTCGACCCCGTCGATCACGACCACGGATAACAAACCCGCCACCATCGTCGTCGGTCAGAACGTGCCCTTCCGCACCGGGACGTTCACCATCGACGGGAATGCCGCCACGCCGTTCACCACGATCGAGCGGCGCGATGTCGGCATCACGATGCAGGTGTTGCCGCGCGTGACATCCAACGGGGTCGTGCGGCTTGATATTTCCCAGGAAGTGTCCAGCCTGGTGAACGCCAATGTCGAAGGGGCCGCCGACCTGGTCACCAACCGCCGGGTGATCGAGACAACCGTGCAGGCCCAGGACGGCGGCACCGTTGTGCTGGGCGGGCTGATCACCGATGACAGCCAGGCCATTGCAGGCAAGGTGCCGGGCCTGGGCGACGCGCCCCTGATCGGCGGCCTGTTCCGGTCGCGCGGCAAGGACAAGACCCGGCGCACCCTGTTCGTGTTCATGCGCCCCACGGTGATCGACAGCCAGCGCAAGGCCAATGCCATCGCGCAGCGGCAGTTTCAGCGGGTGCGCCGCGCCGATGCCGCCGAGCCGCCGCGCAGCCTGCTGAAAGAGCGCAAGGTCGAGCGGCTGCCGCTGGAGATCAACGGGCTTTACTGAGGCTCCGGCGCCCGGAACGTCAGGGAGGCCCACAGCGATTCCCAGACCGCGCCGCGCGTTTCGGCGACCAGGGCCCGGTCGGGTTCGCGTATCATCACCGTGTCGACCAGGTAGACCATCCCGGCCTCGGGTTTGAACGCCACGGTTCCGGCGGGGTCCGTCTGCATATGAAACGTTTCGACCGTGCCCGCCCCGTCGCGCCGGAAAACGGTGACCCGGTTGTCTGCCAGCCGGTCGCCCCGATACAGCACCTGGAACCGCAGATCGCTGTCTGCTGGCTGCGTATAGGGGTTGCTCAGGGCCACGATTTCCAGTTCCAGCCCCCGCGGTGCATCCGCCCCCTGCCCCGATCCCGCCCCGACAAGGGCTTTGGAAAACCGGGCATAGGCCTCTTTGACCGGGGCGGGTGGCAGGCGGCGTTCATCATGCCGCTGCAACAGCGGCTCAAACCCCTTTTCGGCCAGGAACCCGGCAAAATCATCGTAGTCGCTGTAGGTGACCGTTTTGTGGGTCGACTGGTAAAGCAGGGTGACCAGCCCGTCCCGCGGGGCGGTCGTCGCAAAGGCGGGGCGGTCGCCGGGCTGCCCGGTTATGGGGGCAGAACCGTCGCTGTCCCAGCGTTCCGCCCGCAGGGTGGAGCGGTCTTTCCAGGCCAGCCTGCGACCGCTGAAATTCTCTCCGTTGACCAGGTTGGCGTTGATTTCGGCGGCGGGCGGGGCCTGCCATTGTTCCGGTTCGATCCAGAGTTCGTGGGCATTTGCGCCGGCGCTGCAAACAGCGAGAAAAAGGGTGGTCACGATCCGAGAGAGACGCATATTCAGGTGCCTTTCCAAAGCGGGGACGGGGAATTCAGGGGTCCGGGCGAACCGACAAAAGCCGCCGGTGGTGCCACATGTATTTCAAAAGATGCCATTTGGTAGCGCCCCGGTAATGACCCGGTGATGATTTGGGGCGACCCGATTTTGAACCCGCGATACCGAACCCACGCGGGAGGCCCGGTAAAAGTTTCAACCACGTCTTGCAAAAACCCCGGATGCCGCCGCCTGTGCCGCGCTGCGCCGGGTTGTAGTTGTGGTCTATTTCAGCAGCGATTTGAGATCGGTTTCGGGATCGGAAATCGCGGCTGGGTCGGGGGATTTTCCGGCTTCGATCAGGCGTTTGCCGATCATATAGGCCCGCGCGTCGTTCATCGCGTCCAGGGCAATCAGGCGCGCGCGCCGGTAATACCAGAAACTGACCGCGCCGCTGTCCATCCGGCGGGGCACGATCCGGTCATACCCGGTGTTCAGCCCGGCGATCTGCAATTTCACGTCATATTGATCCGACCAGAACCATGGCTTTGCCGCATAGGGTTTGCCCGCCCCCAGCATGTTTTCGGCCACGATCTCGGCCTGGGCGATGGCATTGCCGACGCTTTCCAGCCTGATGCGCCCGCCTCGGTACGGAAACGAGGCGCAGTCGCCCGCGGCCCAGATCGACGCATCCGAACTGCGCCCCTGTTCATCGGTGCAAATGCCCTGGTCGATCTGCAGCCCGGCATCTTCGGCCAGCGCCGTCATCGGCGTGACGCCGACCCCGGCGATGACCAGGTCGGCCTTGATCGTGCTGCCGTCCGACAGGATCGCCCCGGTGACGCGGCGCGTGCCGGTCAGCCGTTCAAGACCGGTGTTTTCATGGATGGTAACGCCATGATCCGCATGCAGCGCGCGAAAATAATCCGACGTCTCGGGCGCCGCGACGCGCTGCAGGATACGCGGGGCCATTTCGACCAGCGCAACCGTCAGCCCCAGCCTGGCCCCGACCGCTGCCGCTTCCAGGCCGATATAGCCGCCACCGACAATCAGCAGCTTGCGCCCGGCCTGAAAATCCGGGGCCATGGCGTCGATATCGGCAAGGGTGCGCAGCGTGTGGACCCCCGGCAGGTCACCGCCGATCGCCGCTGGCAACCGGCGCGGGCAGGACCCGGTGGTCAGTGCAAGCTGGTCATAGGGAACGGTTTCATCCCCCACCTGCACGGTCTTTGCGCCGCGATCAATCGCGGTGACCTGCGCCCCGAGCCTGAGCGTCACGTTTTGCGCGTCCCAATAGGCCGGGGCGCGCAGGTACAGCTGTTCTTGTGTGACTTTGCCCAGAAGATAGCCTTTTGACAGGGGCGGGCGCTGATAGGGCAGCGACGCCTCGTCACCGATCATCGTCAGGGCCCCGGTGTATCCAAGAGCGCGCAGTTTTGCCGCAAGCGCGGCCCCGGCCTGGCCCGCGCCGACGATGACGATCCCGGTCATTGCAACCCGCCGCGTCGATCGGGGTCAGGCCGGGGCCGGATCACACCGGGATGCCTTTGGCCAGCCGGGTCTTTTCGTCGTCCGACAGGCCCAGAACTTCGTCCAGTATATAGTCCCGGTGCTGGTTCAGGACCGGCGAGGCAGACCCGGTGTCCAGCCTTGTCCGCGACAGTTTGATCGGGCTGCTGACGATGGGCATCCTGGCGTTATGTTTGTGTTCAGCGTGCTGCAGCAGGTCCCGTGCGCGTATCTGTTCGTCGGAAAACACCTGGTCCAGGGTGTTGATCGGGGCGCAGGGGATGCCCAGCCGGGACAGCTCATCAATCCATTGCGCGGTTGATTTAAGGCACAATATGCCCTGCAGTTCCGTTTCGAGCGTATCGCGGTTTTTCAGCCGGTTGGCGTTGTCGATATACCTGGGATCTGTCGCCAGATGCTGACAACCGGCGGCCTCGCAAAATTTGGCGTATTGGCGGTCGTTTCCGACGGCGAGGACAAAATTCCCGTCCGCGGTCTGAAAGGTGCGATAGGGCACGATATTGGGATGCGCGTTGCCCATGAGCCGGGGCGCATCGCCGGTGCAGAGATAGTTCATGTTCTGGTTGGCCAGGGTGGTCACCATCACATCCAGCAATGCCATGTCGACACTTTGGCCTTCGCCGGTTTTCCGGGCGTGGTGATAGGCGGCGATGACGGCGGCGGCGGACATGGTCCCGGTCATCAGATCGGCAATCGGAACCCCCACTTTCTGCGGGCCGCCGCCGGGCCGGTCCTGGCGTTCGCCGGTGATGCTCATCAGGCCGCTGATCGCCTGGATGGCCATGTCATACCCGGCCCGTTCCCGGTAGGGCCCGGTCTGCCCGTAGCCGGTGATCGAACAATAGACGATCGCGGGGTTGCTGGCGGCCAGGCTGTCGTAATCCAGCCCATACCGGGCCAGATCGCCGAATTTGTAATTCTCGACAACGACATCGGCCTTTTGCACCAGCCGGTGGACAACCTGTTGCCCCTCGGCGCTGCGGATGTCGATGCAGATGGATTTCTTGCCGCGGTTCGCCGCCTGGAAATAGGCCGAATCCTCGGCATCGTTGCCAGCGTCGTCCTTCATATAGGGCGGGCCCCAGTGGCGGGTGTCGTCGCCGCTGCCGGGGCGTTCGACTTTCCAGACCTCGGCCCCGAGATCGGACAGGATCTGGGTCAGCCACGGACCGGCCAGAATGCGCGAAAGGTCCAGCACCTTCATATCCGTAAGCGGGCCTGCCATATCGTGACCTTTCTGTTGTGAGACATGTAATCTGCCCATGCCGGGCTGATCCAGAGCGCCAAAAAACCGGGAAACGGCGCTCTGGATACGGGGCGTTTAACCGACGATCTTGAAGTTCTTCGGCTTGTCGACCAAAAGGCCGGGGTTCATGATCCAGTTCGGATCAAGCTCGCCCTTGATGGCGCCAAGCGCCTTGCGATACAGCGGATCGACTTCCTTGTCGTACCAGGGACGGAAGGTCCGGCCGACCGCGTGGTGGTGCGTGATTGTCGCGCCCAGCTCGGTCAGAGTATCCGATGCCACGTCTGACAAGGCCTGGTAATCCTCCAGGCAGCGGGCATGGGTCGAGGGCGCCATGATCGAATAATACGGCGCCGGCCCATCGGGATACAGGAACGAGAACCTGCGGCACACGATACCACCACCGGTGATCCGCTTTTCGGCATCGGCCATGCGGGCCATGATCTCGGTGTCGATTTCCTTGAAGATGTCCCAGGTATAGGCGGTTTCAAAGGTGAAACTGACAATCCCCATGGCGGCCCGGACGTGCATCAGGCGCGGCAGGTAACGGAACTGGTCGCGCCAGCTGCCCTGTGCCCCGGACCGGCTGGTTTCCAGCGCGTTGTCAACCGTACCGGCCTTCTGTTTCACGACACCGCCGTAATCCTGGCAGATTTCCAGACCGCGTTCCAACCAGGCATCCACCGGGTGATCCGCCGATTCAAAGCCCAGCAGCAGAACCGATTCCGTGCCATCCCCCGCGCCGTAGAAAAACGCATCCTGTTCGTCGAGATACCGCGCATTGGCGGGGAACAGCCCGGCCTGGGTGATCTGGCGCACCGCATCCGCGCCTTCATAGAAGGTCTTGAATGAAATCGACGCATTGGCGCGGAACTTGACCCGGCCCTGCAGCCGCATCCAGGCTTCGGTGATGATGCCCATCGTCCCTTCGGAACCGATGAAGGTGCGGTCCGGGTCGGGCCCTGCCCCGGATCCGGGAAGGCGACGGTTCTGGATGGTGCCCGAAGGGGTCACGATCCGCAAAGACTGCACCATTTCGTCGATATGGGTCAGCTGGGTGGCATAATGCCCCGCCGACCGGGTGGCGATCCAGCCGCCCAGTGACGAAAATTCCCAGGATTGCGGGATATGGCGCAGGGTCAGCCCGTGCGGTTTGAGTTCGGATTCCAGCGCCGGTCCCAGTTTACCGCCCTGGATGCGTGCCGAGCGCGAGACCGGGTCGATTTCAAGGATCTTGTTCATGTTGCCAAGGTCGATGATGACAACGCCGGGATATTCATCGCCATCGGGTGCGAAAAAGCCCCCCGTCACGCTTGAGCCGCCGCCGAAAGGAATGGCCGCGTAACCATTTTCACCGCACCAGTCCAGGACCGCGGCAATGTCTTCTTCGTTCTGCGGATAGGCAATGATGTCCGGCGGGTTGTCGAACTGACGCCGGTAGATCTTGGCCATGTCCTTATAGCCTTTGCCATAGGTATGGATGACCCGGTCCCATTTGTCCGAGGTACAGAACGATTCCAGCGTGTGCGGGATTTCGATGCGCGGTGCGCGCAGTTCGATTTCGTCCAGCGTCGGGTCAGGGGTCAGATCGAAACCCGGCACGTTCAGCCGCTTGGCCACCCGTTCGCACATGCTGTCGATGGCAGCCTGCGGGGTCTCGTCGCTTTCGTAACCCCAGGTCCAGAATTTACGGCGCTCGCCGAAATACCCGCTTCTCTTTGATGACATGGCCCTCTCCTTTCAGCCTGTTTATGGCCACAAGACATCCGTCAGGCCGGCGGGCTTTTCAGGATGTCATGCGCTTGCGGCCAACCGTCGGGCAGAAGCCATTCTGGTATAGCCTTGTTGGTAATACCAGCTAGCAAGGCGGGCGGGACGAGTCAAGGGGCCACTTCAGATGTGCAGCAGGGCAGGCTTTGATCCGACAGCGGGGTTTGGCGCGTCAAAGACCGCAAAAAGATTCTGGTAGTACCAAGGCCACGAACGGTCTAGGATTCACAGACCAGAAGTTTTCAGGATCATGATATGTCTTCGAAATCATATTTATTGCAGGGTGAGATTTTGAAGTTCATCCGCCAGCGGCATTTCGAAAGCGGCGACCGGTTGTTTTCCGAACGCGAGTTTGCCGAGAAATTCGGCACCACGCGCCCGGCGATTCGCGAAGCGGTGACCGCGCTCGAAGCGTTGCGGGTCATTGAACGCCGGCCTCAGTCCGGCCTGTACCTGCGCGACATGCGCGCGGACAGCAGCATCGACGCGCTGGTGTTGCAGGTTCAGTCCGGGATGATCCCGGACGCGCATGAAATCCATGACGCCATCGAATTGCGGCGCATCCTGGAAATCGAAGCCATCCGCATTGCCGCAACCCGGCGCAGCGAAGACGACCTGAAAGACATCCGGCAGGTGCTGGACCAGACCGAAGAGCGCCTGGACGATGGCCAGCCGATCGAAAAAGAGGACGAAGAATTCCACAAATGGATCGCGGCCAGCACGCGGAACTCGTTGCTGTTGCGGGTCGTCAATTCGTTTTACGAACTGTCCAAGGACCGCCGGGTCATGTATTTTTCAGACCCCGAAAGATGCCGGATTTCCCATGCCCAGCATCTGAAGATATTCGCCACCCTGTCGGACGGCGACCCCGAGCGCTGCGCGAAGCTTATGCAGGAACACCTGTCGCAGACATCGACCCTGTGGAAAACCATCCTGGCCGAAGAACTGCCGTGATCGCCGCCTGTCGGCGGGGGATCGCAACGGCATTGTCTGGCCAAGGGGCAGATAAAGATCAGATAAAGGGGGCAGATAGAATGCCCCGGTTCGCCGGCGGAGAGGGTGAGTGGCCCCCCCGCCGGCCAGGCCGCCCGCAGGGGTGTCATGGTCCCCTGATATATTCGGGCAGCCACAGGGCCAGTTCCGGGAACGCCATCACAAGAACCAGCGTGACCAGTTGCATTCCGATGAACGGAATGACCCCCCGGTACATATGTTTCAGCAGCATTTCAGGCGGCGAAATGCTGCGCAGATAGAATATGGACGGGGCCATCGGGGGGGTAAGATATCCGGTCTGCAGAACGATCAGGAACAGGACCAGGAACCAGATCGTATCAAAGCCAAGCGCATTGACGATCGGAATCGCCAGCGGAATGACAATCAACACGACCGAAACAAGATCCAGGATGAACCCGCCGATAAACCCGATCAGCAGGATCAGCAGGATGATGCTCCAGGGCGACAGGTTGGCCGCATCAAGAATTTCACGGGTCGCCGAAACGCCGCCGGAGGCCGCGAAAATGCCCGAAAAGATGTGACCGCCCAGAAGGATCGTCAGGATCATCACCGAAATCAGCAGCGACCGTTTGATCGCGTTCCAGAACACCGCCAGCTTGAACTGTCCCATCGTCGCCGTCAGCAGCAGCGTGCCAAGCGCGCCGCAGGCCGCGGCCTCTGTCGGGGTGGCCCAGCCCAGCAGAATGGTTCCCAGCACGGAAAAGATCAGCAGCACCGGCGGCAGAAACGCCACCAGCGTGAACCTGAGCTTGCCCAGCAGGCTCATCCCGTCGTCGTCTTCGTCGGGCAGAGACCGGGGGGCGACACGGGGGTCCAGCGTGGCATGGACGATGATATACAGGATGAACAGCCCCGCCATCATCAGGCCGGGGAACAGGATGGCGGCAAAAAGCGACCCCACCGAAACATCGGCCGAGGGCGCCAGCACGATCACCACCACCGAGGGCGGGATCGCGGTTCCCAGCGAGCCGCCGCCGCAGACCGTGCCCGAAATCAGCGATTTGCTGTAATTGTGGCTCAGCATGACCGGGATGGCCAACAGCCCGATGACGGTTTCGGTGGCCCCGACCACGCCGCTGGCCGCGGCAAAGACCGTGCCCAGCAGGATGGTGCTGACCGCCAGGCTGCCGGGCAGCCGGCGGGTCCACATATGGACCGCCTTGAACAGCTGTTTGGCAATGCCGGTGCTTTCCAGCAGCGTGCCCATCAGGATGAACAGCGGCACCGCGGCCAGCACATAGTTCGATGCAAGGTCCTGAACCTCGGCGATGAACTGGTGCACGGCGGCATCGCCGAACCTTATGAAACCAAAGACCAGCGACACCCCCAGAAGCGCAAAGGCGACCGGAACCCCGATAAATATGGCGACAAAAAGCGCCGGAAACATCCATAAAGCCAGTTCCACGTCAGATTGCCCCTTTCAGGCTTTCCGGGGTGCATCCCGGCGGGTCACGGTCAAACAACACGAAGAGGCATTTGATCAGCTCCAGAACCAGCTGAAGCAGGAGCAGCGCAAAACCGATGATGAAACACAGCCGAAAAGGCCAGACCGGCGGGTTCCAGAAGGATTCACCCGATGTCTCGTTTCGTCTGACCGCTTCCCAGAGATAATCCCACAGCCCGAACAGCAGCCAGACGGTAAACACCGTCATCATCGCAAAGATCAAAAGATCGATCGCGGCGCGCCAGCGTTTGCTGACCGCGCCATAGAAAAAATCGACCCGCACGTTGTTATGCATTTGCAACGTGTATCCCAGCCCGACGACAAACAGCGACCCCATGAGCATATAGCTGACCTCGAACGCCCAGATGGTGGGGGCTTTCAGCACGTAGCGCGAAAAGACTTCCCAGATCATCGCCGCGATCAGCGGCAGAACCAGGATGGCGGCCAGGTAACCAAAGCCCCGGACGATGCTTTCCAGCAGGTTGACCAAACGTGACATGCTTCCCCCCGATGTCTCTCAACAACATCCCGGACACCTGTCGATGCCCAGGATGCAAGAACAAATGATATCTACGCCTGAAGTTACCTGTAGTTTTCAGAGTTCTCCCACAGCGCCTCATATGCGCGCTGCGATTCCAGAACCTTTGCGAACCAGGGATTGTCGGCGGCGACCTTGTCGGCCCATTCCGCCGAAAGCCGGGCGGCTTCGACCAGAACCTCGTCATCCAGAACGATGAACTCGTGGCCGTTTTCCTTCAGGAACTGATAGGCTTCGGCGTCTTCATGGCCGCGTTCCGTATAGTTCACGTACATTTCGACTTCCGCAGCGGCCGCGATCATCTGCTGGTTCCGTTCGCCGATCCGTTCCCAGGCATCCTTGTTGAACAGGCATTCATAGATCACCGTCGGCTGGTGGATGCCCGGAAAGATGCTGTATTTGGCAATATCGTGGAACCCGGCATTGCGGTTGGTGCCAAGCGATCCCCATTCCAGCGCGTCGATCAGCCCGCGTTCAAGTGCTTCGAATGTTTCGCCACCGGGAACGGTGACGGTTGATGCCCCCAGCCCCACGGCGATTTCCGCCCAGGCACCAGAGGTCCGCAGCTTGAGCCCCTTGTAGTCTTCAAGCGACTGGATTTTCTTGTTCGACACCATGCCGACTTCGGGCGAGCCGAGGCCGCAGTTGATCGAAACGACGTCAAATTCCTCGTCCCGGAACTGCGCCTGCAGTTCCGCGCCGCCGCCTTCTGTCAGCCAGGCACCAAAAACGTCGGTTTTCGGGCTGCCGGCCCAACCGGCGAACAGAACCGTCGTGCGGTCCACGCCCCAGTCATAGCCCATCCAGGTATGGCCCGCCTCGGCAACCCCGTTGCGCACGGTGTCGGTCACCTTCAGCGCGCCGCCAAGCTGGCCGCCGACATGAACTTCGATTTCGACTTCGCCGTTGGTGAACAGTTTCACCCGGTCTGCAAATCGATTTGCGGATTTCATGATCTGGCCGCCGGGCCAGGGGGTTGCCATGTTGAACTTTTCCGGTTCGGCCATGGCGCCTGTGGTCATCGCGATTGACAGCATGGTTGCTGTCGTTGTCAGTTTTTTCATTGGTCCGTCCTCCCGTTTTCAAGTCAGTCGTATGGTTCTGGTGGCTTGAAACCCGCGCCCACTGTCGGCCTGTTTCTTGGTTTTTTCCTCGCTCGAACGGGCGGGACCGGGTTCGATTGCCCGGTTGGTGCAGAGCTGAAACAGATGCCCCCGCGCAATCGGCAAAGCCTATGGTAGTCCATATTGGTATGACCACATCGGGAAGTCAATCCTTAACTTACCAAATGCCTGCGAGGGCCGGGCGGGGCGAATTCGCGTGCGTTTCCAGCGATTTTCAGGGAAACCGATTGGCCGGAACAGGCGCGCGATCCGCTGTCAGACCTTGGCGCCGAACATGTTGGTCCATGAGTCGGATTTTTTATCGACCTTCCATGTCATGTCGCTTTTCAGCAGCGACAGGGCTTCGCTGACCGAGGGCCTGACCTTGATGCGATTGTACCAGTCCCGGACCGCGGGGTAATCTTGCAGGTCCTGGCCGTGCATCTTTCTGGTGCGCACCCAGGTAAAGGTCGCGATATCCGCGATCGAATATTCCCCGGCCAGGAATGCGACCTCGGCCAGCCGGCGGTCCAGAACCTTGTACAATCGGGTGGCTTCGCGGGTGTAGCGTTCGACCGCATAGTCGATCTGTTCCGGGGCATAGACGCGGAAATGATGCGCCTGCCCCAGCATCGGCCCGAACCCGCCCATCTGGAACATCAGCCATTGCAGGGCTTCGTACCTGCGGACACTGTCGGTGGGCAGCAGTTTCCCGGTCTTTTCGGCAAGATAGAGCAGGATCGCCCCGGATTCGAAAATCGCGATGGGTTTGCCGTCGGGACCATCGGGATCGACAATCGCCGGGACCTTCCCGTTCGGATTGATGTCCAGGAATTCCGGGGCGTGCTGTTCGCCTTCCAAAATGTTGATCGGCATGACCCGGTACGAGATACCGATTTCGGCCAGCATGACCGCCACCTTGTAGGCATTTGGCGTCGGCCAAAAATAGAAATCAATCATCGCGTCTCTTTCTGGATCGCCTGTGATCCGGGTTCACAGGGCTGCAGGCCCCCGACTTGTTACCCGGCCCCACGTCTTACCCGGCCAGGGATCTGATCTGCACCGGCAGGTCCGTATATCCGTGAACGAACAGGTTATAGGGCCGGCGCGGTTCTCCCACGACTTCGACATGCAGATCGTGTTTCAGCAGTTCTTCCCACAGGATGCGCAGCTGCATTTCCGCAACCCGGTTGCCGACGCATCTGTGAACGCCGCCGCCAAAGGAAACATGTTTGCGCGGGTCGTCCCGGTCGATGATGAACTGGTCCGGGTTCTCGATGATTTCTGAATCCCGGTTCCCCGAGACATACCACAGCACCAGCCGGTCGCCCTGTTTGATCTGTTTGCCGCGCAGCACGGTGTCCCGCGTCGCGGTGCGCCGAAAGGCCAGGATCGGGGTCTGGAAACGGATCGATTCACAGACCATGCTGTTGATCAGATCGGGGTTCTGGCGCAGTTTGCGGGCTTCTTCGGGGAACTGGTTCAGGAACAGAACGCTGCCGCTCATGGTGTTGCGGGTGGTTTCATTGCCCCCGACAATCAGCGTGATCAGGTTTGACAGCAATTCCCGGTCGTCCACATCCCGATAGGCGTCGCTATGGGTCAGGACCGACAGCAGGTCGTCGGTTTCGCCGGTGCGCCGCCGCTCGGCGCGCAGTTCCAAAAAGGTTTCCAGGCATTTGTTCAGCTCGGCGACGCGGTCTTCTTCGGTCTTGATCGTATCGCTGTCGCCCAGCAGATCGGTAAAGGCCACGTCGGACCAATGGGTCAGCAGGTGCCGCTGTTCCATCGGAAAGCCGAAAATGCTTGCCAGGGTCAGCGTTGTCAGCGGGATCGAAACCTTTTCAACCCAGTTGAAAGTCTCGTTCAGGGGCAGTTCTTCGACCAGCTTTATGGTGCGTTCGCGGACCAGCTGGTCCAGCTGCTGCAACCGGCGGGGATGCACCACGGTCTGCACCGCCTTGCGTTTGGGCGAATGGCTGGGCGGGTCAGACGACAGCAGGCTGCGCGCGCGCTCTTCGCGGGGTTTTTGCCAGATCAGCACCCCGCCCCAGTCGATATCGGACGAAAACAGGCGCCAGTCCTTTTCCACTTCCATGATGTCTTCGAACTTGGTGATCGCCCAGTTCGGGCCAAACCGGCCGTTTTCGAAATAATGCACCGGGTCTTCTGCCCGCAGCCGTTCGAAATAGGGCATCCAGGTGCCGTCCTGGTACAGGGCCCCGTCAACAACGTCGATGTCTTCGATGCGCATCTGCCGGGCGCGTTGGGTATGCTCTGCGAGCAGATCATTGGCCGCTATGTTCATCGCCTTTCTCCTCCGCTTGCCGGGATTACACGTAGAATTCCGGGATCTTGACGGTCAGCCCGTCCATGTCTTCGGTGACGACGATCTGGCAGGACAGCCGCGAGACGTCGCACAGGTCGTCCACGATATCCAACAGGTCACCTTCCTGTTGCGTGGTTTCGGGCAGCCGGCTGAACCAGCCGGGGTCGACATGGACGTGACAGGTCGCGCAGGCGCAATCGCCGCCGCAATCCGCCGGGATACCGGGAATGCCGTTGTCCAGCGCATGCCGCATCAGGCTGACACCGGCCTTTGCCGGCACCGTGCGCAGGCTGCCGTCGGTCAGTTCGAAATGGATACTTGGTGTCTTGCGTGCCATCTTGGCGGCCCTTTCGTTCACTTGCGTCTGCTATTTTATTAACATGTCAGTAAAATGTCAAATACTCATGCCCGTTTCGTCCCTATACCAGCGGCCAGATCGCCGCTGGTGCCCGGATCGGGGAAACCGCTACAGGCTGGCCTGGGTTATCAGCTTGGTGTTGAGATAGCCTTCGATTGCGTCTGATCCGCCTTCCGATCCGCTGCCCGAATCCTTGATGCCGCCGAAATGGATCTCGGGCAGGGCCAGGCCGTGATGGTTGATGGCCACCATGCCGCTTTCAAAGGCGGCACCGATATCGGCGGCGGTCTGGGCTGACCGGGTATAGGCATAGGCGGCCAGCCCGTATGGCAGGCGGTTTGCCTCGGCGACCGCCTCATCAAAGCTGGAAAACGGGGTGACCGGCACCACCGGCCCAAACGGTTCTTCGTTCATGATCCGCGCGTCTTTTGGCACATCGGTCAGGACCGTGGGCTGGTAAAAGAACCCTTCGTTGCCGATCCTGCTGCCGCCGGTTCTGACCGTGGCGCCACGGGCCACCGCGTCCTGTACGAACCCTTCGATGGCTTCCAGCCGCCGCGGGTTGGCCAGCGGGCCCATGGTGACATCCGGGTCGGCGCCGTTTCCGACCTTGATGTTCTGTGCAATATCGCTGAACCGGTCAACAAACGCCTGATACTGGCTTTCATGCACCATGAAACGGGTCGGCGACACACAGACCTGCCCCGCGTTCCGGAACTTGGCGGCGGCCAGCAGTTCGGCGGCCTTTTCGACATTGGCATCCTCAAACACGATGACCGGGGCATGCCCGCCCAGTTCCATCGTGGTGCGTTTCATATGGGCCCCCGCCAGAGCGGCAAGCTGTTTGCCGACCGCGGTTGAGCCGGTAAACGAAATCTTGGCGATGTCGGGATGGGAAATCAGGAATTCCGATACTTGCGAAGGCGTTCCGAACACCATGTTCAGCACGCCGTCCGGCAACCCGGCCTCGGCAAAGGCCTGCACCAGCGCCCGGCAACCGGCGGGGGTTTCCTCGGCCGGTTTGACAATGATCGAACAGCCCGCCGCCAGCGCCGACGATATTTTCCGCACCGCCTGGTTGATCGGGAAATTCCAGGGGGTGAACGCCGCCACCGGCCCGACCGGTTCCTTGACCACGATTTGCCGGATGTTTCCCGCCCGCGCCGGGACGACCTGCCCGTATGTGCGCCGCGCCTCTTCGGCGAACCAGTCGATCAGATCGGCCCCCAGAAGCGTTTCCATCCGGGCTTCGGCCAGGGGTTTGCCCTGTTCCGCCGTGATCCAATGGGCGGTCTGGTCGGCGTTGTTGCGCAGGTTTTCCGCCGCCGCGCGCATCAGTTTGTACCGCTCATAGGCCGGGACTTGCCGCCAGGTCTGGAACCCTTTCTTCGCCGCATCGACGGCGGCCTGCAGATCGGGGATCTCGGCACAGGGAACGTCGCCGATCGGCTGGCCGGTCGCCGGGTTCAGGATCGGTTCAACGCGGCCTGCGGACCCGGCACACCACTGCCCGTCGATATACATCTGGATTTTCGGATACATGTCGTCACTCTCCATAAGACTTCGGTGTTGCCGGCCCCGTGCGTGGCCTCGGCCCACAGGGGGGGCTCATTGAACTGCCGTCATCGGCAGCTTTGCCGCCCGTGCCTTCAGTTCGTGTTTGAGGATCTTGGCATTCGGAGACAGCGGCAGCGCATCCAGAATGACGATACGCTGGGGCCTCTTGTAAGGTGTCAGGCGCGGGGCGATGAATTCCGCCAGCGCCTGCGCCGTGACGGACTGGCCCGGAGCCAGCTCGACAAAGGCGATGATCTCTTCGTCGTTTTCGACATCGCGCCCGACAACGGCGGATGCAAAAACGCCGGGGTGCGCGTTCAGTTCGGCCTCGATCTCCTGGGGGTAGACGTTGAACCCGGACCGGATGATCAGCTCCTTGGCCCGGCCTTCCAGGTGCAGGGCCCCGTCTTTGGCCTGCCGCGCGATGTCGCCGGTGGCGAAAAACCCGTCCGCGTCGATGACCGCGCGGGTCAGGTCGGGTTGCCGGTAATAGCCGACCATGACATTCGGCCCGCGCACCAACAGCTCGCCCGGCGTGCCCGCGGCCACCGGTTCACCGGTACCCGGCGCAGCGATCCGCACCTCGACCTCTGGTATAGGCACCCCGATATGGGTCTCGTCGCTGCCCAGGGCAAAACCGCTTCTGCTGATGGTCGGAGAGGTTTCGGTCAGCCCATAGCCGTTTTGCATGACCACACCCAGCACGTCTTCGGAGTGCCGACGCAGGGTCAGATCCAGCGGCGCGGTGCCGGTATAAAGATACCGCAACCGGTTGGGCACCAGCCTGCGGTCCTGCGTCTTGGCGAAATTGATCAACCGGCTGTACACCGCCGGAACCGCCATCAGCACGGTCAGGGTCTGGGCCAGGATCAGCTGCGCCACCCCGGACACGGAAAACCGCGCCATCAGGTGCTGACGCCCCCCGGCAAACAGCATGCCCTGCATGGTTGTCAGCCCATAGGAATGCGAGATCGGCATCAGGCACAGGCTGACATCTTCGGGCAGAATTCTGCCGGTCCGCTTGCCCTGGCTGGCGACAAAGACCAGGTTGGCATGGCTCAGCATCACACCCTTTGGCCGCCCGGTTGTCCCGGTGGTGTAAATCAGCACCGCCACCTGTTTCGCGGGATCGGGGCTGACGGGTTCAACGGAACAGGTTTCGTCCAGATCGCTGATCAGGACGCTGCCGATGCGGTGAAATTCATGATCCCGCGCGCCGGTGCGGCGGCCATGGCCACCCGCATCCGCCGATGTCCCGTGCACATAGACCGTGCGCCGGGGCGCACAGTCTTCTTTGATCGCGTCGATTTCGCGGGCGCTGAGGCGGGCATTGGTCATCACCGCCCAGGCGTCGATACGGCTGGCGGCATAAAGCAACACGATCGCGGCGATCGAATTTTCGCAGACGATCATCAGCCGGTCGCCGGGCCGGACCCCCAGGGCGGACAGGTCATCCGCCACCCCGGCAGAGGCGTCGATCAGATCCTGAAAGGTCCAGTTGTCTCCGGCCTCGTCGACAAAAGCGACGCGGTCGGCCCCGTTTGCCGCACCCTGGTCCAGGATGCGATGCAATCTGTTTGGCAGCTCGGTCATGATATCTGCTTCTTTTGCGCCGCGCGCGGTTAGGGCACCAACACCACCCGCCCCAGCAGGCGGCCCTGTTTCAGATCCATGAGCGAATCAAACGCGGTCTCCAGCGGGCGTTCGACAACCGGCACCGTGCGCAGACCCCGGTCGCGCACCAGCCCGATCAGTTCGCGCAGCTCGGCAAGATTGCCGACCCAGCTGCCCTGGATATGCAGGGGTCGCATCGGGATATAGGGCAGCGGCACAACCAGTTCGCCGCCGTACAGCCCGCAGATCACGATATGGGCCCCGCGGGCAACCGATGCGATGGCCAGGCTGGTGGTGGCCTCGGCCCCGACAAGATCCAGAACCGCCATTGCGCCGCCACCGGTTGCAGCGATGATTTGCGCCGCGGCATCGTCGGCGCCGGAATCAATCGCGGCCAAGGCCCCGGCCCGGATCGCCTCGTCGCGTTTGGTCTGGTCGAGATCGACCATGATCGCGCCCTTGAGCCCCATCGCCTGAAGGATGGACAGGGCCATGAAACCCAGCCCGCCCGCGCCGATGATGACCAGCGGAACATCCTTCAGGACCTCTCCGAACTTGCGAATGGCGCTGTAGGTGGTGACACCGGAACAGGCAAGCAACGCCGCCTGGCTGGGGTCGATATCGCCGATATCGACACAGAATTTCGGGTCCGGCACGACAACATATTCGCTGTAACCGCCGGGTCTGAAAACACCGATAGAGGCCGATTTCAGGCAGATGTTTTCCTGGCCGCGCTGGCAGGTGTCGCATTCGCCACATCCCAGCCACGGGTGCACGACACAGGTTGTCCCCACCACGCTGGCATCGGCATCGGGACCGACCGCGACCACCTCGCCGGCGATCTCGTGGCCCAGCGTCAGGGGCAAATCGATGCCCCGGTCGGAAATATCCAGCCGCTTGCCGCCGCCCAGGTTATAGCTGCCTTCCCACAGGTGCAGATCGGTGTGGCAGATACCGGCGCGGGTGACCTTTACCAGGACCTGTGTTCCTTCCAGCGTGGGCGTTTCCGTATCCACCGCGACAAGTGGTTCGTTGTGTTTGGTAACACAGTAACAGCGCATTTTCTGGCTCACTCTGGATCCTCCCTGAACGCCCGCCCTTGACCGGGGCGGGGTGAACATTAGTTGTATGCCAATTTGGTAATACCAATAATGTCAACCCGGCACCCTGTCAATATGCCATGTCATCCAGATCACGATCCGCCCGCGCGGCGGTTTTTCAGCCGGGAGTCACAGGTCCAGCGTTTTCCGGGTGAACCGCTGGAAATAGTCCAGCAAAAGATGGGATGCCCTGTCCGCATCCGCCGGGGCGTTCCTGGCGATGGCGTCGGCGATATCCGCGTGCAGGTGGGCTTCGGTCGCGGCATCGCCGACAGATTTGTAATACTGGAACCAGAATCGCCGGCAATGCGCGTTGATCGACGCCATGGTGCGCCGGGCCAGTTCGTTCTGGGCGGCATCCACCACCAATTGGTTGAATTCCGCATCCAGCCGGATCAGGGTGATATTTTCAGCCGCATCCCCGGCGTCGCGCATGGCCCCCGTCAACCTGGCCAGGCTCTCGCGCTGGGGCGCGGTGGCCCGCGTGGTGGCCAGGCTTATGGTCAGCGGCTCGATCACCCGGCGAACCTCAAGCACCCTGAGCTGTGACTGGATGTCTATGCTGGTCACCATCGCCCCGCGCCGTGGCGTGATGGTGATGAGCCCGTCATATTTCAGCCGCTGCAACGCTTCCCGCACCGGGGTCTTGCCGATCCCCAGCTGTTCGGACAGCTTTATTTCCGACAGGCTGGCCCCCGGCGGCAGAGCAAGCGTGCATATTTGTTCTTCGATGGTTTCATAGGCCTGATCGGTAAGTGTCATGCGCGCCCCAGTTGGATGTGACCGCCGCCGGTCTACATGCAATTCTTGATATGTTACGAATCGGGTTGTTATATGTCAATCCATGGACACCACAGCCGGTTGGCCCAAGAACGGGCCATCCACAGATCGGAGCCAACATATCATGACTGAGGAAAGCATGATCGACAAAACCCGGCTGGAACAGGAATACAGGCCCTGGGCCCGCGATGCCTCGGACATGGATCTTGGCAAAACCATGGCCCGGTGGGCGCGGCGCAGCGCGGATTTCCTGGGCCGCGTCGACATCCTGCGCAACATCGCCTATGGCCCCCTGCCCGATCAGCGGCTTGATCTGCTGCCCCCCGCCCGGCCCGGCGCGCCGGTGCAAATTTTCATCCACGGCGGCTATTGGCAGTCGCTGGACAAGGACGATTACGCCTTTGCCCTTGAACCCCTGGTATCGGCCGGGGCCATGGTTGTTTCGGTCAATTACACGCTCTGCCCTGCTGTCACGCTGGATGCGCTGGTCGACCAGGTGCGCCACGCCTGCGCCTGGGTCTGGCACAACGCCCGCGATCATGGCGGCGATCCGGCGCGGCTGCATGTGACCGGCCATTCCGCGGGCGGACACCTGGCGGCAATGATGGCGGCAACGGACTGGGCGGCGTTCCAGCCCGGCCTGCCACCGGAGATGATCAAATCCGCAGTTCCCGTCAGCGGCCTGTTTGATCTGGAGCCTTTGCGGTTCTGTTCGGTGAACGCGGCGGTGCAGATGGACCGCGCCACCGCCGCCCGCAACAGCCCGCGGTTTATGGCCCCGGCGGCGCGAATGCCGATCAGCATCGTGGCCGGGGCGGATGAAACCGGCGAAGCCCGGCGGCAATCGCGCGATCTGGCCACCGCCTGGCAGGACGGCGCGGGGCGCGTCGCATATATCGAAACGCCCGGCCACCACCATTTTTCGGTTGTCGAAGCCATGACAGAACCGGGCAACCTTCTGACCGCAGCCCTGCTGCGCCACCTGGGCCTGCCCGGCTGCACGCCGGTGGCCCCATCGGAAGGTTTCTTCGTAGCGCCACGCTAATGGAGAACGAAGGTTGAACACGAGCTACTGTGTTGCGTTTCTGATGATCTTGTAAGCTGTTGATCTGCCGATGCCGAAGTGATTGGCAGCTTGTGAGACGGGCTTTCCTGCACCGACGAGGTCTTGGAGCGCCGGGATTGTTTCGGGCGACAATGGTGGTCGTGGGGTCGACTCCGGCTCGGTGCAGAATAGGGCGGTAGGCCGGATTGGGGCTCTGGCGTTGAGCTCAGGCTTCGGTCTTGGTGAGATAGCGGTAGATGGTGGCCTTTGAGAGGCGATAGTCGGTCATGAGATCTTTGATCAAGGTGCCGTTCGCGCGTTTGTCGCGCAGCTCTATGATCTGATTTTCAGTAAGGGCGGGGCGTTTTCCGAACTGAACGCCGCGATCCTTGGCCTTTTTGATTCCATCCATCTGACGTTCGGCGCGGATTTCGGTTTCAAACTGACCGATGGCTCCGAGCATGTTGAACAGCAGCCGTCCGGTTGCGTCTGACGTATCAATGTTTTGATCGAGCACGACGAGATCGACGCCCTTGTCGCGCAGGGTCTCGGCGATTTGGCAAAGGTGCAGCGTTGAGCGCGCCAGTCGGTCGATGCGCGTGACGATGAGCTGATCACCGTCGCGGACGTAATTCAGGCATTCTTTCAGCTGAGGGCGGGCATCAGTCGTGCCGCTGCGCTTCTCTTCGAAGAGCTTATCGCAGCCGTCCAGTTTTTCGCGCTGCACGTCTAGGGATTGTCCGACAGAGCTGACGCGAGCGTATCCGACTTTGGCCATGGGGTCTCGAATAGATTAAGGGGTTGTGTGACTGCCATATTGAGACATTGAAAAAGACATGGCAAGCGGATGGTCTCACTATGTCTACTTTCAAAGACCCCATCCCATAAAGAAAGAACAGTTTGATGGCACACCGAGGGGTCCTGACCACGCGACAACGCGCGGCGCTTTTTGATCTTCCCACTGATGAAGCTTCGCTGTTGAAGCACTACACCTTGGATGATGAAGACATCGAGCACATCCGTACCCGGCGGCGGTCTGAAAACCAAATCGGCTTTGCGCTTCAGCTTTGTGTCTTTCGGTATCCAGGTCGATTGCTGAAAGCTGGTGAAGTCATTCCTGAACCCGTTTGCCGTTTTGTAGCCGCGCAACTCGGATTAAAACCAGATGATCTCCTGCCATATGCCGCGCGGGAAAAGACCCGCCGGGAACATCTGGATGCTCTGCGAAAGATGTACGGGTACAAGATGTTTTCCGGAAAGCGCGCCAAAAAGCTGCGGGGCTGGCTGGACCGAAATGCTGAAGCGGCGCAATCCAGCCAGGCTCTGGTGCGTGGGTTTGTAGAAGAATGTCGCAGACAGCAGATCATTCTGCCGGGAACTTCGGTCATCGAACGTCACTGTGCTGATGCGTTGGTCGCCGCTGAACGTAGAATTGAGGCTCGCATTGCCGCTCGTCTTGATGCAAATACGCGCGCCAAGCTCGACAAATTGCTGGCCGAAGAAGTGGATGGTCGGGTCAGCCGGTTCGTCTGGCTACGGCGGTTTGAAGTAGGAAAGAACTCCGCCGACATCAATCGGCAGCTCGACCGACTAGAATTTTTACAACGGCTCGCGTTGCCGCCAGCAATCCTGGACGACATCCCGGCGCACCGGGTGGTGCAATTGCGCCGCCAAGGCGAACGGTATTTCACGGATGGGCTTCGGGACATCACCAGCGATCGTCGTTTGGCCATTCTTGCGACTTGCGTTGTGGAATGGTCAGCTGCCATCGCAGATACCGTTGTCGAAACCCACGACCGGATCGTTGGCTCAATCTGGCGTGAAGCAAAGAAGATTTGCGATGCCCGTGTTGCTGAAGCGCAATCGGAGATCGCCACGACTCTCGCGGGGTTCGAGACACTGGGCACAACATTATTGTTGGCCAAAGGTGACGAAGCGGCTGTAGCTGGTGCTGTGGATGCGTCCTGTGGTTGGGGCGTGCTGGAAAACTTCGTCGCGAATGCCGGAACGCTTGGGAAAACCGTCAAGTCGGATGCGCTGGCCTATGTGGAAAAGGGCTATCATCGTTTCAAGCTCTATGCCTCGCGAATGCTGACAGCCTTGGACATTGCCTGCTCCAGCGTGACGGAACCCTTGCTCGCAGCAGCAGATGTGATCCGCGACAAGCAGGATATCCCAAGCCGGTCTGCGCCGTTTCTGAAACCGCAATCAAAATGGCGAAATCATCTGCGGAATCCGGAAACCAACAGAGACCGACTATGGGTCGTCGCGGTAATGTTCCATCTGCGCGAAGCCTTCAGATCCGGGGATGTCTGGCTTGCCCACGCGCGCCGCTATTCTGATATGAAACAGGCCCTGGTTTCGGTCGAAGCTGCTCAGACTATGGGGCTGTCGATGCCATTGGAGCCGGAAGTCTGGATCGCAGATCGAAAACAACGGCTGGAAGACGGGCTGCACAGGCTTGCCATGGCGGTCAAAAACGGAACCCTTCCTGGTGGTGTCATCGAGGATGGCCGATTGCGCGTCGACCGCCTTGAAGCTGATGTACCCGCGGAGGCCGATAGCCTCATCCTTGATCTTTATCGCCGCCTGCCGGAGGTGCGGATCACGGATATCCTTATGGACGTGGACAATGATACCGGGTTCACCGATGCCTTTACCCATCTGCGCACCGGGGCACCGTGCAAAGACAGGCTCGGATTGCTGAACGTTGTTCTGGCAGAGGGCCTGAATCTCGGCTTGAGCAAAATGGCCAGCGCCAGCAGCACGCACAGCTTTACGCAGTTGGCGCGGCTCTCGAACTGGCATGTTGAAAGCGAGGCCATCAACCGGGCATTGGCCATCGTGATCGAAGCGCAAGCGCGTTTGCCCATGGCGAAGTATTGGGGCGCGGGGCAAACAGCATCCAGTGATGGGCAGTTCTTCCCCACCACGCGGCAGGGTGAAGCGATGAATTTGATCAATGCGAAGTACGGCCATGAGCCCGGTCTGAAGGCCTATACTCATGTATCAGATCAATACGGCCCCTTCGCCACCCAGGTCATCCCCGCCACAGTAAACGAAGCCCCATATATTCTGGATGGATTGCTGATGAACCCGACCGGAAAGCGGATCAAAGAACAATATGCCGATACCGGCGGCTTCACCGATCTTGTGTTCGCCGCCACGTCGCTACTTGGCTATCTGTTCATCCCGCGCATCAAGGATTTGCCGTCCAAACGGTTGCATGTCTTTGATCGGCGCAGTGTTCCGGCTGAACTGAGGGGCTTGGTAGGTGGCCGCATCCGCGAAAACACCATCATCGCCAACTGGCCTGATGTGCTGCGCTGCATTGCGACAATGCTTTCCGGCAGGATGCAGCCCAGTCAGCTCCTGAAGAAACTGGCGGCGCGGCCGAGACAACATGATCTGGCCATTGCCCTTCGCGAAATCGGGCGGGTTGAACGGACACTCTTCATCATCGAATGGGCGCTCGACACGGACATGCAGCGCCGTGCCAATATTGGTCTCAATAAAGGTGAGGCGCACCATGCTCTGAAAAGTGCCCTACGGATCGGTCGGCAGGGCGAAATCCGCGACCGCACCACCGAAGGCCAACACTTCCGCATCGCAGGTCTGAACCTGCTCACCGCCATCATCATCTTCTGGAATACAAAACAACTTGGTGTCGCTGTCGCGCAGCGGAAAAAGGCCGGGGTGGACACGCCAGCATACCTCCTCGCGCACATCTCGCCTCTCGGATGGGCACATATCATTCTCACCGGCGAGTATCGGTGGCGGCGAATGAACGCCTAAAATCTTACCGCCCTATTCTGCACCGAGCCGGAGTTGACCCCCTTTAGAGCTTTCAAATTCGGACGCTGCGCCCTTCGTCCACGTCAAAGTTTCGATAGCCACACCGACGTGAGCGGCAAACGGCGCGCCAACAGCCTTTTGGCACATGCGGCAATGACAAAAATGGCCGTTCTCTAGATCAGGAGAAGCAGACAAGCGAACCGCGCCACATTGACAGCCACCGGACCAAGTAGTCGTTTCCATGCACTAATCCCTTGTTGTCAGAATTTAAATCGCGATGGTATGGCCACCTGATTGCCCTGATACTAACAACCAACACGCGCTTGAGCTAGCTGAGCGGACATCGGCACCTTGGACTCTAAGGTTGGTTTTTTCCGCATTTTTCTCGTTCATGTGCCGTGCGGCGAATAGCCATTGAACACGGCTCACCCGCCA
>TARA_R110001599_G_scaffold42137_4_pt1 | contig 43767 bp, 37 predicted proteins | sample TARA_R110001599 | Tara Oceans TARA_R110001599 (sample SAMEA4398360) | marine metagenome | biome: Polar Biome; feature: [MES] marine water layer (ENVO:01000295) within the mesopelagic zone...; material: water (ENVO:00002006), including particulate matter (ENVO:01000060) such as...... | reverse complement strand
TTGTTCGGTCCGATGATCGCCACTTCGGGACGGTTGATCACCGGCGTTGTGGCGATACCGCCCAACGGTCCGAGCGACGTCAGGGTCAGTGTAGATCCTGACAATTCCTTCGCGGTCGCACTGCCATCGCGCGCTGCGGCGGCGAGACGGGCGATTTCCGAAGCCAGTTGCCAGACATTGAGATCCTGCGCATCGCGCAGCACCGGCACCATGAGTCCCTGATCGGTTTGTGTTGCCATGCCCAGATGCACCGATCCATGCCGCGTGACAAAGCCGGCTTCATCATCATAGGTCGCGTTGAGCATCGGAAATTGCGGCAGCGATTTGCAGATCGCCACGATCATCAAAGGCAGCATCGTCAGCTTCGGACGGTCACCGCGATTGGCGTTCAGATCGGCTCGCATATCTTCCAACTCGGTCATGTCGATTTCGTCGACATAGGAAAAATGCGGAATATTCCGCTTCGATTCTGCCATATTCTGTGCAATTTTGCGGCGCATTCCGATAACTTTTATCACTTCATCGTCACGTTTTTGCACGGTTCCTGCCGGGCGATATCCCTGCCCCGATCCGTAGTTCAGATAGGCGTCGAGGTCGCTGTGACGGATATGCTCGCCCTGCGCCTTGACCTGACTGAGGTCGACCCCGAGATCGGCCGCCCGCTTGCGAACGGCGGGTGTCGCGAGTGGCTTTGGCTGATTGGTCGGTGCTGCAGTGACGTCAGTTTCGGACGTCTTTACAGACGAAACTTCAGACTCTTTCTCAAGAGATGAGTCCGTCGAATCATCCGCACTATCCTCTTTTTTTTCAACAACTTGCTCTGACGGCAAGACATCATCCGGGGCCGTGTCGGCATCCGTGCCGGATGCTTCCAACTCTTCCATTTCCTCGACGTCAACATCACCGTCGACTTCGATTTCGACCAGCATCGAACCGATCGCGACAATGTCGCCTTCCTCACCGGCAAGACCAACGATCTTGCCCGAAACCGGGGCTTCCATCTCGACCGTCGCCTTGTCGGTCATGACGTCGGCAATCTGGTCGTCTTCGGTAACAACGTCACCGATTTTGATATGCCATTTGACGATTTCCGCTTCGGCAATGCCCTCGCCAATGTCAGGCAGGTTGAATATATATTTGCTCATGATTTCAAGTCCCTGACAATTTTTTCCAGCGCTTCGCCGATCCGCACCGGTCCGGGGAAATAGGCCCATTCCAGACTGTGCGGATAGGGCGTGTCAAATCCCGTCACCCGTTCAATCGGTGCTTCGAGATGATAGAAGCAGCGTTCCTGTACCAGAGCCGACAGCTCCGCGCCAAAGCCACTGGTCCTCGTCGCTTCGTGCACGATCAGGCAGCGTCCGGTTTTCTTCACCGACTTTTCGATCGTCTCGATATCGACCGGAACCAGGGTCCGCAGATCGATGACCTCGGCGTTGATGTCATGTTCCTCGACCACCGCCTTGGCGACATGGACCATCGTGCCGTAAGCAAGGACCGTCACCGCATCGCCTTCGCGCACGATCTTCGCCTTGCCCAGCGGAACCGTATAATGGCCCTCCGGCACTTCTGACTCGGCAAATTTGGACCAGGGCGAAACCGGGTTGTCATAATAGCCGGTGAACGGACCGTTATAGATCCGCTTGGGTTCGAGGAACAGCACCGGGTCATTATCTTCGATCGAGGCGATCAGCAGTCCCTTGGCGTCATAAGGCGTTGACGGAATGACCGTTTTCAGACCTGAAACATGGGTAAACATCGCTTCCGGCGACTGGCTGTGCGTCTGCCCGCCAAAGATACCGCCACCGACCGGCGACCGGACCGTCATCGGCGCGGTATATTCGCCTGCCGAGCGATAGCGCAAACGCGCCGCTTCCGAAATCAACTGGTCCATGCCGGGATAGATATAGTCGGCAAACTGGATTTCCGGCACCGGCCGCAAACCATAAGCACACATGCCGACCGCAGCACCGATGATCCCGCATTCGGATATCGGCGTGTCAAAGCAGCGGGTCTTGCCGAATTTCTCCTGAAGCCCGGCGGTCGCGCGGAACACGCCACCGAAATAGCCGACATCTTCGCCCATGATCACGACATTGTCGTCGCGTTCCATCACCGTCTCGAGGCCGCTGTTGATGGCCTCTATCATGTTCATGACGGCCATTTGATTTCCCGCTCTTTGTTGGCCTGTGCAGCCTGTTCCTTGAGATGCCAGGGCATTTCTTCAAACACATCCTGAAACATGGTTTCAAACGGCTGGTGCAGACCGTGGCCCAATATACCGTTTTTGGCCGCTTCCTTGACCGCTTCCTTGACTGCTTCGAGACATTCGGCGTCCAGCGCTTCCTGTTGTACATCGCTCCACACGCCGCGCTGGATCAGATGCTTGTTAAGCCGGTTGATCGGATCACCGAGTGGCCATTCCTCGCGCTCCTGCGCACTGCGATAGGCGGTGGGGTCATCGGAGGTGCTGTGCGCTTCCGCGCGATAGGTGAAATGCTCGATCAGGGTCGGCCCCTGATTGGTCCGCGCCCGTTCGGCGGCCCAGCGGGTTGCGGCATAGACCGCCAGCGGGTCATTGCCGTCGACCCGCAAGGCGGCGATGCCATAGCCAGCGCCCCGGGCGGCAAATGTCGCCCGTTCGGCACCGGCGAAGCCGGAGAAGGACGATATTGCCCACTGGTTGTTGACGACATTCATGATCACCGGCGCGTTATAGACTGCCGCGAATGTCATAGCCGCGTGAAAATCGCCCTCGGCGGTCGACCCCTCGCCGCACCAGACCGCGGCAATCCGGCTGTCGCCCTTGCTGGCACTGGCCATCGCCCAACCCACAGCCTGCGGATATTGGGTGGTCAGATTGCCCGACACGGTGAAGAAGTTGAGCTCGCGCGAACTGTACATGATCGGCAGCTGGCGCCCCTTGAGCTTGTCCGCCTTGTTCGAGAAAATCTGGTTGACCATCTCGGTCAATGGATAGCCACGAACAAACAATATGCCTTGCTGACGATAGCTCGGAAAGCACATGTCATCCGCGTGCAATGCCATGGCGGCGGCAACCGACGTCGCCTCCTCGCCGGTACACTTCATGTAGAAACTTGTTTTGCCCTGGCGCTGCTGCCGATGCAGCCGGTCATCAAATGTGCGCACCTGAACCATAGTCCGGAGCATCTTGAGCAGCGTCTCGTCGTCCAGCTTCGGATCCCAGGGTCCGACGGCAGCATGATCGTCATCGAGCACACGGATCATGTCATCGACCATGTCCCGCATGTCTTTGGGCTTGGTATTTATATCCGGACGCGCCTGCGCGCCCGCCGCAGGAATCTCGAGACCGCTATAGTCGACCGTGTCACCTGGGCGAAAATTCGGCTCTGGCACGTGCAGAGACAGGGGGGGCAAATTGCTTTTGGGTTTTTCGTCAGCCATCGAGCCTCTCCAGCAAGAGTCGCGCATTTGTTGCGCTGCAATATTAATTCAACAAGCTGTTATAATATTACAAAACCCAATTTAGGTCAATCTCCCTGCCCTTTTAATAGATTAAACAGCTACCGGCGCGGAAATATGCGATTGGGGCGTATAATCCTGCACCTCAAAATCATCGATCTCATAGCCAAAAATCGAATCGGGCTTGTGCAATATTTTCAATTTCGGGGCCCCGGAAGGCGCGCGCGCGATCTGCTCTTCTACCAGATCGGCATGATTGAGGTAAAGATGCACATCACCACCGTTCCACACCAGCTCGCCGGGTTCCAGATCACATTGCTGCGCGATCATCCGGATCAGCAGCGCCGCGGAAAACACGTTGAACGCAAAGCCGAGACCCAGGTCGCAGCTGCGCTGATAGAGTATCCCGGACAATTTGCCGCCGGCAACGTAAAACTGGTAGGTCTTGTGGCAGGGCGGCAACGCCATCTGGTCCAGTTCCGCGACATTCCAGCCGGTAAAAATATGACGCCGGGAGCCAGGGTTATTCTTGATCCCGTCGATCAGCAGCTCGATCTGGTTGATACCTTTCTCTTCCCGACGAAACAGCCCCTCACCTGCTGGCGTATAACGCGGCCAGTCGACCCATTGCTTGCCATAAACCGGCCCAAGGTCTCCCCATTTTGCCGCGAACATATCATCCTCGATGATCCGCTGTTCGAAAGCATCCCGGTCAATTTTCTCGCCGGTTTCCTTGCGATATTTGTCAAGCGGCCAGTCTGTCCAGATATGCACTTTCTGCTTCACCAGCTCGCGAATATTCGTGTTCCCGGTGAGGAACCAGAGCATTTCCCGCGCAGCAGTTTTCCAGAACACCCGCTTGGTCGTCAGCAACGGTATCGCGTCGTCGCCGAGGTCAAAGCGCATTGTGACGCCGAATGTCGCACGCGTGCCGACGCCGGTCCGGTCGACACGTTCATCTCCCTGTGTCCAGATTTGCCGCATCAGATCGAGATATTGCTGCTCATAGTGTTGCCCGGGAATCAAACCATCAATCTCCAACCAGTTGTCCGGCAAACGCTAGACCGCTCTGGCCATATCCTCAACCAAATCCGGTTGAACCAAGATTACGATCGAGAAACTTCTCCGGCAATGGTGATGGCTTGAACCGAAATCGGGTTTCGAATATTATCGGCCGGTCGCAGCCGTTGGAGCAGAAACAGGACAACGGATCGGGAAGTAGCTCAGTCTGGTAGAGTATTGCGTTCGGGACGCAAGGGCCGGAGGTTCAAATCCTCTCTTCCCGACCACCGGCTTTTCGAAAAGGCAGTCCGGGCTGCAACTAGGCCATCAGCGTGTAATTTTTCTCGCCGGCACCGCGGCACATCTGCTTGGCTATTCTTGTTTCCTCGCCATCGATAATCGCCACATCCGTTATATTCAGGCATTTCCGGCCATCGGGTTCGGCGGTCAATGCAGTGATTGTTGACGAACCGGAAACATCGGCACGGGTCGGACTCTGCCATGTCGCGACGGCGCCCACCTCTTCTTTTTCAACGATCGCCAATGTCGCTTCGGCCGCCTTTTCCTGCTCTTTTTCGTCAAGCTGGCAGGCAATTTCTGCGCCTATAACGCCGCCAAGGCCACCGGCGATCAATGTTCCGACCTTGCCCAGACCAGCTGCATTTCCCAGCGCACCGCCAAGCAGTCCGCCGATCAGGCCGCCACCACTTCTGGCACCCTTGCATTCTTTTGAACTGGTCTTTTTCTTCTTTTTCGTGGCCTTGCCGGAGTTGGCAGCCTCACCGGCCACTGCCGTTCCATCTTCCATTTCTCCGGCAGATCGGTCCATCCTCAGCTTGGGCCGAGCGAGTGCCAGTTCAACGTCGAATTCCGGCACAGGATAGCCGCCGCACCCGGTATTGAAACAGAAGCGATCTTGCAGATATTCGCGATCCTTTTGATAACGCGCCTCGGCTGCCCGATAGTCTGCCAGATTGATCCCTTCCGGGTCGGAGTCGGCATGTTCCTGCATCATCATCGCATAAAAGCCGTCCTGGCTCTTGGGCGAATATTGCATATTACCGCCGACTTTATCGACATAGAGCTGGGAGATGGCTTTCTGATGCTCGATCATCCGTTCGCGAAACGGAGTGAGGGTTTCGCTATAATATTGATCGAGCTTGACGGTGCACTGGTTGATATCCTCCGCTCTGTCGAACGGCATTTGGAACACTTCGTGGCTCTCACGGCAGTCCGGATAGCCCTCTTTGGGCAGTTCCGGTGTCGGAGGCAGGCTTGGCAAATCCGGCTCTGCCGTTGACGGTGGCACGTAAGCCAGCTCGGCCTCCGTCCTCTCGACAGGAGCGGTTGACGGCGCTGAAGCTTCCGGCTCGCTCAGGCGCAGAGAATCGGGCTCCAAGGCGGAGCGTTCAGCAGGGTCGGATGGACCAGCCGCCGCGATTACCGCCGGCGGCTTGGGTTCCTTCGGCGCCGCCCGAACAAGATAGACCGGCGTACCCGTGATACCAACGCTCGCGAAGGGGCGCTGGGTTCCGCCAGTGAGTGCCTCGACATCATCACGGACTATTCCCCCCAACATCTGAAGCGGCAGGTCGGATTGTTGCAACCGCTTGGCCAGCGATGACGCAAACGGAGAATTGAACCCGCTACCGTCGGTTGATACTTGACCCGGTCCGGCCGCGTAGATGAGCAGGACATCATTGGCATCAAATTCCGCCAAGCCTTGTGGAACAGAGCGGCTGCCCTGAGCCCAGCCCTTGCCAAACTGGTTTGTCCGCGAGGCATCAACTATGACCATGGCGATCGTGGCGCCGGAAGCCGAATCGATCAATCCGCCAAGGCTGACCGATTCAGCGGCCAGATCGGCCAGTGCGACAAGTTCGGCATCGATTGGAAGAAGCCAGTTCTCCCCCTCGGCCTCCAGACCGTGACCGGCATAATAAATCATGGCAACTTCTGCGCCATCCGCCTTCTCCCGAAATGCAAGAAGCTCGCGCTGGAAGCTGCTCATCGTCAGATCGAGTGCGACCGTCACATCATCAAAGCCGGCTCCTCGTGCTGAATCGGCTATAATATTGGCGTCATTGACGGGAGTGGCCAAAGAGCGGGTGTTGACATAGGCCGAATTGCCGATGACCAGCGCAACCCGTTTGGCTTGAACCGTTGCCGGACAAAGCAAAGCCGCAAATATGACTATCAATATTCCAAGTCGGATGATCGAATACCCCCTATGGTTCCAACGTAACAAACAAACGGGCATTCGCCCAGGGCGCAACGATGAAAGGCCAGTGCGAAGGCTGCTCCCCTCCTCCGCAATTGCTACTCCGCTTTAACCAAAGATCACAAAATAATGCAACGTCCATGACCGAGAACGGGCTTGGCCCTTGTTGCTCCTGATCCGGGACCAGCAACGCTGTTCACGATTGTAAACGAGGGACGCGATTCCGATTCAGGAAAGGGCGGCTGTCCAATCTCATGCTGGCGACCGGGAATCAGGCTTGCGATTCGTTTGGAGCCTGCCAAAATATCGAAAATCGCCACAACGCATCGGCATGCATCCCGATCTGGCGTCTCAGGCAGATTTCGGAGCCGATGTAAACTTTGTAACATACTGTTATCTATCGTTATAAATTCGTAATTGGCCGTTAACCTTATCTTGAGCATCGACCTGTAGTGCATATGAACATGACCACGTGCGTTTTGATAGTCGATGACCGACCAACTAATCTGAGAATCTATGCTCAGTTTGTGACCCTAATGGGGGAACGATATTCCGCTGTCACATACGCTGACCCGGTAGAGGCTCTGCATTGGCTGCGCGACAACCAGGTCGATTTGATGGTGGTAGATTATCGGATGCCGCAAATGAACGGCGCGGAATTTATCCGAAAAGTCCGGATGATGCCCGGTACAAGCGAGGTGCCGGCAATCGTCATCACCGCGCATCAAGACCGTGAATGCCGACTTGCTGCCCTTGATGCCGGTGCCACAGATTTCCTGCAAAGCCCTGTTTCGCATGTTGAGTTTTGCAGTCGCGCGCTGTCGTTGCTGACAAAAAGCAAGAAAAGCGTGACGCTGCGCCAACGTGCATCGGAAACCGAACGCAAACATGCAAAGATCGGCGAAACGACATCTATCGAGGGTCCGTCGGGAAAAAGCATGCTCGAACAGATAATCGACACGATCCCGATCATGATCAACGCCACTGATCGTTCCGGAAACTGCCTGTTTACAAATGCCTATCAATCGGCCTTGTTCGACAAAGACCCCGATGAGATGGTGGGCGCGGATTTTGCGAGCTTTTTCGAGCCCGCTCTGGCCGCCAATTCGCGGCGCAGGAATGAGCTTGTACTCAAGTCCGGGCTTGCGATACCGCATTATGAAGAGAAGATCACCAGCGATGGGGTCGACCTGATTTTCCACTGTAACAAATCACCTCTGCTCAACCACAAGGGTGAGGCCATTGGTGTTCTCACGACGGCAGTTGATATCACCGCCCGGAAATTTGCAGAAGAACACAGAACACATCTGGCCCTGCATGACATGTTAACGGGCTTGCCCAACCGGGTGCTGCTTGCCGAGAATGTCAAATCCACCATTGATCATTGCAAGAAATCGAATGTCAAAGCGGCGCTTTTGCTGCTCGACCTTGATCGTTTCAAAATTATCAACGATACACGCGGCCATCACAGCGGTGACGCACTTTTGCGAGAAGTTGCCGACCGCATTTCAAGGGTCATCGGTTCCGAGGATTTCGCGGCGCGCATCGGCGGTGACGAGTTTGCCATTATCCTGAACAAATTTGACAGCGTTGATTCCCTCAACTCTCGCTGTACCAAAATTCTCAATGCGATCAACGAGCCGTACGCAATCAGTGGCGTGGGTCAGGTAATCAGCGCATCTATTGGTGTCAGCCTTATTCCCGGCGACGGGGACGAATATGAGGAAGTTCTGCGCATGGCAGATCTCGCCATGTATGACGCCAAGGCCAATGGCCGGAATTGCCATCGGTTTTTCTCCGAAGACATGAATGAAATTGCGCAAGCCGACGCCGCTCTTGAAAATGAACTGCGCGACGCGCTGAACGAAAATCAATTCTCGCTGGAATATCAGCCCATCGTTGATGCCCAGACACTCGAATATGTTGGCCTTGAAGCTCTTATCCGATGGGATCACCCCATCAGGGGACGGCTGCTGCCGATCCAGTTCATCCGGGTTGCCGATGACAGCGGCCTTATGGACCTGTTGGGCAATTGGGTGATTGGCGAAGTCTGCCGCGAGATCAAGGCCCATGCAGATGAGGGTATTGATCTGCCGCGCGTAGCTATCAACGTTTCGCCGCGACAATTCCAGAATCACAATCTTTGTGACGAATTATTGGCCAGCATCGAAGCCAACGGCATTGAACCCTCCAAGATCACCATCGAGATTACCGAAGAACTGCTGATCGACAATAACGATGAAGTCCGAGCCACGCTGGATCGTATCCGCAGCCATGGTGTCGGAATCTCGATTGACGATTTTGGCACCGGCTATTCATCGCTGCAATATTTGCGGGATTTGCCAGCCAATTGCCTTAAAATTGATCGCACATTTATCTCCCGGATCGAACATAGCGCCGCGGATCGTGCCATTATCGGCACCATCGCGCATTTGGCCCATGCTCTGGGCATGCGCGTCGTCGCAGAAGGCGTCGAAAATGATGCGCAGCTGGATCTGTTACGGATTTCCGGTTGCGACGAGATTCAGGGGTTCCAGATCGCACGCCCCCAACGCGCCGAAAATCTTCGCAAATTATTTGATGGGCGAAAGGTTGATAAACTCAGCCGATCGGCTGAAGGCTAAACACCATGTCGCCCCGACCGTCCCGCGCTTCGCCAAAGCTGCATGACCACCACATAGACACACCCTATGGCATGGATGGCCAACCGCGCGATCGCGAACATGAAATGATCAAGAACCGGATCATTTTAATCATTCTTGCCTGGTCAGCCTGCGCTATCCTGGATGCACCGTCCCATTTGATTATCGGCTTCAGCGTCTATTTCGTCGTCGGCATCACCATCGCAATCGCCTATCATGTTGATCGCAAAACTTCGAATTTGAGGCGTTTCATAGGCCTTTGTACCGATTTTGGTGCTTCGGCATTTATATTCCATATTGGCGGGGAGAGCGTCGCCGCCCTCTATCCACTGATGCTCTGGGTCATTCTCGGCAACGGTTTCCGATTTGGAGTGACCTGGCTCTTTCTGGCTTCGGCCATGGCCGCGATCGCATTTGGATGGACCATCTATACCGTAGACTTCTGGCGCGACAGCCCCTCCCTGTCGATTGGCCTTCTTGTAGGGCTGCTAGTGATACCGGCATATTGCTCGACACTGATAACAAAAATCTCTCAGGCCAAAGAACAGGCCGAGGAAGCAAGCAAGGCCAAAAGTCTGTTTCTTGCGAGCATCAGCCATGAATTGCGCACGCCGTTGAACGCGATCATCGGCTATGGCACGCACCTTCTCGACATGAAAATGCCGGACAAGCAGCATCAGATGATCGCGACCAGCGTTTCTGCAGGTCGTCATTTGCTTCACCTGATCAACCAGCTATTGAGTTTCGCGCAATCCGACTCCCGCGACGAACTACCTGCACCAAAAGACTTTTCCCTTGTCGATGTGCTTTCCGAAGTCCGCGAGATAATGCAGATTGCCGCTGACGAGAAAGATCTCAAGATCGTCCTGCAGGCGGAGCCACACAGCGACCGGATCATCTCCGGCCAGCTGGATTTTGTCCGCAATATTCTCATCAATCTGACCAGCAACGCGGTAAAATTCACCAAATCCGGGTCAATCACCTTGCGGTGCGGCTTGGGCGCGGAAAACGAGCCTAACCATGACTGGATGTGGATGTCGGTCACCGACACAGGCCCTGGAATTCCAGAGGAAGCGCACCAGAAGATTTTTGATGTTTTCCATCAGGCGAATGACACAATCGCCAGCGAGTTCGGTGGTACCGGACTGGGGCTGGCAATTTGCCAAAAGCTCGCCATTCAGATGGGCGGGCATATTGCGGTGGAAAGCGAACTTGGCGCAGGCAGCACGTTCACCCTGTCATTTCCGACCGGAGTTCCGGATGTCGACGTCCACGATTCAGAGGTCGACGCCGTTAGAATATTGTCGCTGACACGGGACGAAGATGCACCAGTCATTTGCATCGACGACAATCAGTCAATTGTGATCAACCATATTCAGTGCCGCCCATCCGACAATATCGAGAAGATACTCTCGCAACGCAATTGTCGAGACTATGATATTGCGCTGCTGGATGAGGCGATCGCGGACGATCATGATGACGCATCTCCCCTATGGTCCGCATTCCGCGAAGCCAAACTTCCGCCCGTTCTGTTAGCCCAGGGCAAGGAGAAAAACCTGACCGACCTGCAACTTCGGGCCGCCTTCGCCACGCTTCTCCCGGCAGGATCAGACTTTGGCACTATCCGTAGCGCCGTCCAGATTGGCTGTTCCTTTGCGGACGCAGGCTCACAATCGAAACAGAATCCGATAGATGAAAGCCCGTCGGTGCAAATGTCGTCGGTCCGCGTACTGATCGCTGACGACAATCGCACAAACCAGATGGTTCTGGAAACGATCCTCGCCAATGCCGGTCACGAAGTCACCGTGGTCGCGGACGGAGAGAGGGCGCTCGTAGAACTCGAGCAGAAAAACTTTGATATCGTATTCCTGGACGTCAACATGCCGATCATGGGTGGCGTCGAATGCTGCCAGCTATGGCGTCAGATAGAAGGCCCCAGGCAACATATTCCGATCATCGGATTGACCGCTGACTCCACCGAGGGAACCGAGAAGAAATGTCTTGATGCCGGCATGGACCTTCGGATGACAAAACCGATCGAGGCGCGAGAGCTTATCGAGGTCATAACGTCCCAAACGGTCAATCTCGCCGGTCAGCCAGACCAGACTGTCGCGTCCGACCCGTTGGGCGTGCTCAGTAATATCGACGGCAAAAAGCACCTGCTGGAATTACCCGCAATTGACCAGACCCAGCTCGATTATCTTCTCTCGATCGGAGACGAGGCTTTCGTCCAATCGATCATCGAGACCTATCTCGAAGATGCCAGCGCAATCCTGATCGCGTTCAGAAAATCAGTCGATGAGGAATCGGTCGAGGATTTCCGCTTCCACGCTCACGCGTTCAAAAGCGGGGCCGCAAATATCGGCGCAACCTACCTCGTCGAGACTTGTGCAAAGCTGGAAGTCATCAGCGAACCAGAATTCAAAAACCGGCGTTTTGTTTATCTGGCGAAAGTTGAGCAACAGGTTGCCGACATTCGCAATTGCCTAAATCGTTCTTCAACAGAAAATCAGGACGAGACGACCGTTGATCCGTTTGACCGTCAGACTGCTCGCAACGACCGCTGAATGCGGCGATCCTGCGCTGTTGCCAGCCGCTCCATCTTCCGGACATCCGCTTCTTCCAGATACAGTGCGGTCTCCGCCCATGTATCGGTAATCTCGAGCAATTCTTCAAGACTGACAGGGCTCGCGATTTTTCTGGCACGATAGACGGCACGTTCGGCGTGGAACCGTTTGCGGTTTTCCTTGGTATATTCGATAATCGCAGCCTCGCCCATGCCATCTTCGGCCAGAATGTCGACCACACCCATGTCATACAGCTCGCCAGCGGTGAAAAGCTTGCCATCGAGAATGAAGCGCTCGGTATCCTTCCGTCCCAGGCGCTGCCGCAGGAAGCTATAGGCTCCCATGCCCGGGAAGAGATTGAACAATATTTCAGGCAGCCCCAGTCGTGCGCTTTTTTCCGCGACCAGAATGTCAAAAGCCAGTGCATGTTCGAAACCACCACCCAGCGCGTCTCCCTGCACCAGAGCCATGGTTATGATGGGTGCGCCAAAACCGGTGCTGTTTTCATACTGCATGTGAACGCAAGTACGCGCGTATTTCTTCAACGCTCCGAGATCACGGCGACGGATACAAGCCGCGAAATGCTTCAGATCCCCACCAAGATTATAAATGCCGGGAGTACGCGATCCGCAGACAAAATAACGCAAGGGATCTGCCGCCTTTGACCCGTCCATGGCATAGTTGGAATGAATCCAGTCTTGGACCTGCTGGATTTCGTCTCCCAGTTCATAGGTGTAGCTCGGGCGCGACTTCTGGTTCATGTAGCACCAGAAAATCTCGTCGGAACGGTCAAAACGCAGATCGATTTCTCGGAACTGCTTCTGGAAAATATCAGGATCGGGAATGGACGCAGCCTCGGCTAGCAGATCATTTTCCTCGATCCGCAAGCTCTCTTTCGGATCATTGGCCGCTCGGCTGCGAAAATCCATACTCTACTCCCTGGCTGGCAAAGGTTTTGACAAAACTCAGTCTAACAAATTCCCTCACCTAAGGTTTCGAATTTTATGATATGCCCCATTTCAAAGCAAGTAAAACAAAGAAGTTTTCGTAACATGCTTAATTGACTCGGAAATCTGCTGATATTTGAATCCCTTGGGTCAAAACAGTTCAACAAAATTCATCCGTAATGACACAAAATGTCACAGTTTTTTCACATTGATTGTTTAGCCATAAACGGGTTGCGGATAGTTGAGGTGCCTGAAAACGCGGGTCATAATCATCCTGCGTCGGACTCCGCTCCTGCCGATTGATTTACCAATCCACGGAATGCCCGGACGGCAGAACGTTTGCCCTTGGTAACTTCAAAAACATCCTCGGCAATCGGCATTTCCACCCCGTATTTCTTGGCCAGCGCCATCACCGTGGGCGCACTTTTTACGCCCTCCGCGACCATCAGCATCTCGTCTATGATTTCATCGATATGACGCCCCTTGCCAAGCTCGACACCGACGTGACGATTGCGGCTCAGCGGACTGGTACACGTGGCTATCATATCGCCCATGCCGGTCAGGCCGGAGAATGTTTCCGGCTTGCCACCCATCGCGACACCGAGACGGGTGATTTCGGCGAGCCCCCGGGTGATCAATGCCGATCGGGTATTGTCCCCCGCTCCGAGCCCATCACCCATGCCAACCGCGATCGCGATGATATTCTTGAGAACGCCGCCCAGTTCGCACCCAAGCAAATCGGTATTGGTATAAACCCGAAACAGGCCCGAGTGGAAAAGCTGCTGCAGCTGTTTCACGATAATCTCGTCTTCCATCGAGATCACGCTCGCAGCGGCCTGCCCTGCCATGATTTCGCGCGCCAGATTGGGCCCGGTCAAGACGCCGACGGGATGGCCGGGGAGGACTTCCTCGATCACTTCCGTCATCCGTTTGCTGGTCGCCAGCTCCAACCCTTTCGTCAGGCTGATCACGGGAACCCACGGCCGCAGATGCGGCTTGGCTTGCTCCAGCACTTTGCGGAAATTGCTGGAAGGAATGGCCATGACCAGCACGTCTGCACCGGATACAGCCTCGCCTATTTCCGATGTCGCGGTCAGAGCCGGTGGTAATTTTATGTCGGGTAGATATTTGCTGTTGCAGTGATTATCATTGATGTCGTTGACGGTTTCCGGATCCCGCGCCCAGAGTTTTATCGGGGCGTTCCGGGACACCAAAGAGGCCACCGTGGTTCCCCATGACCCGCCGCCGAGCAATCCAACTTTCAACTCCATAAACACCCCTTTTAAAGCGACTCCTCTTGCGGAAGCCGGTTCTGAGCAAACTGGAGAGATTCTCAGTGTTTGGCAAGGAACTCGAGATGATGCCTGGCAGTTGCTTTGGGTTTTTCGATCATCGGAATATGGCCGACGTCTTCAAACACCACCGATTCTGCGTTGGCGATCCCGTTCTTCAGGACATCGACACAGCTGACATCAATCAACTGGTCGTGGCGTCCCCATATAATGAGGGTCGGCGTCTTCACCTGACCAAGCTGGTCATTCAACGGTTTCACCGTACCATCTTCGACCAGCGTCCAGAATATCTTGTCGAGCAAGTCGCGGTGCACGGCAAAATCCTCGTAGAAAATCTTCCGAAACTGTCCCGGAACTTTCATGGGCTTATGAGCCACGAAGGCAAGCATCCGTTTCACATCGTCAGGACTGTGTATCTCCAGCGGATTTTTACCGCCCTGTGCTTCCTGCTGAAGCTTGCTTTCATTGGCCCCGACAACCCCGGCGTTGTTGAACAGGGTCATCGAGATCAACCGCTCCGGAAAGTCGAGCGCAAAGCGTAGCGATACAAACCCACCCATGCTGTTGCCGCCGATATGGCATTTCTCAATGCCCATGGCATCGAGAAAGTCGCGGACGCGTGCTGCTTGCGTGGCCATGTCATAGTCGCGGTCAATATCCCTGACATTTTCGCCGAACCCTGGAAGGTCGGGCGAAATCAGTCGATACTTGCCCACGATCTCGGGCGCATAGGCCGCCCAATTATCCTTGTCGCCGCCAAAACCGTGCAGCAGAACCAGAGGCTCCGCATCGGGCGAACCGCCTTCGAGATAGGGCCAGATCATATCTCCCACCCGGATCGACTTAACCGTCAACTTGCCCCTCTTGCGCAGAGTATCGCGAAAAAACCCGAAAAGGGTTCGCGGGAACAGAACATAGAGGGCAATCAGCCCCACCATGATAATCCCCAGGACCGTAATGAATATCTCCATGGCTCGCGCTATCCTCTTCCTGCCGACAGCCGGTCGTCCAACCAGTCGGTCATATCGTTCAAGACCTGGTCTTTTTCCGGTTCGTTGAAAATTTCGTGGTAAAGTTCCGGATAGATTTTCAGCGTGCTGGTGGTCGAAGATACATGGTCATCCAGAAATCTCGAACCTTCTGCGGCGGCAAGGCTGTCTTTCCCGCCGTGGAGCATCATCAATGGCAGCGAAATCCGTCCGGCATTTTGCTGGACGCTTGACATGTTGCCCAGCATTTCGGCAGCAAGCCTTGCGCCCATCTTGCCATTATAGACCAGCGGATCGGCGAGATAATCCGAAACCACCTCGGGATCGCGGCTAACGCCGTTCGGATCAAGCTCCAGCACCCCCATTCTCGGGAAGAAACGCGACAGGAAGCCGCTGATCATCTTCAGGAAAGCCGAGGGTTCTTCCGCCGCTTTTACCGCCGGGCCCGAGAGTACGCAGGCGGCGAACCGGTCCTGATTCCCGATCAGATAGGTGGCACTGATCAACCCGCCCATACTGTGCCCGACGAGGATCACCGGCAGATCGGGAAAATCCTGCTTCGCGCGGGCGAGCAGCTGGTCAACGCCATCGTGGAATACCGAGAAGTCCGGGACAAACCCCGGCGTGCCATCCGATTGACCATGTCCCCAATGGTCCATCGCATAGACCGCGTAGCCCTTGCTCAGACAATGTTCGGCGAAATAATGGTATCGGCCAGAATGTTCGGCATAGCCATGAACCAACAATATCACGGCCTTGGGGTCTCCATCGGGCGACCATTTCTGCCAGAATAATTTCGCACCCGCCGTTTTTGATCCCGGCGGAAGCAAGAGAGTTGCTTCTTGGTGCTTCAAGCGATTTTCCTTTTGACGACCAGTTCGTGGTCATGCGCCAGTTCATTTTCAAATCTAAACAGAATCCGGTCCAGCGTCTGGCTGATCTTGGTCTGGGTGCGAACCATCTCGATTTTCGGCCATGCCGTGCGCTCGCCGAGCGCGATCAGTTCGGCAACATCTTCAACAGGCAGGTTGCTCAATATCTTGGACGGTCCCCAGAACATCGTCGGGCGGATGATGTTGATATCACCGGTATAGTCCTGATTGATCACCGATAGCGCCATATTGGCCATGCTGTTCAGACGCGGAAAATAGGACAAGGGCTTCTGCATCATTTCGACATTGGCGTTGAACCATGCTTTCATGGTCGCCGTCGACGCGTTGCGGATGGAGGAAAGCGGATTGCGCTTCTGGCTGAAATCGGTGGCAAATGGAGTGACCAGCGGATTCGCCTGACTGACAATATGGTGGTTGACCCCGTAGAGCCGGGCGAGCCGTTTGACCGGCAGGTCATGGGTTACCGAACCATCCACCCATTTGCGATTGGGCAAATAAGGCACGCGCTCGCCGCGATGATCCTTGGCTGCCAATGTGACCGGTGGATAAATGCCCGGAACCGCACAAGAAGCCAGAACCGCTTCACGAATATAGACGTTGGGCGAAGCAATCGCGTTCAGCAGCCGCGATGTCTGGTGCTTTTCCGCCGGCGCGATTGAAACGTTGAGATGACGTCCGGTAAGCTCATAGGCTTCCTGAAAGGTCAGATCCGGGAGCAATTCTGTCAGACGCTGACGTATTTCATCGGCTCGCAACCGCCTGCTACCGCCCAGGAACCCGCTCTCCTCTTCGTTCCCATCATCTGCTCCGACGACAAGATTTTCGGGTTTGAAAAAGGGCGGTATGTCCTTGTCGCTATGCGTGCTGATCAAAGCACCGACAACCGATCCCCCGCTGGAGCCGGACATGATATCGGGCAGCAGGCCTTCTTCCCATAATGCCTTGGCAACACCAACGTGGAAATAGAGATAGGCGCCCGAACCGCTCATCAGGAACGCCGAACGTCCGTAGCAATGCTGTGCCCGGCGAAAGAAATCGAGCTTTTCCTCGAACGGGATATCGGTGACCTTGTCGCTGGCCAGATATTCCAGCGAGTTGACGATCGCGTCTACATAGTCCTGGATTAGCTGCTTGGTCCCGAATTTCGCCTTCTGGTGCAGGCGAGCATGGCCCATGCCGTCCATATTTCCGTGAATACCTTCATTCAGCGCGTATAAGAGTCCCGCGTTGTCCTGAGACTTCCACAACCCGGAGAGACGTTTGAGACGGCGGCGGATGGAAGTGTGGTCGAAATGCTTGCTCTCGTCAGATGCCTTCCACTTGTCGACGCCGGTCGATTTGTCGTGCGCTTTCGCGGCTTTCGACCATTCGGAATAGCTTTTGGCTTGCGCCATTTCCTTTTCCATCTTCAACGTCGTGTTCAGGATCATCTTCGGTACACTCTTTCACCAAAATTGCGCAAAATGCCGGCCGCCGCGCGGGAATCGGGCGGCGTGCAATCTATCCGCCTCCTATTTCTCTTTCGGCCTGCCACCGCCGGTCGCTTTTGACGCAACCGTTCTCGGTTTTCTGGCAACACGTCGATACATCACCGAACCGTCGCTGGACATCGCCGGTTTTGTCGATACCTCAGCCGCTTTTACAGCCTGACTTTTAGCGGCACCTGGCTTGGCATCGCGCAGTTCATTGAACGCCCTTTGCAGGCATTCACGGAAAAACTCAACATCCGGCATCATTTTTCGGTCCGAGATGATGTTGAAGGATATCTTTCCATTATAGCTCGGGGTCGCGATGAACAGGCCCATTCCGTGCGCGAGAGGCGCCAAAGCATATTGATGGGTCAGCTTCGCGCCGTTCATGAACAGCTGCATTTGCGGGCCGGGAACGTTGGAAACCATCAAATTGCTCATTTTCGGCGCAAAACGTTCGTCGGTCAGAATTCTCGCGACGCCGGCCATGGTGACACCCGGAATATGTTTGGTCAGATCGGTCATGATCCGCGCGCTAAGCCCGGACTTTGCTGCCTTGGTGTCCCGGGTGGTATCTCTGATTGCCTCGAGACGCTCGACCGGATCGGCAATGTTCGACCAGATTTTGATGGTCATTGCCGATATATTATTGCCGGGCTTGGTCTCGTCACCCGTATGGCTGCGCGCATTGACCGGGGCCACCGCGATTAACGATTCTTTCGGCAGTTCCTTGTGTTTGGTCAGATAATGACGCAATCCGCCGCTGCAGATCGCGAGCACAACATCATTTATGGTCGCGTCTGCCACTTTGAGGCGCATTTTCTTCAGTTCGTCGAGATCAAAAGTGATCGCGTCAAACATCTTGTGCGGCGTGACCGGCCCGTTGAATCTGGTTTCCGGAACGCCGGCTTCGGTTTTTTCCCTGCTGCCTGCCAGATTCTGTTGCGCCGATGACAGCAGTGCAGGCGCGAATTTCATGAATGCCTGAGCCAGCTTGACGGGAGAAGTTACCGTGCTGTTGATCGCGCGGTTCAATATATCGGATACTGACGGCAAATCATTGTCCGCCGGCTTGCCTTTCGGCAGCGGTATGGCCGGCGTTCCTTTCGCGTCCTTGTCCGAAAGCGCGGCAAAAAAATGGGCTCCGGATGCCCCGTCGATGGTAGAATGATGTATCCGGGTCAAAATGGCATAGCTGCCTTTGGCAAAGCCGGGAACATTATCGAGCCCCTCTAGCACATACATGTCCCAGAGCGGCCGGGTCATATCCATTGGCTTGCTGTGATGACGAGCCACGTGAATGCAAAACTGTCGCCAGTCCCCCGGCGCCGGCAGTCGGCCATGGGTTATGTGCGCCTCGAGATCGAAATGCTCGTCCTTGACCCAATATGGGTGATCGATATCCATCGGCAGGCGATATAATTTGCGCTTGAACATCGGCGAGATGTCCAGTCGCTTGCGCATATGTTCGATAATATCCTTGAAGCGCACTTTGCCGCCGGGAGCGGTAGACGGATCATAGATATAGACCGCCATCACATGGGTCAGATTGGTGGCAGACTGGATATAGAGAAATTGGGCATCCTGTGCGCTCAACTGACTGATATTATTTGCTTCGGTCATCTGGATGCCCTTTCGACGGCGCGGTTCATTCAAATATCCTGTCGGCCAGTGCAAGCACTTCGAGGCGGGATTTTTCCATCCGTCTCGAAAGCGCCCTGAACTTGCGCAGAAGAGCCTTGCGCTCGACTATAATTTCGGCAGTTGTTTCACCGGTCAAGCCGAGGCCCGTGGCCATTTTGAATCCATTTTCAAACAGAATCTTGCCGATCGAGGATTCGCTCGTGATCCGCCGGAGAAGGTATGCCTGCCGCCCCTCCTTCAACGCCAGGGCGACGCAACTTTTCTTGTCAACAGCCTGCCCGGGCTCGAGCCGCGACAAGATATCCAGAACGATCGTATAAGCCTCGACGAAAGGCAGGAATACGGCGTGGCCAATCAGTGGCTGGAAGCGATTGGTGAGACTGGCCAGCATACCACCCCCTTCTTCCAGCTTAGCCTTCCAGTTCGGATCGACCCTCTGCAATTCTGCTTCGATATTTTCCCGATATTGCTGCTTTTCCGGGTAGAAAAACTCGAACTTGAACAGGTCGCGAAGCCGGTCGGTTTCTTCCCAGAAAACATCTTCCGCTTTCCGGTCACTCACTTCCCGCGCCTTCAAGATCGACAATTCGATGATGGCCTTGTCGAGAAAATGATGGATGATCGAATTGCGATAATAGCTTGCGATCGGATGCTGGTCGGGCTCGATCGCGTAGACCAGCGCCGGTCCCTTGTCATAGCGAACCAGAAGCCCGTTGTTTACCAAAGTTTCGATGACGCGCTGAACACCCTCGAGATTTCGATCGGTCAGATCCTCGCTCATCCGGATGTTGCGCTCCCGCGCCCAGCCTGTCAGATAGTTTATTATCGCGCGTAGTTCGTCTTCCGTCATTGCCCGCGGGGCCGTGCTGAGCAGGCAGAGGCACATCAGCGAAGTCAGCGTCAGTGGCGTTGCCCGGTTGGCCTCAACAGCGACTTCGAAAGCCATTTTGGACAGGGCCAGACGGTTGTTCGGGTCGGGTGCCTTTTTGACAATGACCGGCTCGCCGAAATCAACATAGACCTTGCCCATCGGCTCGCGCAGACTGCGGAGATAGCCGATGAACCAGCTCAGGGACTCCGGCTTCTTGATCCGGCCGGTCTGTTCGCTGGCATATTCTTCGACATCCCGGATCAGGTCGAAACTGGTCACGACCGGAATGATATGAACATTTTCAACGTCATTGGCGTGCGCGCTGTCCATGACATATTTGAGCAGGCCGTAGCGCGGCGGCATCAGTTTCCCGAGCCGCGACCGCGTGCCTTCGAACGCCCAGGTCATCGGAAAGCGTTTTTCCAGCAGATAGCTGACATAATAGCGGAGAACGAGCTTGTAGACGGGGTTGTTCTCGAAGCTTCGGCGGATGAAGATCGTACCGGCGCGGCGCAGCATGAAGCCGAGACCGAAAAAATCTAGATTGATGCCGCCGAACAGATGGATCAGGGGCAAATCGTTCTGATAGGCCAGATCGGTGGCGGTCACGCCGTCGATATAGGTTTTGTGGGTAAACAGCAGCAAGGTCGGATGCTCGCGCATGGTCTGGCGCAAACGGGTCAGCTCCTTGCGATCGAAGACCACTTCATTCTCGTAGCCCTGCGACAGCATGAACCGGTCAAGCTTGGCCTTCATGTCGATAAACATCGGGCTCGGGCGGGCGATCAGCTCCTTCATATATTTGGTAGCTTGTTCGTAAAGCTCCACCTCGCTCTTGCCGAGATCAACGGACAGCTTGGTCATCGCAGCGCGGAAGCGCGCATCACTGCGCAGACCGTCTGCCACATGCCGGGGGACCTTGTATCGCCGCCCGCGCAATCCGCGCTCGGCGATATCGAGCACGAGGCCCGCCTGCCTGACAACAAAGGCAGCCAGTTCCGTATTGTCGGTCTGGTCGTAATCCTTGCTGATTTCGGAAAATCTTTGCTTGAGTTCGCCGATCGTCGCGGGCTGTCCGGTCAGACAATGGGCGCGGCGCTTGTCGCGCCACAGGATTGACCGGGCGCGAAAACTGCCCGGATCGCGCGGATCGCCAAAGATGACATGGCGCATTTTGACGGCACGGCTTTTTTCGAAATTGGGGATCCGCCAGGCGATGCGCACCGGCACGACCAAGGTATCAGGATGTTCCTTGAGCTTCTCTTCCAGCGGACCCAGGCGCAAATTCGCCCGTTCATCCGATATCGGCAAGGCAACCCAGTTGAGCTTCCCGCCCGGGCCGCCCTCGGCGATGGAACTATGCAGCCAGTCGAGCAGATAGCGCCGCTCGACACCATTGCGTGCATCAATCACAAATAGCTTGGGCCCTTTCGCCAATAGCGATCCGGAATTTGCTATCTGTATCGCTTCGTCCATCCTCGCTCCTTGCTTTTAGCCTATTCCGCCGCTCGTACTTTTTCCGGCGTATCCGCGGTCGGCTTCTTCGGTCTCGTAGATCGACTTGCCGGCTTTTTGGCAACGGGTTTCTTCGTCGCCGCTTTTTTGACGCCGGTTTTCCGCGCGGGGGGCTTGCTGGGCGTCGTGATTTTCACCGGTGCCGCCTTCTTGCCGGCGGCAGATGGTTTGCGGGGACGCTTCGATGCGACCGGCTTTTTGACCGCCTCCCCGTCCTCTTCGACCAGCGCAGCGAGGGCTTCTTCTTCCTTCGCCTGACCGAGCGCCTCGAGAAACATCCCGCGTACCTCGGCAACATGCTTGGTCATCGTCCGCGTCGACCATTTGCTGGTATCTACGGCAGGCAGGATATCTACCCTGACTTTCGCGGGGCGCATCAGAAATTCGTTCTTGGGTGCAACATCGCCAGCATTGTGGATGACGATCGGTACCATCGGCACGCCTGCCTGGATCGCCATGTGAAAAGCACCCTTTTTGAACGGGCCGAGTTTCGGCGACAGGGTTCGTGTGCCTTCCGGCGCGATAACAATCGACTTGCCATCGATCTTCACCGCATCGATCAGTGGCGCCATCGCCTTGATCGCGCTCCCGGCATTGGCGCGGTCGACGAAGACCGTACCGGCCAGCTCCATCAGCTTGCCGATCACCGGCGTATCGCGCACTTCCTTTTTTGCCACCCCGCCCATGTCCTTGCGGATCAGCTTGGCGAGGATCATCACGTCCGCTTTGCTCTGATGGTTGAAGACAAAGATACAGGGACGCGAAGTCCACAGATTTTCTTCGCCGGTCACTTCCAGCTCGCAGCCGGTCAGCGCGGTTGCCAGATCACCAAAAAGACCGGTCGAAAAATTCATCGCCTCGCGCTGCGACCCCGTCAGCGCCCAGATCGGCAACGACGCAATGGCCGACCCGATCAGCGAGCCGGTAGCGTATATGGTCCGGACATAATCGACCGGCTTGCCCTGCCCGCGGCTGTCATATTTCTCGAGCGGCCAGTCATTTTTCTGCGCCGCTTCGCGCAACTTGCCATTGGGGTTCAATGGCCGCGGCTTGCCGACCCGTTCGAGCAGTTCGATGTCATCATAGCTGTCCGAATAGAAATAGCTGTTGTCGAGATCCAGACCAAAATCTGCGGCCAGATTTTCTGCCGCGATAACCTTGCCTTCGCCGAAGCATAATGGCCGGATGATATCGCCGGTGAACTCGCCATTTTCGACTTCATATTGCGAGCAAAGAACATGCTCGATATCGAGATCGCGAGCGGTCGGTTCGATCTGGTAGATCGTCGCGGAAGATATGATCGCGATGGTGTGACCCTTGGCACGATGCGCCTCGATCAGGGCCCGCGCCTCGGGATAGACCTTTCGCGCGATATATTTTTCGTAAAGCTCCTCGCCAAATTCGAAATAGCTTTCCTCTGTCACGCCTTTCATGAATTTCGCCGCACCGGTCATCAGCCCGGAAAAACCCATATTTCCAGTGCTATATTGCGCCATCACGTTGACCGTTTCGACCAGCTGCTCGGCGGTCATTTCCCCTCGCCTGATTTTTTCCCACAACATCGATGTCGCCGAATAGCCTGCGATGATGGTGCCGTCGAAGTCAAACAGAGCCCCGATATGCGGGCCTTCCGGAGCGTCTAGAACGTCTTGCAAATGGGATTGATATTCGGTCATTTTGTTTCCGGTCATTCAAACGTCCTTCGCTTAAATTCCATCGTGCCAAAAAACCGGACAATTTCCCAGCGAATATTGGAGATAAGTTTGATTCACGCAGCGCGGGAACGATCCGGACAAACAAAAAGGCGCGCTGGATAATGTTCCAGCGCGCCTCTTGTGTGAAATCGGGCGATGATCGGGGGTTACGCGACTGGATCAACGCTGCCAATTCCACGAGTGGCTTATTGGCCTGCGTCACCCTCGGGTGCGCGGGCTTGCTCTTTCGACACTTTTTTCACTTCGCCCTTTGTCATGCCAGTGACCAGAACATCGCCAGATCCGGCGAAATTGGCAGCTGGCAATTCTGCGGTGCGGTTTCCGCTTTCGACAATCACGGATTGCACGACGCCGCCGCCCGACTGCTTGACCGACTGAACATAGCCGACCACCCGTCCTTTGGGGTCTTCAATCGGCATGCCCGGCGCTACCGCGAACATTCCGCCGGCATTGGCGGCCGAGCTTCCCGAAGCGGCGAGCTGACCGAGATTGCCCATTGCCATGCCGTTCCCGCTGCCAGCCGCGCTGCCGGTGATCGAACCGAGGCCCGATGCACGGTTAGCCGCGCCTGACGCGACGCCACCTGCGGCCGACTTTGCGCTGCCTGCCGCGTTGCGAGCGGTGCCAACCAGCTGACCGGTGGTCGAGCGAACCGCGTCGGTTCCGATCAGGCTAGCGTTCGCGCTGCCATTGGCAGAACCCGAAGCGGAGCCGTCAGCCGAACCAGCAACTGCACTGGTGGGTAGATCGGCAGCACCGATCAACGAACCATTGGCGCTTGAGCTGCTGTCGGTATCGGCAGCGACCTGGCCGGAGCGGGTATCGACCGAACGGTCGATCCGGGTGGAGCTGGTGACGTCGCCATTGCCGGTGAGTGTGCCGGTCGTCCGGCCGATCGTATCGGTACCCAGCGTGCTGCCCATGGAGCCGCCAAGTCCGCCACCGAGGCCACCACCCAGTCCGCCGCTGCCGCCGAGCAATTGTGCCGACGCCGGTGCTGCGGTGATCAATGCGAGAGTCATTGTGCTGATAATCAGTTTCTTCATGTTCTTTCTCCTTGCAGGACGATGATATTTTCGCCGTCTGTATGGAGAACGATGCGGCTTTTGGTTTTAATCCATCTTTCGCAAATTAATTTGAATAAACTAGCGAAGGCCGCAGTTTCCGCAGACCAGGCCATGGCCATAGACTTTATCCGCGCCCTTTTTCCCGAGATCCTGGGCTTCGTTGATCAAGCCTCTCACTGCTGAATCGATCTTGCTGATATTTGAGGCCGGATAATGAGAGAGCAAACGCGCGGCGACGAGCGGCGCGGCAAAAGAGGTTCCGCGCAGCGGGACCAGTTTGCCATCGGTTGATGCGCCCTTCATCCCTGCACCGGGTGCGGCAAAATCAATCGGCGTTGCGCTGCCTGCTTCGGGCAGCGCGCGCTTGCGATGATCGACGCCGGTAACACCGATCACCCCTTTATAGGCTGCCGGATAGCGGGCCGGCGCGGCGGGCCCGTCATTCCCGACTGCGGCCACAACCAGCATGCCTTTCTGCTGCGCCGCCTTGACCGCGCGACCGAGCAGGCCATTGTTCGGGCCAACCAGACTGATCGTCACCACCGGTACATCCCGTTGCGCCATCCAGCCCAGAGCGCGAGCAATTGCAGTTGCATTGCCACCAGCCGGATCGCTGCCATAGATATCGGCGGCGAGCAGGCCCCGGGAACGGGACCCGAGGCTATCCGAGATGAGCGAGGCGATCGCGGTACCGTGACTGTTCGCCGCAGGGCCGCCTCTGGCAAAGCCGCGCTGCTCCACGGGCATGGCAATCGCGCTATGACGGGCGACGCCACCATCGATCAGCCCCATGGCGCCGGCCGCCGCCTTACCACTGGCCAGTGTTGCGGAGCTGACCGCCATCGTGACCGCAGTGCTGGTGAAATAGATATTGTCGGCGCTGACCTCGGCTTCGCGGGCAAGTTTTTGCAGTTGCTTCTGTTCCGACTTGAGCTGCTTGTCCGGCCGGGTTGCGAATTTTACATAGCCGAGGTCGAGACCCTCGATTTCGGCGCGCTCCAATATCTGAAAACCCTCATTACGGGCAAGTTCGAGCGATGCAGCGGATATACCGGTGGCGATCAGCACACCGCGAACGGCAGGATCACCGTTGCGGTCGCGTTCTACATAGTCGCGGTTCTGCCGCAGGAACTGGTTGACCCGGCCAGTCCGCAGCCGCTTCAGCAATGTCCCGAGTTCAGACTTGCTCAAACGGTCGAATATTCCGCTGTCCACCACGCCGTTCACCGGATCAATCAGTGGCTCGGCGAGATCGCGCAACGAACGGTCGGGAACCGGCAACGCAGGCCCGACACCCGGCAAGGCCAGCTGCGGCAAGGCAGCGGCGGGCGTAAGCAGCAACATTGTCGCCGCGACCCATTTGGCTGTGCTTCTCATATCTGCTTCCTTATCCACCGTTTGCGGTTTGGCAATCCCAAGGCGATTGCATTTATTTTCGCATTCGTGGATTAAACGAACCAGCTCCGTCGTTTCATCCACAGACAATGAATAAAGGATATGAGCGCTGAATGGCCTTTGAACAGGATCTGCTGGAGCTACTCCCGCGACTGCGACGCTTTGCCCGCAGCCTGACGCGCGATATCAATGACGCAGATGACCTGTGTCAGATGGCCCTTGAGCGCGCTCTCAACAAGCGCGACCAGTGGCAGGTTGGAACAAGACTGGATAGCTGGATGTACAGAATTACCCGCAATATATGGATCGACACGGTACGCGCCGCAGGCCGTCGCGAACATGTGGCCAATGATGATGACGCGATGGAGAATGTGGCGGGCGACGATCACCGCCGGATGGAAAGCCGGATGGAATTGAATGACGTCGACCGCGCGATGGATCGCCTGCCGGTCGAGCAGCGCGAGGCAGTGTCTCTCGTTCTGGTCGAGGGCTTTGCCTACAAGGAAGCGGCGGCCCTGCTCGACATCCCGATCGGGACCTTGACCTCCCGCCTGGTAAGGGGCCGCGAAGCCCTGCAACGCGAACTTGGAGAAGCGGCATGAGTTTTGATGAAGCAACGATCATGGCCTATGTCGATGGCGAATGCGATGCCGTGACCGTCAAGCGCATAGAGAAGGCGATCGAGACGGACGCAGCGCTGGCCGAGCGGATCGAACAGGCGCAAGCGCTGCGCAACAAGCTGTCCGCCCATTATGATCCCGTGGTCGAAGAAGCGGTTCCCGACCGCCTGACCGCGATGCTGACCGCCGCTGCCACATCCAATGTCGATAGCAGCTTTGGCACGCGGAAAGCCGACAAGGACCTCGGCAAGCAACGACGCCGCAGCATGGGCATCGCTCAATGGGGCGCAATGGCCGCGACCCTGGCTTTGGGTGTCGTGGTCGGCCAATATGGACTGGGCGGCGGATCGGACGCTCCCTTTGTCGAGCAAGAGGGCGCGCTGGTCGCCAGTGGACCGCTCGAGGACGCGCTCGAGACACAGCTCGCCTCGGCGCAAGGTGATGACAGCGACTATCGCATCGGCCTGACCTTCCGCGCCAAGGGCGGCAATATCTGCCGCAGCTTCAGCGGTGAGGCGGTCTCGGGCATCGGCTGTCGCGAGGGACAGCGGTGGAAGATGCACAGCACCCTGCCCGGCGGAACTCAGGGCGACTATCGGCAGGCATCCAGCAGCGAGATCAATGCCGTCGCCGCAGAGATGATGGCGGATCAGCCAGTCGACGCCGACACCGAACGCCAGTTGCTGGAATCGGGCTGGAAATAGCTTTCCGGGCAACGGCTGACCGACAGAGCAGACATAAAAAAGGCGGGAGAATATCCCGCCTTTCTTTCGTTCCCGAGGGTTAGCCTAGTTGCCGATGGTCACCCGGCCAACCCGGTAATTGCGGTCCCGCATTTCCTCGACATAATCCTTGTCGGCGTCGACCAGCTCCTGCCTATATTCTTCCCAGGCATCGCGCTTGTCTTCCTCGTCCGTCGCGCGGCGCAGGTCGCTTTTCAGCTCCTTGTCGGCCTCCAGAACGTCGGTCAGATAATTAAACCAGAACCGGTTGTAGACACCCGCGATCGGTTCGGACCGGACCACGGGATGTTCTGCTTCGCCGACATGGGCTGCCGCGGGAACGGTTGTAGCGGCCACGGCGGCCAGACCTAAGAACAGTGATGAAATACGCATTGTCATGTCTCCTTGCTTGGGTTGATGGCAAGAGAACGATTCAGCCCCGCTATTTCATCCCGATAAAATCGATTTTCGGCTCTTTTCCCGTTTTGGCGCGGCCAATAGCGACAGGACAGGCCCCGCCGGCCCTGTCGCTACCGCAGCTCAACCCCCCTCTAGGTGCCGGCGTCCCACATATAATAGATCGCGAACGCGACAGAAACCAGAATGGAGGCCATAATCAACCAGTTTACCGGCGTGAAGCCGAGCTGTTTGCGGTTGTCCTGCCTGAACGCTTTCAGATTTTCCGCTATCGCCTCGTTACAGGTCAGCAGCGCGCTATCGAGGGCGGATGATTTATTCAGGAAGTCGAGTATCGCCAGCTTTTCAGCATCGGTTATCGCAGGATATCGTGACAGCAAGTCCTCTACATACGGACGCCCGCTATCCGCCGTTCCCACGGCGGTCTTATTGGTCATTTCGTTCATGTCAGTGCATTTCAATTTCGTTCACCGCCAGCATTCTGCAAAAGCAGGCTGTCGAGCGAGTTGTCAGGAGGCTCGTTCGAGCCCGGTTATTTTCTAGACTGAAACATGCGTCGGCGGCGCGCGTGGCGATATGGCGCGGGTTCCGCTCCGGAACAATATATGCTCCGGTTCATAGCCGGAATGCGCGGAGCGGGCGGCCCGTCCGCTCGCGTCGGCCGGAACGGGAAAATAGCCAATTGCGGGTATTTCAGAAGGCTCGTCGGGACCGCCGTCCTTGCCCACCTGCTTGCGGGCAAGCTGTATGGTCCGGGCAGTTTTCCCGATGACGACTGGAGCGGAGCCTGAGCTGGCTGCCAGCAGGAACTGGCTATCGCCTGCTTCCGAGCCGTGCGCGCCGGAACCGTGCTGCTGCGCAGCGAGCGACAAGCTCGCAATGACCAGCAGGCCGCTCATCAACAGCCTGATCATCCAGTGCGGATGCCCCCGATGGGCCGTCTCCAGGACAAAATTGGACAAATCCGAAAACTCTCACTCACACGGTCACGGGCAGGAATTCGAATTGCACCCGACGCGACCGGAATTCAAGAGAGATTCCGCGCCGCCCGGCGAAAAATCATGACCGGACGATTTTCGCCGCCTCCCCTGCCGGAAAGGGAATTCAAACGGCAAAAACCAGCCATTTTTCCCGTTCCGAAGTCCGAATGGCGGCACGAATGATTTTCATGCCCTGATATGGGTTGCAGGCCACGACTATCATCGCTAGATGCTGCCCCGTCTATGAGGTGCGTTGGCTGAGTGGTCGAAAGCGCCGCACTCGAAATGCGGTATGCCAGCAATGGTATCTAGGGTTCGAATCCCTAACGCACCTCCACAGACAGACGGGTGATATTCGCACCCCGTCGCGGCCCGATTTACGGCACATTGCCCCGTTCCACCGCCAATCCCGATAATTTTATCGGTCCGCTTCCTGATCCGTTTTTGTCCCATAAATGCGGGCGTCGCGAATGCGTTTTCCTGTGGTGGTCTAGGGTCAGCACAGGCCAAAGTTTGTCAAAGTTTGGGCCAAGGCGGGGTTGTTTTCCACGATGTTGGATAGTTTGTTGCCGATGTAGGAGATTTTGTTGCGAATGGCCTCGGCTCTGGCTGAGCATTGCGAGAGCGCAGCGGATTCTCACAATATAGTTTCGACCCTGAGAATCCTGAGGCACAACGCGCTATCCCCCGACTGACAAAAGCGCCCTATATCGGGCCTCTGGCAATCTCCATCAGCGAACCGATATTTGCCAGATAATCGCAAAAGCGCTGCACCGCTGCCGACTGGTTCTTGCCCTTCGCAGTGACCAGTCCGAACGCGCGTGTAAGCTTGCAGTCTGCGATCCTGGTGATGCCGATACCTTGCTGAAAGGGCTCGGGGATGAATTTGGCCGAGGTGATCGCGATCCCCAGATTGGACGAGGCCATCGCGACCAGGGACATGTAATTGGTCACCTCGAAAGCTGCGGCAACAAATGAAATCTTGATGTTCCGCTTGTCGGCTTCGAGCTGCAGTTTTTTGCGAATCTCAATATGCGTATTCGGGCACAAAATGGGATATTTCAAAATCTCCGCGATATCCGCGGACTTGTTTTGCGTGAGCGGATGGTCGGAGGATGATATGACCTTGCAGAGGTCGGTAAATACCAGCCTGAAATCGGCTTCTGGCGGCAGCTTGATAATCGGGATAATCGCAACATCGCTTTTGCCGTCAAGGACGCGCTGAACACAATTGTCCGGTGTGTCGTCTGCAAATTTCAGCATGATCCCCGGATTACGTTCCTGAAATTGATCGGCGCTAATAGTTACGAGGGCTGATCCGACCATGATCGGAGAACAGACTCTCACAACAGACTTCCGCCTCTCACTCTTCCGGTGAAATTTGTCGTGCAGCATCGCCATTTCATCGACCAGTTTCAGAGCATCGCCGTGAAACTTCTCTCCCTCCTCGCTCAGTCGAACAGATTTGGCATCACGAACAAATAATTGAATCTGCAATCTTTCTTCGAGTCTTTTGATTCGGCTGCTGACCGATGGCTGCGATTTACCCACCAGTTTTGCGGCACCGCTGAAACTCGCACATTCGGAAACGGCCAAAAACACCTGTAAATCCTGAATGCTAATATCAAACTGACGAAAGTGCATATGTCCCGATTTTCCTTGGCGCCCATTTTGCCGAAAGCTCAATGCTCGCATGCAAAATCGCACGAGCCCCTTGTTTCTGATCGAAGAGAACAGATTAAACTCGCTTATTATCATACATTTAACAGGAGTATAACCAAATCAAATAGCTCCATTCAAAATTAAAATTAGGCAATTTGAATCGGGAGTTCAATAAAACCGAAGGACTAAAGTGAAACGACAAGCCGCCCCGGTGTTATTCAGCGCAACAGATGGATAGGCATAAATGTTGGAAAAAAATAACGAGAATAAAGGCGTCCGCAAGCGCAAGGGATGCAACCGAGACGAGAGTGAGGGTAAATATCAGTCCCCGGATTCAACAGGAAACGCGAATGATTGGCAGAGAACCCCCGACTGGGCGATCAATTATGTGACACCAACCATTCCTGTTTCCGAACTGATATCAGTGGCCAGAAAGATAGAGCGGCGGCAGCATATCAGGGAAGAAAATCTCGGTGATGGATTGGCGAGCCTCGGCGAAACCGCCTGGAAGATTCTGGTCCAGCTGGTTATCGCGACCGAAGAAGGCAAAAGCATGTCCCTTCTGGGCATGTCCGACCGGATATCCCTTCCCGAAGCAATCGCCAATCGATACGTGAATATCCTGGAAACCAAGGGGCATATAGTCCGGTTGCGGCACCCTACAGACCAGGGAGCCGACCATCTGCAGCTAACCGACGAAGGCCATTCCATCATGCGCAAGACGCTGCTCGAACTCGACAAAATCTAGAGCGGCTAGCCGGTGCGCTGGATTTCCTGAACGGAGAGACCTGCCGGATCGAACTTTGACAAACCGGATATCGCTTCCGCGATTTTTATTGCCACCATATCCTCGCGCATCTCGTCCAATTCGACCAATATCTTTCCCAGAGAGTCGACAATCTCCTGAGCTTTGGCGTTTCTGTCCATTTTATTCTCTTCCAATCGATCCTGCCCCACTGGTTCGGAGGATATTGTCGGCTGGTTACACAAGCCGGTCGGCTGGCAGCGACAAAGATCAAGACAGCCATTTGCGCTGTCATCCCGAAAACAGTCGATTGCGAATATATCCCCGTTGGACAATGCGTCCCATTGGACATGGCCGCGCTTGCGACGCTTGCATCTGATTTCAAAACGCCTAAATTGTGACCATGCATCCACTAGACCCATTCAAGTCAGGAAATCCCCTGCCGGCCAACACGCCCGACATCCTCGATGCGCGCTTTGCCATTGGCGATGTCGTCCGCCATCGGATATTCGATTTTCGCGGCGTGATCTATGATATCGACCCGGTTTTCGCCAATAGCGACGAATGGTATGACGCGATTCCGCAGGATCTGCAGCCGCCGAAAGACCAGCCTTTTTATCATCTGTTCGCGGAAAATACCGACAGCAGCTATGTCGCCTATGTCAGCCAGCAGAATCTGTTGCCCGACGACAGCGGCGAACCGATCAGTCATCCCGACGTTGCCAGACTGTTTCAGGCAACCGAGAGCGGCCAATATCTGCTACACGGCATCCACCGGCACTAAGGCCGCTGCATTCGGGCGGTCAGGACTTGATCTTCCAACCCGATTTCAACAGGAAATAGCATAATGTTGCCAGGCCGATGTTGATCGCCAGCAATATCAGCGCGCCCTGCCCGATCGGGGAATCCGCCTGTCCGAGGAAGCCATAGCGGAACCCGGATATTGCGTAGAAGAACGGATTGATATGGCTCACCGCCTGAAAGGCCGGCGACAGGCGGTCGATCGAATAAAAGGTTCCCGACAGCAGAGCCAGCGGCGCGACCACAAAATTTGTGACCGCGGCGGCATGGTCGAATTTTTCCGCCCAGATCGATGTCAGCACGCCGAGGAAGGACAGCATCGCGGCGCCCATGATCCCGAACCACAGCACCGCCCACCAATGGGTTACGCCGACGTCGACCCCAGGCCAGATGAACATCGCCAGCCAGACCGCAAAACCGACCAGCGCCGCTCTGGTCATCGAGGCTCCAACCAGCGCCGCGAGCAATTCGCCCACTGACAATGGCGGGGTCAGATAGTCGACAATCGTACCCTGGATCTTACCGACCAGCATCGAGAAACTGCTGTTGGCAAAGGCATTTTGCAACATGCCCATGCAGATCAGGCCCGGCGCGATAAAGTCGGCGAACGGAGCGCCCAATATCGTGCGGTCGCCGCGCCCGAGAGCTACAGTGAATATGATCAGGAACATCAGGGTGGTAATCGAAGGAGCCCAGACCGTCTGCAGCTGGACCTTGAAAAACCGCCGGACCTCTTTCCAGTAAAGCGCCGAAAACCCGCCCCAGTTGATGCCGCGGATCACCGGCACGCCCGGCTCCGAGAAGTGCATGGCATTTGACGATTGTTTCATTTTCGGATCTTTTTCGGATTGGTCGGGCATATTCCTTCCGCCTATCGGCTCGCTCTTCCAATCACAACCCATTTCGCGCTCCCTTCGCGCCGGGAACGCCACATTATCGTGGTTGTATAATGCCCCCGTCATCCCTATATCGCCCCCGAACTCGAGAAGATTAGGACTTTGCATGGCTTGGACAGATGAGCGGATCGATTCGCTGAAGAATATGTGGGAAAAAGGCCTGACTGCCAGCCAGATCGCGGAAGAACTGGGCGGCGTCAGCCGTAATGCCGTGATCGGCAAGGCGCATCGCCTTGGCCTGAAATCACGCCCGTCTCCGGTCAAGGCAAAGCCCAAGGCCAAAAAAGATCCGAAACCGGCAGCCAAAGCGAAAAAGCCGCCGGCGAAATCCGCGACGACTCCCAAGCCCAAGGAAGAACATGTTGCACGGCGAGCAATGCCGCCGCCAACACCGGCTGCGCGGACCCATGCTGCCCAGCAGGCCCGTCAGCCCAAGCATGATGGACCGAAGATCGTTTCCGTCGGCCCCGGCGGCTTCTTGCGCCAGGGTCCCGGTGACCAGCAGGCTCCGATTCCGCCAGCGCCTCCACGCCGTCTGGTTCCGGCCAAGCCGAGCGACGAAATTGCCGACAAGACAAGCCTGCTTGATCTCAGCGACAAAATCTGCCGCTGGCCGATCAATCACCCCGGCGAGCCGGACTTCCATTTCTGCGGCGAAGAAGTGAACCCGGGATTTCCCTATTGCGTCGAACATTGCGGTCGCGCATTCCAGGCCCAATTGCCGCGCGGCACCCGCCGTCCTCCGCCGCCGCTGCCATTTGGCGGACCGCGAGTCCGATAGGCGAATCGCGCGGGATATCGTGATTTTTCAAACGATTGCGAGATGAGGTCATAAGGCGCTTGCCAGTGTGACTCTTGCGCTCTTATAGAGTCGAACATGTCTGATGATCTGTTCGGCTCTAACCCGCCAACCCAATCCAAAACCGGTGACTATGACGCCTCGGCAATCGAGGTTCTGGAAGGTCTTGAACCTGTCCGCAAGCGGCCCGGCATGTATATTGGCGGCGTCGATGAACGCGCGCTTCACCATCTAGCTGCCGAAGTCATCGACAACAGTATGGACGAGGCGGTTGCCGGCCATGCCAGCCGGATAGAAATCACGCTGGATTCGGACAATCGCCTGACCGTGACCGATAACGGTCGCGGCATTCCGGTCGATCCGCACCCGAAATTTCCAGGAAAATCGGCGCTCGAAGTGATCATGACGACGCTCCACTCGGGCGGCAAGTTCTCCGACAAGGCTTACGCGACATCCGGCGGCCTGCACGGTGTCGGTGTCTCGGTCGTCAACGCCCTGTCCTCCGATACGGTCGTCGAAGTGGCGCGGAACAAGACCATCTATCGCCAGACCTTTTCGCAAGGTCTCGCGACATCCAGTCTCGAGGAAGTCGGTACGACACCCAACCGTCGCGGCACCAGCATATCCTTCGTTCCCGATGTCGAGATTTTCGGCGAAGGAAACCGGTTCAAGCCATCGCGGCTGTTCAAGCTGGCGCGTTCCAAGGCCTATCTCTACGCGGGAGTCGAAATCCGCTGGAAATGCGACGAGAGCCAGGCCAGCGATGACGTTCCCGCCGAAGCGGTGTTCCAGTTCCCTGGCGGCCTTTCCGACCATCTGCGCGAGCAATTGTCGGGACGCGAGTGCGTCACCACCGATTTCTTTGCCGGCAATCAGGATTTTCCGGAAGCCCAGGGCCGTGTCGAATGGGCGATCACCTGGCCGATCTGGACCGACGGCAGCTACAGCTGGTATTGCAACACCATTCCGACGCCCAATGGCGGCACCCACGAAACCGGCCTGCGCAACGCCCTGGTCAAGGGATTGCGGGCTTTCGGCGAACTGGTCCAGATCAAGAAGGCGTCCCAGCTGACCGCCGATGACATCATCTCGGGTGGCGAAATGATGCTGTCGGTGTTCATTCGCGATCCGCAATTCCAGAGCCAGACCAAGGACCGGCTTACCTCACCCGAGGCATCAAAGCTGGTCGAGAATGCCGTCCGCGACCATTTCGACCATTTCCTCACCGACAATATGGATCGTGGCAAGGCCTTGCTCGGATTCGTCATGGAGCGGATGGACGAACGTCTGAAGCGCAAGGCCGAACGCGAGGTCAAGCGCAAGACCGCGACCTCGGGTCGCAAGGTCCGCCTGCCCGGCAAGCTCACCGATTGTTCGATCGGCGACCCCGAAGGCACCGAATTGTTCATCGTCGAAGGCGACAGCGCTGGCGGCTCTGCCAAGCAGGCCCGCGAACGCAAGACCCAGGCGATCCTGCCGATCCGCGGCAAAATTCTCAACGTGGCTTCAGCCAATAACGCCAAGATCATGGCCAATAGCGAAATTGCCGATCTCATCCTCGCGCTCGGCTGCGGCACGCGCAAGGATTGCCAGCCCGATAATTTGCGCTACGAGCGGGTGATCATCATGACCGACGCCGATGTCGACGGCGCCCATATCGCGACGCTGCTGATGACCTTTTTCTTCCAGGAAATGCCCGAGCTGGTCCGGCAGGGCCATCTCTATCTCGCCCGGCCACCGCTCTATCGCCTGTCCGCAGGCGGCAAGAGCCTCTATGCGCAGGATGACGCAGCCCGTCGCGTAATCGAAAACGGTCCGTTCAAGGGCAAGAAGATCGATGTCAGCCGGTTCAAGGGTCTTGGCGAAATGAACCCGTCGCAGCTGCGCGAAACGACGATGGACCCCGAAACCCGCTCCCTGTTCAAGGTAACCCTGCCGCAGGAATATGAGCAGCGCGCCGGCGTCAAGGATCTGGTCGACCGGCTGATGGGCAAGAATCCCGAGCATCGGTTCAACTTCATCCAGCAAAATGCCGCCAGCCTTGATGAAGAGGTTATCGACGCCTAAACCGGAAGCAGCTTTCGGGAGATTTCGGTGCGGCTTCTATATATTTTCGCTCTCGCCCTGCTGTTCGGTTCGAGCCCCTTTGCACGGGAGCACGCTTTCGCGCAGACCATGGCAAGCGTCTCGCCGCAGCTTGCCCAACGCGCCAGTGACGTGCTGCGCCTGCTGCAAGGCGAGATGATCGAAGAGCAGCTATTTGACGAAAATTTCCGCAACGCCGTGCCGCCCGAACAATTTCGCGCGCTCACCCGGCAAGTGGTGACCCAGCAAGGGCAGCCGCTCGAAATCACGTCCATCACTCCCCGCTCTCCCAATTCCGCGGTCATCAAGGTCCGCTTTGAAAGGTCGATCGGCACGATCAATATCGATCTCGAAAATGCGCCGCCCCACCGCTTGTCCGGTCTGCTCCTGACGGGGTTCGAAGCGGGAGGTAATTCGCTCGACGAAGTGATGGCGGCGATCGACGCGCTGCCGGGCCGTCAGGGCGTGCTCGTGCAGCGACTGGACGGCAGTGACCGTCCGCCGCTGGCGGCGCTCGATCCCGCCGGGCGCTATGCTATCGCATCAAGTGTGAAACTCTATATTCTGGCCGAGCTGGACCGGGCGGTACGGGCCTGTGAACGACAATGGTCCGATGTCGTGCGACTGGGCCCGAAGTCGCATCCCTCGGGGATCAGCCAGAACTGGCCCGACCGGTCGCCGGTCACGCTCCACACGCTCGCAACCCTGATGATCTCGATCAGCGACAATAGCGCCACCGACACATTGATCCGGGTCATCGGACAGGACAGACTGGCCGGGATCGTGAAAGCGACAGGCCATCACAAGCCCGAAGAACTGCGCCCCTTTCTGATGACACGCCAGGCCTCCGCCCTGAAGATGCCGGTACACGCTAACCGGAGAGCAGCGTTTCTCGCCGCCGGTCCAACCGAACGCGAAGATCTGCTGGCGGGATATGATCGCGCTTTGACAATCGACAGCATCGATCCGCGCATATTGACCAGCAAACCCAATCATATCGATCAGCTGGAATGGTTTGCCAGTGCCGCCGACATGGTCAGATTGCTCGCCTATCTGCATCGAAACATGAGCGCTGAAAGCCGTGCGATCCTCGCAATCAACCCCGGCATTGGTCAGGATGCTGCCGGTAAATGGGACTATTTCGGCTACAAGGGCGGGTCGGAACCCGGCGTGTTGTCCTATAATTTCCTGCTGCGGTCAAAGACGGGAAAAGGATACGCCGTCTCGGTCAACTGGAACAACAATGAACAATCGCTGCAGGAGAGCGATCTGCTTGCGCTGGCGACCAGATTGGCAAGCCTGCTGGCGGAGCAATAGCGAAACAAATTGTGCTGACTACTCGGCAGCGCTCACATCATAGGTGATGATATATTCGCTGCTATCGCCATCCATCGTCTGGGTATAGGTTCCCGGTGTCGCGCTAACCACAACCGTGCCGATCGTGTCATGGCCACCAATCATGTCATGCTCCATCACCTTGAAAGCCACCGGATCACCTAGTTCAAAGATCTCGCTGATAACCCAATTGTCGCCCTTGTTGAAGCGTTGGTTCTTGTTACCGCTATCCGGGAAACGTTCGCCATTGTTGAACCGAAGATATACATCATCGGCTCCAATCCCCAGACGTCCGGTCAAATCCACATTCTGGATCGAGACGTTGGAGATTTTGACTGTCTTGCCAGATTTCACAACCGCGGTTCCACTTGGTTTCGCAAGTTCCACCGGAGAAGCCAGAAGCGCAGAGATTTTCGCTGCCGCCAAGGGCGCATATTCTCCGCTCGGGAACAGGGACAAATAGGTGCTGAACGCGCTGACGCTATCGGTCGCGAGCGCCCCGCGCCAGGTAATGCCTTCCAGTTCAGCCTGGTTGACGGCCGGGCCGGCTGCAGAAGCCGCGCCGGGCGCAACAGCCGCGGCCGGGACCGGCGTTCGCGGCGTGAGATAGATAGGTGTGCCGGTAATGCTTGCGCTGATGAACGGGCGTTGTTTGCCGCCGGTTGCTTTCAGCACATCGTCACGGACCGACCCGCCGAGCAATTGCAGGGGCAAATCAGCCTCCGGCAGACGCGCGGCCAGCGACATCGCGAAAGGAGAATTTCCGCCTTCGCCATCGCTGGCTGTCTGGCCCGGAGCAGCCGCATAGATCACAAGTACATCGTCGACGTCGATACCGGCGAGGCCGCGAGCGACCGCGCGCGAACCGGCCCGCCAGCTGTTGGCGAAAGGGTTGTTGCGGCAGGCATCGAGCACAACCACGCGAACCTGGGCGCCGGAAACGGTTTCCATCAATCGGTTGAGGTTGATTGTTTCAAACGGCAGATCGAAACTGGAGTTCAGCTCTGCATCGGTCGGAACCAGCCAGTTTTCCCCCTGTCCCTCGAGACCATGGCCGGCATAATAGACCAGAGCGACATCGGCGCCATCTGCCTGTTCGCGAAAGCGGCGCAGGGTCTGACGGAAATCGTCAACAGACTGGTCGAGAGCGACGACCACTTCGTCAAATCCTGCCTTTCTGGCGGCATCTGCCACGAGATTGGCATCATTCCCGGCATTTTCGAGCGGGCTGGTATTTTGATATTCGGCATTACCGATGATCAGAGCGACCTTTTTAGCCTCGACACTACTGCCCGCAAACGCAAGCGCTGCGGCCAGAAAAAACAAAAGTCTGATCATGAAAACCCCCTAATACCCTCCTGTTCACTAGGCCGGAAAGCGGGGCTGCGCAAGGTCAGGCGCCCGCTAGCGCCTCGACCAGCGCCTTGACCTTCTGCTGCCGCCATTGCGGGAGCGGTGCCATCAGCCAATAGCCGCGCGAGGACACGCTGTCTTCGCCGATGATCTCGATCCGCCCGGCGGCGAGATCGCGCTGGGCCAGCATTTTGGGAACCCAGGCATAGCCGAAGCCATTGACCGCCGCCTCTATCGCAAGACCGCCATCGGCGACCCGCATCAGCGTTTCCTCGCCTTCGGATATCGGGCAACCCGGCCAGTCAATCTTGTTGCCGCCCTTCTGGCCCGGAGCCGAAACCTTCACGAACACCGTATCGCCCAGCATCTTGCCTTCATGCTGGCCCGGGCCGTCGCCCAGCCAGATTGCAACATCAAGATTGGCTTCGGTAAAATCGATCTCGTCATCCGCCGCGACCAGCGCAAAACTGGTATCGGGATGGTCGGCGGAAAAGCTTGCCAGTCTTTCGTTCAGCCATTTCTGGGTGAAGTCACGCGGTGCCGCGATGGTCAGCTTGTGGGAGGACTGGCCCGACTGCATCGCGCGGACGGCCTCTTCAAATTGCAGGAAACCGGAGCGGAGCGCATCGAGACCTGCCGCCGCTTCGTCGGTCAGTTCAAGACCTTTGGGCGTGCGCCGGAACATCACCACGCCGAGCATATCCTCGAGCGCACGGATTTGCTGCCCGACCGCAGCGGGCGTTACGGCAAGCTCATCGGCCGCTTTGGTGAAGCTCAGGTGCCGTGCCGCAGCATCGAGCACGCGCAGCCCGTTCAGTGGCAAATGGGTGCGCTTCATTGCTCGACCGTGGGTTCGGCAAGAACGAAACGGGGGATACGGACTTCGAAGGCCGGTGGCGTGCTGCCGACCATGACAAAATGGCCTTCCATCGAACCGCGCTGGGTATTGAGCGGGCAACCCGATACATAGTCATGCGCTTTGCCAGGCTGGATAATCGGCTGCTCGCCGACCACGCCATCGCCGTCGACCATTTGCAGGCCGCCACGCTCGTCGTTGATCCGCCAGTGCCTGGTCAGCAATTGCACCGCCGTGTCGCGGTGATTTTCGATCCGGACATGATAGGCCCAGAACCAGCGCTTGCTATCGATGTCCGATTGCTCGGGCAGGAAGGTCACGGAAACACGGACCGTGACTCCGTCGGTGGTTTCGGCAAACGGAAAGAATGAATCCATCAGCATATTATAGTGTCAAAGCCCCACTGACGAAAGGGCCTGATCCAGATCTTCGATCAAATCGATCGGATCCTCGAGGCCGACGTTGATCCGCAGCATGTCCTCGGTAATCCCGATTTCCAGCCTCGATTCCTCTGCCAACCCGTAATGCGTGGTAGAGGCGGGATGGCACATTAGCGAACGGCTATCCCCGATATTGTTCGAAATATCGATCAGTTTCAATGCATTGAGCAGAGCATGCGCCCGTGCCCGGCCACCGCCGACATAGAGCGAGAAGATCGGTCCGGCGGCCTCCATCTGGCTCATCGCCAGATTGTGCTGCGGATGACTGGGCAGGCCCGGAAGCAGGACTTTCTCGACCCGTTGCTCGAGAAACTTGCCCACTTCGAGCGCATTGCCGCTCTGCCGGCGGATACGCAGGTCGAGCGTTTCCAGCCCCTTGAGCACCACCCATGCGTTAAACGCACTCAATGTGGGACCGGTGTTGCGGATGAAAGCAAGCAGCGGACCTTCGATAAATTCCTCGGTGCCGCAAACCGCGCCAGCGAGAACACGCCCCTGCCCGTCCATCATCTTGGTGGCGCTGTAGGCGACCACGTCTGCGCCATATTCCATTGGCCGCTGGAGCATGTTGGTGGCGAAGGCATTGTCGACAACGCTGACGATACCCTTGGCCCGCGCCAGCGAACAGACGCTGCGCAGGTCGATCACTTCCATGGTCGGGTTGGCCGGGGTTTCGAAAAAGAAGACCTTGGTCTTCGGCGTAATCGCCTGTTCCCAGTTCTCGATCTCGCGGCCGTCGATCACGGTGGTCTCGATGCCGAATTTGGGCAGCAGACTGTCGGTCAGCCAGCGGCAGGACCCGAACAGGGCGCGGCTGGCAACAACATGATCGCCCGCCTCCAGCTGGCACAGCAAGGCAGCGGTCATGGCGGCCATGCCCGATGCGGTGGCCCGGCAGGCCTCTGCGCCTTCCATGATTGCGATCCGCTCTTCCAGCATCCGCACCGTGGGGTTTTGCAGGCGGCTGTAGGTCATGCCGTCCTGTTCACCGGCGAAGCGGGCAGCCGCGTCTTCGGCGCAGTCATAGCTATAGCCGGACGTCAGGAACAGCGCTTCGGATGTCTCGCCAAATTCGCTGCGCATCGTACCACTGCGAATCGCCTGGGTAGCCGGACGCCAGTTCTTGGTGACATTGCGGTTTTGGCCGGTGTTTCTTTTCATATCGCTTCCCTAGCCGCCCGTCAGTTGCGCGACAATAGCGTCGCCGATTTCACTGGTCGACGCTGTGCCGCCAAGATCATGGCCGAGAACGCCTTGTGCCAGTACGGCGGCCACTGCGGCTTCGATCCGGTCAGCCTCGGCGTCCATGCCGAAACTGTGCCGCAACATCATCGCTGCCGACAATATCATCGCCGAAGGATTGGCAATTCCCTGTCCGGCAATATCCGGCGCACTGCCGTGGATCGGCTCGTAAAGGCCCTTGGTGCCGTCGCCGAGAGAGGCCGACGCCAGCAGGCCGATCGACCCGACACACATGCTCGCCTGGTCAGACAATATGTCTCCGAACAGATTGCCGGTCACGACGACATCAAACTGGCCCGGGTTGCGCACCAGCTGCATCGCGGCATTGTCGACATACATGTGGCTGAGCTCTACTTCCGGATATTCGCTCGACAGCTCGGTCACCACGTCGCGCCACAATTGCGATGTTTCCAGCACATTGGCCTTGTCGACGGAGCAGAGCCGCTTGTCACGGCCCATGGCGGTCTTGAAAGCGACATGGGCGATCCGCCGGACTTCGCTCTCGTCATAGGACATGACATCATAGCCTTCGCGCAGGCCATCGGCGGTTTTGCGCATGCCCTTTTCGCCGAAATAGACGTCCCCGTTCAGTTCGCGGACGATTACAACATCGATGCTGCGGGCGATTTCCGGTTTGAGGCCGGAAGCATCTTCCATCCCCGGAAACATTTTCGCGGGCCGCAAATTGGCAAAGGTCTGCATTTCCTTGCGCAGGCCGAGCACCGCCTGTTCGGGGCGCAAATGGCGCTCGAGATTGTCGCAAGACGGATCACCGACCGCGCCGAACAGGACAGCGTCGGCCGATTGCACCAGCTCGAGCGTTTCCGGTGGCAAGGGGTGACCGTGTTTGTGATAGGCGACACCGCCGACATCCGCGTGATCGAGGCACAAGTTGGGCAAGTCCATCGCGCCGAGCACGCGCAGCGCCTCGACCATGATTTCCTGACCAATGCCGTCGCCGGCGAGTACCGCAATATGCATGAGATTTCCTTCTTGTAAGCGCGCCGTTCCTGCCGAGAATCACGCGCTTAGGCAACCATCCTTTTCAGGCGATCGACCAATACGGTCCGCGCCGCCATCACATCCCTGCGGCGGTCTTCGAAGAAATGGCGTTTCAGGAAGAATCCGGTGACCCTGAGGCCGTCGAAAATATCATCCCAGTCCGGCGAAAGTGGCTGTTTGAGGAACGGCGGGAGCGGCAGGAGCCGCTCCTTATATTCCCGTCCGGCAAAGGCGCTGACGGCGGTCGCGCTTTTCGGGCTGATATAGACCAGATCCTCTTCCGAACCGGTCACCGCGCACCGGTCCAGCGCCAGGCCAAAGCCCAGTTCCGAGAGCAGGAGCAACTCATATCGCACCAGAGCCGCAGCCCAGCCCTTGGCCGAAGGCGCACTGCAAATCGCGTCCAGCAGGGCCGACAGGGCGGAATGGATTTGCGGATAGCTATGTTCTTCCGGCAAGGTCGCCGCGGTCAGTGCGGTTACCCAGTCGAGCGCCGCGCTGGCAAGCGGTTCGCCGAGAAACGGGCCCCGGCTCTGCTGCAATTCGGCGGTCATGGACGCCAGCTGATCTTCGGTCCGCGCCCGATAATCGGCTTGCACAATATTAGAGGGTATTAGAACCGGACGCATCGTCCGCGAATGCGCACCTCGCACATAGCCGGACATCAGGCCGTTTTCGGGGGTCAGCGAACGGACCACCGCGCCATGTTCGCCATGGGACCGGACCGAGCAGATGATGGCTGAAGTACGAAGGTTGGGCAATTCATTCTACCGATGGATAGTTTCGACTGGTGTGCAAGATCGCATCAATCAGAATATTGTCCGATTCACCGCCAACCCCAAGACGATATACCACCACATAGGGCAGTCCGGACACCGACAATTCAAATGTGTTTTCAATCCTGCCGATCTTTCCCAACCGAGGGAAGTCAGCCAGAATCTCGATATTTTGTCGCAAGCGGCCGACGATGCCCAAGGCAACCGCAGGGCTGTCTTGCGCTATCCAGTCAAATATATCGGTGAGGTCTCTGACTGCGCCGGATGAGAATTCAATCATCTAGGCCAAGTGCATTCCATACTTCTTCCGCTGGATAGATTTTAGCGCCCTTGTCGGTATCGTCGATCGACTTTTTGACTTTTGTCCGGAACCAGTCCTCATATCCAGCATCCGGCTTTTCACCGGTGATAGAGACCTTTGCAGCTTCGGCTTTGGGTTCCTGGTTCATCATCAGAGAATATCACGGCATGCGGACTGTGGCAATAAACTCGCTACCCATGAAAATAATCGTAAATCTTCTGCGCCACGGTCGCCGACACGCCGGGGGCGCCCTGCAGATCATCCAGCGAGGCATTTTTCACCGCCCGCGCTGTGCCGAAATGCAGCAATAGCGCCTTTTTCCGGGCCGGACCTATACCGGGCACGTCATCCAGCGAACTGTGGCCGACGGATTTGGCGCGCCGCGTCCGGTGCGCGCCGATCGCAAAGCGGTGCGCTTCGTCGCGCAGGCGCTGGAGATAGAAAAGCACCGGACTGTTCATCGGCAGGTTGATCTGGCGGCCGTCGGGAAGGTGGAATGTCTCACGCCCCGCATTGCGATCCGGCCCCTTCGACACACCGATCATCACGACATCCTCGACGCCGATTTCGGCCAGCGCTGCGCGCGCCGCGCTCATCTGGCCCTTGCCACCGTCGATCAGCACCAGATCGGGCCATTCGCCCTTGTCGCGATCCGGGTCTTCCTTCTGGGCGCGCGCAAAACGCCGTTCGAGCACTTCGCGCATCATCGCGAAATCGTCGCCCGGCGCAGTGTCCGGGTTCTTGATATTGAACTTGCGATAGGCGTTTTTGCGGAAACCCTCGGGTCCGGCGACGACCATGCCGCCGACCATATTCGTCCCCTGAATATGGCTGTTGTCATAGATTTCGATCCGGTCCGGAACCGCGTCCAGCTCGAGCAGATCGACCATTTCGCGCATGATCTTGGCCTGGGTCGAGGTTTCGGCCAGACGCCGGTCGAGCGCGTCCTCGGCATTGCGACTGGCCTGCGTCAGCAATTTCCGCCGATCACCGCGCTGCGGTTTCGAGACGCTGACCTTATAGTCGGCCTTGGTGCTCAGCGCCTCGGCCAGCAGTTCCGCA
>TARA_R110001599_G_scaffold353318_5_pt1 | contig 43773 bp, 34 predicted proteins | sample TARA_R110001599 | Tara Oceans TARA_R110001599 (sample SAMEA4398360) | marine metagenome | biome: Polar Biome; feature: [MES] marine water layer (ENVO:01000295) within the mesopelagic zone...; material: water (ENVO:00002006), including particulate matter (ENVO:01000060) such... | reverse complement strand
TTTAGCATAGCACCGCTATGGTGAAATTGAAAACAGCAACGAAGTGGGTGATTTTAAAGCGATTTCAGCACGTAATAGATTGTCTATTGCCTATTTCGGGTTCAAAATTGGATACTTCATTCCCGCTTAGCAAGCCATAAAAAAAGCATCCTTTATCCGGATGCTTTTTTTATTTTAAATCTTTGACTTTACATGTATTTTCAGGGAAACTTCACACAATGGAATAATTGTTAATGTAAGCTATTTCAGGCAATAGGTGCTAACAAAACCCAAGCTGCTTCTATAAGCTTAAAAATTGGCTATCAAATCAGTCTTCCAAAAAGCCCATATCAGGCGTATATAATAGATAATCTGCTTCAAAATCGTATAAGGTAAGCTCACGAAGCTCATAATATGCCATCCAATAATCTCTTAAAGACTCTACATAACTTCTTCTATTTTTATCCTTTTCTTGCTGAGCTATGCCAAGGTCAGTTATTGTAACATTTCCACTTTGGTACCTTCTGAATGAGATCTCATAACGTTTGTCTGCCACCAAGTCAGAAGTTTTAGTAATCTCCACTCGGTCTATAAGCATGATAAACTTTCTTACCTTGGTAAAAATCTCTTGTTCAAAATTAATGATTTCCTGTTCTATTTCAAATTCAGTCAGTTTTTGATCAGCTTTGGCCATACTCATTCTGGCTTTATTCCTGCCCCAGTCAAGAATAGGAACATTAATACCTAAACTCACTAAGGCTTGGGTATTTGGATTCGAATAAATGCTTGACCACATCAAGTCGGCTTTATTGTATCCATAACTGGCATTCAAACTCATTTGAAATCTTTCTCCTCTTGCTTGAGCAACTTGAGCTTCAGCTTCTGTTCTTTGTCGTTTATATCTGATCGCATCCGATCGATTTTGGAAAGCATATTCAATGGCCTTTTGTACGTCGACCTCAAAATCAGGAATATCACTAGGCAATAATAAGTTTAAGGTAGTGTTTTCATTCAAGCCAATATAGGATTTTAGTGATAAGGAAGAGGATTCCATATCTAACCTCGCCTGCGCAACCGCTTGTCGGGCTTCAAGGACTTGTAATTCTACTTGGAGCAATTTATCCTCGTAGGTAGTCCCAATATTGTACCTACCTTGCTCAATCTTTAGTATAGCTTCTGAGTTTTGTAAGTTTAAAGATGCAATGTCCAAATTTACCTGAGCAATGAGAAACTCGAAAAACATTTGGGTCACTATCCTGCTTATTTGCTCCATTTCTTCAACATATTCCCTCTTGCTTTCCTCGTACCTGAATGGTTCAATTTTCTTATCCCATTTATACCGATTAAAAGCAAAAATAGGTTGAATCAAACGAACATTAATCGGAACCCCATTCCATCTTGTCTGGTTTTCATTGTCTGCCGCTAGGAAATTATCAAACCTACTTGTTGAACTATTCACGGATAATGTGCCGCCAGTAGGGGCAATTACCTGTCGCAATCCCAACTCAAGATCTGCGTAATTTTGTCGGACTTCTCGAAACTCAATGGTTCCATCCGGTTGTTCGACACTATTGAAGGCCTGAGAGTATCTTGGCAGTGTTCCTTCCAGATTCAATTGTGGGTTATAGTCTGATTGGTAAAGTTTATAGGTCCAGTATCTGTTTTCCCTTCTTGTATCTGCATTCAATGCCGCAGGAGATTGGTTTTTCGCTCTTTCAATAATCTCTTCTAGTGTATAACTTACAAGTTCCTGAGCACGAACAGAAAAACAAGTCAGAATGAGAAAGATACCCGTAACAATTAAATATTTTTTATTCATAGCGCAAAGAGGTTATAGGGTCTTGGCTTGCCGCACGTTTCGCTGGAGTGATACCGAATACCAATCCTACAGTGGCGGCTACGCCAAAAGACAGAATAATAGAACTTAGGGTAATGACCGTAGGGAAATCTGCAAAAGTGGACACTAAATGTGCCAGAACAATTCCCAGAATCACGCCTATTAGGCCACCACTAACACTTATCATAACAGATTCAAATAAAAACTGATTGACAATATCGGTTTTTTTCGCTCCTAACGAAAGTCTTAGGCCAATTTCTTTTATTCTTTCCATTACTGATGCCAACATGATGTTCATAATCCCAATTCCGCCAACTAAAAGAGAGATGCCTGCAATTGCTCCAAGAACAATATTGAAAATATTTTGTGTCCGTTGTTGTTGTTTTAGCAATAGCTCAGGGATGGTTATTTCAAAATCTACCACATTAAAATGCCTTCTTTGAAGCATTTTGGCCAATACCTCCGCTGTGGGATTAAGCAGCTCACTGTCTGACACCTGAATTACCAATTTATCTATTTGGTGGTAATTATTAGAAGTGTTTCCATTTGAATCATTTAATCGAGATTCTGTAATCAGGTCCCTGTTTCGGTAGCGGATCAACATGGTTTGAATGGGAATATACACATCCATATTAAAATCTCTTATGCCTAATTTGGAAATACTGGACTCGGAGACAATTCTTTCCTCAAGAATTCCTATTACTTCCAGCCATTGACTACCACTTTTTATTCTTTTACCTATTGGGTTTTCATTGGGAAAAAATCTGGCTGCCACATTTCTGCCTATAATACAAACTGGATTTCCTTGAACGAGATTTTGTTCACTAAACATTCGCCCTTCCTTCAATTGAAAATCGAGTACATCAAAATAAGCAACATCTACTCCTACGAGTTTTGCTGATCGTCTAATACCACTTTTTACTATATAGGTATCCATGACAATTTCAGGACTGATTCTGTTGATTCCTGGAATGATATTTTTAATTGCAGTAACATCTTCAAGCTTTAGTCCTGGAGAAAATTTATTTTTCTCCCTATCCATCCCACTATTTTGATCCACCTGCTCCTCTATCTGCTCTACTATTGGCTCTACTACTATATTATTGACCCCCACAAGCTTAATTTGTTCCAGGATTTCCTGTTGGGCACCTGTGCCGATAGCGAGCATCGCAATTACGGCAGCAACTCCAAAAATAATTCCTAATGCCGTTAATAATGAGCGAACCTTATTGGCTAAAACGGCTTCGAAAGCAATTTGGAAGTTGGCTAATAACCTTTCATTGAACATATATTTTGATTGGTTTGTCTGAGGATTCAATTATTTAATGTGAAAAAATTACATAAGTGTCAATAAGATTTAGTGGCTGATGCCAAAGGCTCTTCTTCCTCTTTTGCCTTGTCTAAATTCCTCTTTCCATTCAATTCCTCAAGCAAATTAATCGCAATGTTCTCACCCCAATCAGGTGTGTTTAAATAAACATATTCACCTTTATTCAATCCCTTTTCTATCACTACATCGTTGGCATTGGTCATTCCTAACAATACTTCCTGTTTGGTACCATTCCTTAAGTAAACATAATTAATACTGTCATTGGCAACATTGACAGCTTCTAAAGGAACAAACAAAACATCATTTAATTTATCTGCTATTATAGTATTACTGGAAGTCATGGATGGCCTCAACAGTGGATCGCTTTCATTTACTTCGATGATCACTTCAAATACTTTGGCATCTGAGTTTGGCCTTTGTTGACCTACATTGGCCACTTTTTTTACTTCACCTGTATATTTCTTGTCTGGAAAAGCATCCATTCCCAATTCTACTTGCTGGTTTACTTTCACCCTTCTTATGTCCACCTCATTGATATAGGTAATGCTTTGCATGGTGGTAAGGTCAGGTAGAGTTGCTACCACTGGATTCCATGAGTTGATCTGAGAACCTTCTTTCACTTTAGTCCCTCTATAATCCACATAGATAACCATCCCATCTTGTGGGGCTGTGACAACAAATTTATCCAGTACTTCAACCATCTGTTTCACTTCCAGCTCATCTTCCCTAAGTTTGGCTGCGATCTCCATCATTCTGGCTTTTTCCTGAAGCGTTTTTATCCTGTATCTTTCTTGAGCCTGATCCAACTCTCTTATGGCCTTTTCAACATTGTATTCATTTTGTTTGATAATTGCTGGCGGCTCAAATTGAGACTGCTCCAAAATCAATTCTTGCTCCTGAACAATGTATTTTTGATTAAGAATATTGTCCCTTTCTACCCTAAGGTTTAAAGAAGTATCCAATTGAATTTGTTCATACTGGGCCCTGGTTTGCTCTAAGTCTAATCGTCGATCTTCAAGTCGTCCAAACAGCTCAGTTTTATCAATAGAACAAATGAAATCTCCTTTTTGAACTACCGTACCCTCGTCCACCATTTTGTCAATGGTAAAACTACCAATACGGAATCTTCTTGCTTCGGCAGGGCCGAAAACTTGTACTGAGCGTAGTGCTTCCAACTCACCTGAGGTGGTAATCTCTACACGAAACTCTCCTTGCTCTACAGTAGCGAGAATGTTGTTTTCTACTCCAGTACTCCCTGAGGCAAAGAAAAAATACAAGGCTCCTATGACTAATATGCTCCCTATGGCGACGTATATCAGATTCCTTTTCATTTTGATTAAGTTAATTACATTCAAATTTAAACATTTTGTAACCTAAGTCTTCCCCACATAGCATTTTATATAGCCATTAGAATAATAACTAAAGTGTCTTCTTGACATTTAAATTGAAACGACAACCTTAGACACAAGTTTTGCGGTGAATATTATTAAACCCTTATTTATCAATAAGGTTCACAATCCATCTTTGCTATTTAAAAAAACCACATTATAAAAAAAATTTCAGTCCATTATACCACAAATCCCATACCTAAAACGAGAATTTATCTTTGGTCAATCCAACACTTCGTTAAGATTTTGCCTAAATAAGAAAAACCAAACAAGGGTATTATCATAATTAAAAAATTGCATTGACACTAACCTGTTTTATGAATACTAAATAAGTAGATAGGATACTGACTTTATTCTTATCAATATGACAATTGCATATTTCGGATTAAACAAAGTGCCATTTCAATGCTACCTTATATATTTGCAATATGAAATCAATGATTAGCTGGACAATTCGTCATATTCCTAGAAAGTACCTGCAACTCTTTAGCCATTTTTTTTTAAAAATCGCCGTAATACTTTACAGGGGCAAAAATGTTTCTTGCAATATTTGCCAAAAAAGCTTTAGTAAATTCCTTCCCTATGGGAGAATTGCCCGTGAAAACGCACTGTGTCCCAATTGTCTGGGTTTGGAAAGGCACCGTCTCATGTGGTTGTTTTTACAGAGAGAAACAGATTTTTTTTCAGCGCAAAAAAAAGTACTTCACGTTGCCCCCGAGTTGTGCTTTCTGAATCGTTTTAAAAAATTAAAAAACCTTAAATACATCACTGGCGATATTGAATCCCCTTTGGCAGAAGTCAAAATGGACATTCACCAGATTCCTTTTCCTGATAATTCTTTTGACGTAGTTTTTTGCAACCATGTACTCGAGCATGTGGCAGATGATTTGAAAGCTTGTGCTGAAATCAATAGGGTACTAAAACCCAACGGTTGGGGAATTATACAATCACCCGTCTATGAGCAGGAAATTACCCTAGAAGACCATTCTATTACAGATCCCAAAGAAAGAGAAAAGGTCTTTGGGCAAAGTGACCATGTAAGAAAGTACGGTAAAGATTATGCCAAAAGACTTAGCCAATCAGGCTTAAAGGTTTTAGAAAATAATTTTGTTCGGAACCTTCCTGAAGAGCTAATAAAAAAGCATGCCCTTCCTGAAAATGAAATTATCTTTTATTGTCAGAAAGGGCAGTAAATGTATTTTTGTTTCTTCCAGCTAAATTAACCTAGCTTATCCACCAAAATTTCTACAATTCTTTTAGCAGTTTTACCATCCCATAAATGAGGAATCTGACCTTTCTTCCAACTCCCTGAAAACAATTTCTCCATGGCTGGCTTAATTGCTTTAGGGTCTGTTCCTAGCAGTTCGTTGGTGCCTTCAGTGATGGTTTCAGGCCTTTCTGTATTGTCTCTTAAGGTCATACATGGCACACCCATTACTGTAGTTTCCTCCGTTATTCCACCTGAATCTGTCACAACCGCTTTTGCACTTTGTACAAGGTAGTTGAACTCCAGGTATCCCAAAGGATCTATCATGTGTAACCTTTCATGAGAAATGCCTAGATTCTGTAGCATCTTCTTGGTTCTTGGATGAACCGGAAACACTAAAGGCAAACCTCCTGAATGGTCAATAATTTCTTGTATAAGTTCTTTTAGTTTTTCTTCTTGGTCCACATTGGCAGGCCTGTGTAAGGTCATGACAATGTACTTGCCTTTTTCCAGACCAATTTCACTCCAGACTTCTGGTTGCTGAAACCTTGGTTGATGCTTGAGTAAAGTATCAATCATTGTGTTTCCAACATAGAAAATCCTTTCATTTCCAATTCCTGACTTCCTGAGGCTTTCATTGGCAACTTCTGAAGTTGTGAAAAAATAATTGGTAATGCTATCAGTAACCATTCGGTTAATTTCCTCGGGCATGGACCAGTCACCTGATCTAATTCCCGCCTCCACATGAGCTACTTTAACATGTAGTTTTTGAGCTGTTATGGCGCAGGCCATGGTAGATGTTACATCTCCTACTACAAGACAAAGATCCGGCTTGGCACTTTCCATTAGCAATTTTTCATAACCGACCATTATAGCTGCTGTCTGTTCAGCCTGGGTTCCACCACCTGCTCCTAGATTTACATCCGGTTCTGGAATGCCCAATTGTTCAAAAAAGCTTCCAGACATGTTCTTGTCGTAATGTTGACCTGTGTGAATCAGTCTAAAAGTTATTGCCTTTCCTTCTCCTGCAGCTGCGTTAATCGCATCTATAATAGGAGAAATTTTCATAAAATTAGGGCGAGCCCCTGCAATCAAGTCTACGCTTATCATATTTCAAAAATTAAATTTCCCAAGTTTACCAAATAAATCTGAAAAAAAGAGGAAAACACCCACTAAATATTTCGAAAATTTAAAAAAAGATAATAATTAAGAAACAATACCTACAGTATTAAAATATCAAATTCCCTTTTTTCAATTACAACTTCCAAAATTCTATCCAATTAGGATTAAAATCTTTTTAAACCCGGATTATGTAATAGGATTTCTCCGTCCTGACAATAGTCAGGGGTGAAGCCTGTCCCGTGTTTACGGGAAGTGTTGCAATCGCAAGACAATCAGGCTGTTTGGAGATTTTAGCATAGCACCGCTATGGTGAAACTGAAAACAGCAACGAAGTGGCTGATTTTAAAGCGTTTTCAGCACCTAATAGAATGTCTATTGCATATTTCGGGTTAAAATGGGTGGAAGTCCACTAATTTAAAAAGTGATTTCACCACTTTTTCACCGAATAAAAACCCATTCCTCAGAATTGCTTTTACTTTCAGAGTACTCATACCTGCCTTCGTTAAAAGTTTTAAGTACCTCTGGATCCTTCACTTTATTCCGAATAATAAAATCCGTCATTAACCCTCTTGCTTGTTTAGAGAAAATCCCAATATTCTTGTAAGTCCCATCCTTATATTCCTTAAAAACAGGGCTAATTAGGTTAGATTTTAGTTTTTTCTTTTTTACTGCCTTAAAATATTCGTTCGATGCCAAATTAATCACAGGTTGCCCAAGGGCAATTTCATTAAGTGCATTGGTAATTTTGTCCCCCCAAAATTCATAGAGATTTTTACCTCTTTTATTTTTCAATTTAATCCCCATTTCCAACCTGTAGGGCTGAATCATGTCCATGGGCCTCAAAAGCCCGTAAAGTCCGGATAAAATTCTTAAATGTTCTTGGGCAAAGGAAAAATCTTCATCAGAAAAAGAGGCCACGTCTATATGGGTATATACATCACCCTTAAAAGCCAAAAGGGCCTGTTTTGAATTTTCTTCGTTGAAAACTTCCGAAAATCTCTGGTATCGTCCTGCATTTAACTCCGCCAAATTTTCACTTACCCCCATTAATTTCTGAATGGAATTAGGAGACTTTTTTTTCATTATCTCTACCAATTGGCCAATCTCCTTCTTAAACTCAGGTTGGGTTTTAATACTAACAGCTGAAGGATCATAGTCCAAGGTTTTGGCTGGGGAAATCAATACTATCATATACTATTCAATGACGACAATTGCGTCTCTTTTTATTTTGTTAATATTTTGTTTCTCATTGGTAAACTTAACAACGATAGGATATGTTCCCGAAGGTACTTTTCTTCCATTGACCAATCCATCCCAAGCACAAACAGAAATGCTCTCAGCTATGTTTTCCTGTTCGCAGAAATAAATCAATTCTCCCCATCGGTTATAAATTAATACCGTAAGGGTATCAAGCTGTCCAGTGGTATAAATCAGAAAACCCCTATCTGGATCCCCAGGTCTAATGGCATTCGGATAGACCACATTTACTTCACATACTTCAGTAATGGTAAAGTTAATGGTATAATCACATCCCTCTGAATCAATCACCATTAATTCATAATTTCCTTCCTCAATGGGTGTGAAGGAAGGGTCCAAACTAACTACAGTTCCATTTTTAGACCATTCATAACTGTCCCAACTACCTACTTCAAGCGTAACCAGGTCATTTGAAGATTTGCAAATGTCATAATTTGGCAGTAAAGATGGTGGTGTCGAATCGGATTGATTAATCGTAATTTGTCCAGTTCCCAAAAGACAGCCCGCAGCATTTAATAAGTGAATTTCATAAGTCCCTGGACTACTTACCATCAGAGTGAGCTGCTCTTCACCTACAATCAAATTTTTTGAAGCCCCTACTACATTGTACCACTCAATTTTATCTACAAAGGACAAATCAGCTTCAGCCAAAATCTCCGTTATCACTACTCCCCCACAAAAACCAGGACTTGTTAACACTACCTCTTCCTCTCCTGATACAATCTCATAGGTTCCTGGATCTGGAACAGTACATCCCAATTCATTAGCGACTTCAACAGAATAAGTGCCTGCTGGAAGTACTACATTAATACTTGATCTATCACTAAACGTGGCATTGAATTTTTCCCCTGTAGCCAAATCTGTAATCGTGTAATCGCCTGAAACTGGATCCCCATCGAAAACAATTACTACAGCCCCATTTTGAGGCCCTGAATCACTGCAAGACTCAGGAAGAGTGGAAACCGTATAGACAAGATCATCTGGTGGTGTGTTATTTTCCACTACAGCTGAATTAGTCATCTCACAAGATCCAATATAACCTGTAAAGGTGTAGTTACCGGGAGCCAAATTGTCAAAGCTAAGCTGGGTATTTGGTTGGATATCCCTAAACACATCATTTGCCCCTACTAAAACCAAGCTATCCAATTGTGAAACGACCTCCACGACTATGCTCCCATTGGTAACCGTACAACTCTGTGAAGGATCAACATCTACAACAGAAAATTCAGGCAAACCTGTCACCTCTAAAGTAGCTGTTCTTTCTACTGTACAGTTACTATTCAGTGGATCGGCTGTTTGAAACAATAACTCATAGGTTCCCGGTCCTTCCAGGTCTCCTGTATTCAAGCTCAGCTCTTGCGTTTCTCCGATAACACTATATTCAGCCTCTGTCCCCAACCGTATGGACCAAGTCCCCGATACTGGTGTATCCGGAGAAAAGCTCACGGAGTCACCATAGCAGACAGCGGCTGCTGACTGATCAATGGTAAACTCAAAGGGTGGACCTACAAAAACCGATTGACTGACGGGACAAGTCTGATATTCTTCATCCTCATCTCTGAATTCTTCAGGAATATCATAGGCTACAAGCACTGTATAAATACTCTCTTCAGTGACCGTCAACTCATTACTATTTCCTACCACTATTCCTGCTGCATTTACCCAACGGAATATATATTCACCAATTCTTGGATCATCAGGATCAACCGCTACCAATGTTATTTCCTCACCGCAAAGAGATATTTCAGAAGGCAGCGTGATTACCGGGGAAGGAACAACTTCTACTTCATGGGTAAACACTTCTTCCCAAGGTGCTCCACACCTATCTACCTGCAATTGTACAGTAAAAACACCTGTTTCCTGAAAGAAATATTCCAACTCTTGAAAATCTTCTCCTCCATTCAAAAACTCATCAACAACCTCTCCTTCGGCATCAAATATTGTCCAATTATAAATATCAATATCTGGCTCACCACCACCTTCAAAAACTCCTCTGGCTCCAATATCATTCCCCAGACAAAGCCTATCTGGCCCATCGAGACTTGGGTCTGGAATGGAACTTCCTGAGTTTTGGACAAATGAGGGCAATCCTAAGTTTGTTGTACCCGGCATTGGTGCTACGCCCTGTTGGGTAAAGGTCGAGGGGTTACAGGCTCCACCAACCTGAACTTGACCTATTTGGTTGGATCCTACTACCGCAGAATAAATCTGCCCATCCGGACCAATCTGCAATGCGCCTAAGGGCAAACTTTCAGTACCCGAAATCACCGCTTTACTAGATAAGATGCAACTTTCTATTTCGGTCTGAAATTTAGCTTCCTCAAAACAATCAGGACAGACTGTCGTAACAGGATTTTCCGGATCACTGTTATCCGTTTCTTCGAAACCTTGGATATAGTATTCTTCAATACCCGGACCTCCATTGGTATAGGATACAAAAACCCTATTGGTATCATCCGAAAACTCCAATCCATAAATATCTCCCTCAGTACCCAAATCAAGTAAGGCATAAGGTGTCATTTCTCCAGTTTCCTGGTCGAAATCGAAGATTTCAAGCTTATTGGATCCACCTTCCTTAAAGGTGACTGCCACCTTCTCCCCATCAGAGGAAAACTTCATGGTACCTGAACCATCCCCAAAATCAAAATTACTACCAACCGAATTAAAAACTGGCTGGGCTATGCCATCATCATTCACGGGATATAAGCGGTAAGTATTGTTCCCTTTTTCATGAAAAGCTACCCAGATGGTATCTCCAGAATTAAAAGCTGCAGAATGTTGGGTACTGGGACTAAATAAAAGGTTGTCCTTGGTGACTACATTTCCTATACCATCAGGGTTATCACCTTTAATATCTACCAGAGAATACCTTACTTCATTCTGACCTCCTGCTCCCAATTGAGTAGTAAATAAGTAATAAAGGGTCTCATCTGTTGCGATGGGAACGGCCAATACACTACTGCTAGAAAGGTTGTCCCCGCCAATGTCTTCGCCATTTTGCATTGGATCACCATTAAGGTCCCAAACGGTTTGTCCATCCGTATAAAACAGAACTTGCCCTGTTTGGTCTGAAACGGTAGTCACACCTGCTGGAATATCCTGCGGGTGTGGGGTTTCAATAGGCCTCGGAGTTGATGCATTTGGATCATCTGGATCTCTATTGAAATCCAAACCTGCGCCATCACCAAAATACCAGATATTATTGCTTTGGTCCTCAATGTCCCAAATTTTTATTCTTATTCCTGCATAAGCATAACAAGTAGATCCTTGTTCTCTTACCAAAACCCAGTAATAACCTGGTTCGCAAACTTCATTAGGCGCTTCCGGTCCCCATCCTTCATCTCTTTTATTGGACCAGAAATATTCATAATTCGTTTCTTCCTGCCCTTGACCACCTGTGCCACCTCCAAGACCTCCGCCTCCTTGTTGCCCACCTTGACCTCCGTCTTCACCTTCACTTTGCGCCTCTAACAAGGGCATCAAATCAATACACGATGGCTCACAAAGGGTGGTATCTGAGGGACTGAACTGTGCCGTCAAATTATTTTCTGTCAAGGAAATGCTTTTGGTCACATTCCCAGTTTCCCCGTTGGCATAGGTAACGGTAAGACTTACGGTCACTTGTTGTTCGGAAGTAGCTTCCTGTGGCAATAACAAGTGTTCAACTGAAAGGTCCATTTCAATCTCTTCTCCATCTTCATCCGTAAGGGGTGGCAAAATTTCCCACTCAAAACTTACTGGCCGGTAATTCAACGGGGTAACTTCGCTTGTCAATTGAATAGAAGTATTCATGCAAGGCATCTCCGGTTCCCAGGTGAAATCCACCACTGGTCCCAAATCTATATTTGGTGAAAATTGAGGGAAAACAGTTCCACAAAAATCACTCCCATCAAAAGGAAGTTCCTCAATAAGCAATCCTATCATTGTCCATTCATCAGGATTGCTTACTCTGCCAACATACTGAGGTCCACCCTCTACCTCTTCATAAATATAATAGAGCTGCCCATCAGGGCCTGATTTAACATCATAAATCTTAAATATTTCAGCGGTAAGGGGTAATGAAACAGCAGTAGAATCAGGAATTTGGCTAGCAGGAATCTCTGGAGCAATCTCCTCCTCACTTATAAAAAACCTTTTCAATTCATCGCCTTGTGAATAATACAGAAAATCTCCATCTGGAGAGATGGCCAAACCTGTAATTAATTCAGTACCACCAGTACCTCCCAAGGCTTCCGGCGTCCCAAACAAACCTGAATCAGCATCAAAAGGAACCACTAATAAGTCTTCTCCCGGATTGTTGGGAACTATATACAATACACCAGCATCTTCATCAAAAAGCATTGTCTGCGGTGCTGATCCTAAGGATAATGTATCTGCTGCTGTGAACTGGCCCGGCTGATCCTCCAGCCTTTTGGCTGTAAGATTACCATTGTCATAGCTGACAATATAATCAGGTGAACTACCGGATTTGACAGCTAAAATTGCTCCTTGGGCATCCCCCACTGTTCCACCTTGTGACACAGAACCTGCCGCTGGTTGATTAGAAGGTGCTCCACCCTGATCGTTCATGTCCACCAGACTGTATTGAAGCTGACCAGCCGGATCTATGTAGAAAATATAAAAATCTCTGGATCCACCAGGGCTAGGATCATAATCAAGTGCCGATATAGCTACGGATTGCCGGGCTGTTTCTACTCCTCCCAGCTCACCTACAACACCCTGCATGGCATCATTGAGATAATTGTAAACCAATGCCCCATCCGTATAAAACAATATTTCTCCAGTTATAGGATCAATGGCCATGGCCGTATTGGCTTTTCCTAGTGTAATATCCCCAGAAAGGCTTTCAACCTTGGCTTTACCATCCTTACCGAAAGAGATGTAATTATTATCCCCTCCTTCACAATATCCAAAGATCCACTCATTGTTATTAAAGCCTTGAGAATAAAGTGTTATGGGAGTACTTATACAACAAAATATAAATACTAATTTAATAATAAATTTAAATATGCTTTTAAAATGGTTAGATTTCATAAATTAGGCGCAACTTTGCATACAGTTTACAATTGCTATACGTTTATAAACTGTTTGGTATTCAATAAACGAATAAATCTTTGTTTCAGGCACAAATAAATACAGTTTTTTTAACCATAGTGCTATTGACCACTGGATTTCATGCCTATGGTCAGGATCCTCAATATAGTCAATACTATGCTGCTCCACTCTACCTTAACCCTGCCTTTGCAGGTGCAGAACTTGCTACCAGAGTTGGTGTGAATTACCGGAACCAATGGCCGGGGCTGGAAGCCAATTTCTCTACTTTCTCTGCTTATGGAGACACCTATGTGGAAGATTACAACATAGGTGTTGGCTTTTTGGTTACAAATGACACAGAAGGAGTTTCAGGGCTGCAGTCTACCCATATTTCCGGTATTTTATCTTATGAGCTTAAACTAGCAGACAACTTGTATTTCAAACCAGGTTTTCAGGCAAGCTATATGCGCCGGGACGTAGGCTTTTATGAAAACCTCGTCTTTGCCAATCAAATAAACCCTGCCGACCCATTTGGCCCTATTCTACCTGGAAATGACATCCCTGGACTTGGCGATCCGGTAAATTTTTTCTCAGTTTCGTTTGGAGGGCTTGTATTTACTGATAATTTTTGGTTTGGTCTTTCTACCCACCATATAAATCAACCCAATCAAAGTTTTTTGGACGAGAGTTTCAGCCGATTACCTGTTAAGTACTCCATTCACACCGGCTACCGAATTTCATTAGGAAGAGGCTCGCCTAGAAATGATTTTACACATACCTACAAAGAGAGGTATTTTACCCCAACCATCAATTATAAACGACAGGGCCCATTTGAGCAACTTGACCTTGGTGGGTACTTTTATTTTGAACCAATTGTGCTTGGCTTTTGGTATAGAGGACTTCCATATAAGCCTGTAGAAAAACAAAGCAACAGGGATGCTGTAGTTCTAATGGTCGGATTTAATTTGCCTACAGGGCTAAATATTGGGTATAGCTTTGACTATACTGTATCTAAGCTAGGCATTCAGTCCGGTGGTGCACATGAAATCAGTCTTTCCTATATTTTCCCTCCAAAAAACCCTGGCGCCCCAAGAAAAAGAGACACCATACTGCCATGTCCTAAATTTTAATAATTTTGTACCATGGACCAAGAGACAATCAAGTACCTACTGCTTCTGGTAGTAAGTTTTAATTATGTATTTGAAAAAATCATAAACTACCTCAATGTCAACAAAAAAACCGAGGCAATACCCTCTACCCTTCAAGGCTATCTTGATGCTGACAAATTAAAAGAAGCCAAAGCCTATCAGAAAGCAGGCTACCAATTTGGCTTGATTACGGGCACCCTTACATTTGTAATTACCTTATTATTGATCGGGTTTGGCCTATTCGGATGGTTGGACGAGTGGCTCAGGCAGTACATTCAAAACCCAATATTACTCACACTTTGTTATTTTGGAATTGTTTTCATAGGCTCAGATATCTTTTCTATTCCATTTGACTATTACCAAACATTTAAAATAGAAAATGACTTTGGCTTCAATACCAGTTCCGTAAAAACATTTTTCATGGATAAGTTAAAGGGCTATCTCCTTTCCATCATTATTGGAGGGGGCTTACTTGCAACTCTACTTTGGCTCATCCTTGAATTGGGTCAGGATTTCTGGTGGATTTTCTGGATCGTAGCCTCTCTATTTATGCTTTTGGCCAACTTATTTTATACCGGCTTGATTCTGCCTTTATTCAATAAACTTACTCCATTAGAAGATGGTGAATTGAAAGAGGCCATTACTTCTTACTCCAACTCAGTGGGCTTCTCATTGAAAAATGTATTTGTAATGGATGGCAGTAAACGTTCTTCAAAAGCCAACGCATTTTTTTCCGGTTTTGGCAAAAGAAAGAAAGTAGTGCTTTTCGACACTTTAATAGCCCAGCATACGCAGGAAGAACTGGTAGCCGTATTGGCCCATGAAATCGGTCATTATAAAAAAGGTCATATAAAATCCGGACTGGTGGCAGGAGTTATTCAAACAGGATTAATTCTTTATATCCTCTCACTATTTGTATTCAGCGAACCTTTGAGTTTGGCACTTGGGGGGAGTCAAATGGCAGTACACCTCAATATTATTGGTTTTTCCATGTTATTTACGCCTATATCTATGATTATAGGAATTGGAATGAATTATTTGAGTCGGAAAAATGAATTTGAGGCAGATAATTTTGCGAAAACCACTTACAGCGGTCCTCCCCTTGCTACTGCATTGAAAACCCTTTCGGTAAAAACACTTTCAGACATCCATCCACACCCTCTATATGTGTTTATCAATTATTCACACCCTCCACTATTGAAAAGATTGGAGAAACTTGAATAAATATTGCTTTGATTGATTCGTAAAACCAATAAAACCCAAAAGACTATGAATGAACATCTCCAAAAAATGGGCGTTTCTTCAGATTTGCTTTCGAAAGAGGAACAACAATTTTTAAGAAAAAACGGATACCTTAACCTTGGTAAGTTACTTTCAGATGAGAGCCTACATAAAATAAGGCTTCGTATAAACGAAATACTTGAAGAAGAGGGTGAAAATGCCGGGTCGGAATTGATGCAATCTCCCAGTATCCGGCATCCAAAGGAGTCAGGAGCCACAAGATTAGGTGACCTGGTAAACAAAGGTGCTGCCTTTGACATCTTCTATACTCAGCCCAAAGTATTGGCAGCCATCAGCCTGGTTCTTGGTGACCAGTTCAAGCTTTCTTCACTCAATTATAGAGCAGCACTCCCTGGTGTAGGCTTACAAAAACTACATGTGGATTGGCCCGAATCCATTCAAAACATGAATTATATGGTTTGTAATTCGATCTGGTTATTGGATGACTTTTATAAGGAAAATGGTGCTACCAGAGTAGTTCCAGGCACTCATTTACAACCCAAATTACCCGCCGAGTCCATGAATGACCCAATGGATTCACATCCCGATGAGAAAATAATAGTAGCCGAAGCAGGTTCTGTAGTCATTTTCAATTCCCACACCTGGCACGGCGGCACCACCAACCATACCTCCCAACCAAGAAGGGCAATCCATAGTTATTTTTGTAAAAGAGATCAAGTCCAACAAACCAACCAAAGCCAATTTATAAAGAAAAACACGCTTGATCGAATTTCAGTTGATGCCGCTTACGTTTTAGGGCTAGAAGAAACTTAGTGAGGTAAATTGAGTTTATGGTGATTTTTCGAAGAAAAGCTACCCTAAGCTAAATACGGAAAAAACTTATTGATAAAAAATTTAAGACTAGAAAGTTCAGCTGCACAATTAAGCTTCCTTTGGGATAGTTATTTCTATACATTAACGTACATAGCAGCGACCATTATCTTCTCAGAGTCAGTTTCTAGTGGATAAACACCTAAAGGGCTTGGACTAGGTAAGCCCTTGACAATTATTTTTCCTCCCATTAATAAATCAAATGAATGTTCAGGATTTTGCCTAAATGGAATTAAAACATTGCTATCAAATTGCTGTGCGGTTTGATTATTTTCAAGGACTACTTCAGTTGGTCCACTAAAATGAATGCCAGAATCACTAGCAATGGAAATGTCCGTTAAGGGTAGTCCCCTATAATTTATTATATGATATTGCCATTGGATTGATCTTGAATTGAAGTTGATATTAAAATGAACACTTCTCCCAGCATCTAAAGTTGCTATTAAGTCTTTCAAACTGACACGTACCATCCCTATTGCAGAAGCATATAGATCACTCTCAAATATAGGGTGAAGAACAGTCATTTCATTTTCGGTATGGTTCAATTTATCATCACTTGAATACTTTAACAAGCCTAAGCCGTCTATAGGAAAGTCAGTATAAGTAGTGAAGGAAGTATCCTTGCTAAGAATGTCAAAATCAAAGAACTCAATCCCAGTTTCAAGAACTATTGTCTTTAAATAGTCTGCCAATGGAAAGGGAGATCCGGCAAATAAATCCATGCCGCCCTTCCTTCCATTTACTACAAAATTCAACCTTTTAAAGGATTGGTTGGAAGAAACGGAAGGATTAAAAAATAGGTCAGGCTCCTCTCCTCCATTAAAATAGGCATGATTGACATCTATTTTAAAAACAAGCTGGTATTGGGTTGTGCTCATAGTGGCGTTTCTTGATTAAATATATTAATACTCCTTAAATATCAATAAGATGGAAAAATTGACACTCCCTCTTTTATGGTCTCCTATTTGATTGATGAACCTTTTTTACTGCAAATCTTTACTTTTCTTCCGGGAGGTTTAAAGGAACGAATTGATGTTGAATAGTGTCGGAAGAAACATCCCAAAGCCTAAATCCATAAGGTCTTTCGTCGAAATTCTTACTGGTAGTTTCACCACTTACAAACTGAATGTTTTCATAATTGTTAACCAACAATTTATGCGTATGTCCAGACAAATACGCCAAAACATTATTGCTTTTAAACAAATCTAAAATCCATTTGCGTTTAATTGGAGGTATATTGTAATATTTCTCTTCTTCCTCCGGATTTTCCAGGAAAATAGGATAGTGCCCAATAACGAATATGGGAAGTTCTTTAGCTTCCTGAATTTTAAGGGTCTCTTCAAACCATTGGTCCTGTTTAGCTGATTCATCCCCTATATCGACTTTCCATAATTGGGTATTGGTCACAATAAACGAATATCCTTTGTTTTGAAAATCGAAATAATCCTTCCCTATGGTTTTTCTGTAAAAACTTAGTGTTGTATCATTGGGCACGTTTCCAACATCATGATTTCCGGGTGCCAAATGGCAGGGCACTTTTAGTGTCTCCATAATGTCCAGAAAATCTGAATAGGAACTGTCAGTTGCATTGTGAACCAGATCACCGCAGATTACGGCGAAGTCAGGATTGAGCTCATTTATCTGTACAACTGCCTGCTTGAATGTCATAATGTCATGCTCATAACCACCCATTCCTAGCTGTGTATCACACAACTGTACAAAACTAAAGGGCTGCTGCTCTTTTTCAACACAAGAAAAACATAAAGCAAGTAGCCCAACAATAACGAGGGTATTCAAACGCAAAATCATCCGGTTAAATTTAATGGAAAAAACTGTTCAGCCCAATGGCTTAGCAGCACAAACAAATATAACCAAAAGAATTAACTGAACCCTCTGCATAATAGAGAACATTTCCATGTTCCAAGCTCTTCAAGTTACAACAAGTCGTTTAGTGCTTTTTCTAGTTCTGGAAATTTAAAAATAAAACCTTCGGATTGAAGTTTTTCTGATTTGACATACCTCCCATAAAGGGCGAGTTCGGGATCTGTTTTGAAAATCAATTTCGCTCCAAGCCTAACCATAAATTCAGGTGCTGATAATCCGATTGACAGGCCTAACTTTTTCCGCAATAGCTTCATAAATTCAGTATTGGACACTGGGTTTGGAGCACTTGCGATATACATTCCTGTATATTTCTCATTAGAAATTGATTGGTAAATCAATTCGTTCATATCATACTCATGAATCCAACTCATCCCCTGCCTGCCAGTTCCAACTTTCCCTCCTAATCCCAACTTGGCAATCTGCTTTAGACTTTTTAATGCACCACCATTTCTACCAATAACAAAGCTTGTACGTAGCCTAACACCTCTTATATTCTTTGGTAATGCATGTAAAAAAGCCTTTTCCCAAGCTTTACCAACAAACGGGGCCAGTCCATACCCTGTGGATGAAGATTCTGTGCACACCTGAGAAGGTGGATCACCATAGATATGTGCCGTGGACATTTGTACCCAAACCTTAGGTGGGTGTTCAATTTTTTTAATTGCCTCTCCGATAATTTTTGTAGAATCTACTCTTGACCTAAGAATCACATCACAGTTTTCCGGAGTTTTGATGCAGTCAACAGTTTTACCTGTCAGATTTACAATTGCCTTGGCATTGTTTAAGTCCTCAACCCATTCCTCCAACGAAACGGCATCCCATTCTCGAAATTCATGTTTAATAGATGGATCAGGTTTATGCCTAGCAATTAAAATAGGGACTAATCCTTTTTCTTTTAAATGATTTGCAAGACTTAAGCCTATAAATCCAGTTCCTCCAAAAATTAACACCTTACTCATACCTAGCTGTTTTTATCAAATACATCCATCATTCTAAAACCGTGGTCATCTCATTAAGCCCTGAATCCATCAACTCACACAAACTCCTAATACCACTTCCCTTTTTTATCCCTACTAATAGCCATAAAGAAGTTGGCCAAATCCTTGAATCGGTTTAAAAAACGAGCAACAAAGTCACTAATCAAAAAAATCGATATCGGTATAGATTGGGAACTTCATCAGGTATTGAAGGGCTGCCTCCACTTTTAAATCTTCAAACAAGACCTTATAAAGGTTTTCTGTGATGGGGGCTCGTAAATCTGTAGACTCTAAAAACAACTTTATCAATTTAACAGTATTTACCCCCTCAGCCACTTCTTCCATATCTGCCACTATATCGGTAAGTTTTTCTCCTTTGGCCAGCCTAAATCCCAAAGTGTAATTTCTAGAGAGTGTGGAATTACAGGTGGTCACAAGGTCTCCTACGCCTGCTAGTCCTAAAAAGGATTTGGTGCTACCTCCCATGGCTTTGCCTAGGTAAACCAGTTCTACCATTCCCCTTGAGATCAAAAGTCCTTTGGCATTGTCGCCAAGTCCAAGTCCTGACAAGGCACCAGAGGCAATGGCTATGATATTTTTCAACACGCCTGAAAGCTCAACACCGATAATGTCAGAATTTCCATAAACTTGAAAATTATCGGAACGCAAAAGCTGCTGTCCTTCTCGAATTACCTCATTGTACCTACTTGCGATCACTGTGGCCCCAGGTTGGTTTTCTAAAAGCTCCTTGGCCAAATTTGGGCCTGCCAAGCATCCTATTCTTTCCACTACCGTTTCTTCCATGATCACTTCGCTCATGGTACAAATATTTTTACGTCTTATTTTTTTGATATTCCCCAGATCCTTACCCTCTGGCAGATTGAGAGACAGTCCTTTGGTCCCATGAATTAAAAAATGATAAGGATGTAGATAGGGAGCAAACCTTATCATTACTTCTCGAAACGCGGATGAGGGGATCATTGGAAACATGACATTGCAAGAATCACATACCATCTCCGGATCAGTGGTCGCCCTTATACTTGGGGCCAACTTTCGGTTTTTGACCATATGGGTTTTATTGATGGCTTCGACTACCGCTTCATCCCTAGCATATACCAACACATTGTTTTTTTCAGCCAGTAAATTGGAAATAGCCGTTCCGAAACTACCGATCCCAATTACCCCAATCGGTTTATTTTCAGATGATTTTCTCCAATTCATATCCATCAAGTCTGTTATGATAATAATACAATAATCTTATGTCTTCGGTAACGATATTTCCTTCCTCATTTCTTTTGAGCGGTCTTTTGGCATGGTACATCCCTACATTTTGCAGGCCATGTTGTATGATCTCCTCAAGCCCCACATTCAGGTGTGGGGCCATGTGGACAGCTCCTTCCTCTCTTAGTTGATGAATCCTAGCCAAAACCTGCCCACAGGCTTCTTTGAAGGTTTCATAAGGCAAGTAAAGATCCTCTTCTGGAAGTCTAAGCAAGCTAAAAAGATCCAATTTATTGTTCTCCTTTTTGAGTAACCTGAACGCTGTATAAGCAACCAGGTGACTGCTAAATACTCTATTAATTTTGTGGAACTCCTCCACGATTCTTTTGCCCAACTTTTTACTGTATTCCTCCTCTCGCTGCAAATCTACATTTACTTTGCCATCTACCATAAAGTAATCCTTGCAATCAATGCTTCTCCCATGGGCATCCCTACTTTTCCCTTCTGAGTCCACATAATTACCCATGATATCCATGGCCTTGCCAATGGACACAGAAATGTCAGACCCTTTAGTAAAAAATTTCACTAAAAATTTTGAGATTTTATAAGAAGTAGAGAATTCGTCAGACTCACTGTAATAGCGTTCTTGTCCGGTATGGTTTAAGTGTTCCTTAATAAGGCTTGGTGCTTCGAGTACAAAATGGTAATTGATAGTTACCGGAACGATAAACACCTTACCAAATTCCTTATTTTCAGTTTGAAAATTGGCCCTTTGTGCTTCAATGGCTGTACTTAACAAGCCAAGTTTTAGCTTGGACTCTATGCTTCCACTTCGGGAACGCGTACCTCCGGGGAAAAAAAGGCTGTGGCAACCAAACTGAATAGCTTCTCTGGAGTAGGTCTTTAGTGTTTCTAAATAAACCTGATTTTTTTTTCGCCTGTCCACTTTATAAGCACCCAAGGCATTCATAAAATAAGCGAAAATCTGAATATTAAATAGGTTTAGTCCTGCCCCATAAATAAAAGGGGGTAAACCCAAAGTACTTATGGTCCAGCCTATCAGTATACTATCCAAATTACTAAAATGAGTTGGCACCATCACGATGGTTCCTTTGGAGGCCAAATCCCTTAACTGATCGGTTTCACCAATAATTTGAATTTTATCCTGAAGCCTGTATTGGTTACTGAAAATAGACCTGAATCCTTTAACCCTAGAAGTATTTAGCAATCGAGAAAAGCCAAAGGATACAATCCTTCGTGTCATCTTGTAATGACTGTGTTTAAAATTACTCGCTATTTCCTCAGCATACCTTCGGGTAATTCTTGTTAAAACTTCAAAGTATTGTTGTTTCTTTTTTTCATCATCTATTTGCTGGTCCGCATCCATTTCCAATAGTGATGTTTTAACAGCGGCCCAAAAGTCCTTCTCATCATCAGGGTCAACCACCCATGGATTTTGTTTGATCCGCATTCTCTCTCTAAAGAGGGTGATTTCCAACTCCTCCTTAAGCGCCTGTAACTGATTGCCAGTAAGCCCTTTAATATTGTCAACACTCGACTCCACCACCTGTTGAATAAATTCTTTACGGCTCTTACTTAGCTTTACCACAGGCCATTCATCCTTCTTGGGAAGGATTGGCTCATACTGGTGTTTGATATAGTCGTCGGTCAAGTTTATGTAGTTTAGTTGATCAAAGATAACCAAAAATAAAATTCATTAAACAGAATTATCAATTGGGTGGTTTTGTCAATGGTGGAATAGATTGTATTATTGCACCATCTAAAGCTCAAATGAACCAAGATTTAAAGCAGATACAGGCCCCGATAGCCACTGAGATGGCTGATTTCGAAAAGAAGTTCCGCTCTTTTATGCAGAGCAAGGTGAAATTATTGGACCATATTACCCAATATATTGTCCGTAGAAAAGGAAAGCAAATGCGTCCGATGTTTGTCTTTTTAACTGCAGGAGTAAGTGGCAATATTTCAGAATCAACCTACAGAGGAGCGGCTTTAATAGAATTATTGCACACGGCCACACTCGTGCATGATGATGTGGTGGATGATGCCAACTACAGGCGGGGATTTTTCTCTATCAATGCCCTGTGGAAGAATAAAATTGCTGTCCTCGTGGGAGATTATTTACTCTCAAGAGGCCTGCTACTTAGTGTGGACAATGGTGATTTTGAACTACTTAAAATCGTTTCCAATGCCGTACAGGAAATGAGCGAAGGTGAACTTTTACAAATCTCCAAGGCCCGTAAACTGGACATTACCGAAGAAGTATATTATACAATTATCCGACAAAAAACAGCAAGCCTGATAGCTTCATGCTGTGCTGTAGGAGCTGCTACTGCTGGATCCAGTGAGGAAAATATTGAGAAAATGAGACTCTTTGGCGAAAAAGTGGGAATGGCCTTTCAAATCAAAGATGACCTTTTTGATTATGGAGAAGACGTTGTCGGTAAACCTGTAGGGATTGATATCAAAGAGAAAAAAATGACACTTCCACTCATCTATGCACTCCAAAATGCAAGCTGGGTAGATAAGAAAAAAATCATTTTTAAGATCCGGAATAAAAGTGAGAATAAAGGCACCATCAATGAAATTATAGATTTTGTTAAAAAATCTGGTGGACTGGAATACGCTCAAAAAATAATGAACAATTATTACCAAGAAGCATTGTCCTTACTAGAAAACTTCCCGGAGTCCCCTTTTAAAAATTCTTTGGAAACCTTGGTAACTTACACCATCGAAAGAAAAAAATAGCCTTAAATCCTACATTAAAAGGCAAACACTGGGAATTTAAGGGAATTTTCCCCACTTATTCAACACACCAGATATTCAACTTTTTATTAGGGCAAGTAAACCCCCAAAATCTGGCTTTAAACTCATAAAATCGTATATTTACTGATGATTACCTGCTGATTCATAGCCCGTTGTAAGCCCTGCAGCCATCCGTTTATTTTTTTAAAAATAATTGTGATTCTAGTTAGATTTGGATACTTTTATAGCAATGTGGTAAAAAGTGGGGCAAAGTGGTAAAAAGTGTTTAGCTATTTACTACTTTTGTAATCAGTAAGCAGGAAGAACAGGTATGGCATCATTCACCGGTGAATTTGAGTGTAAATTGGATGCCAAGGGCAGGTTGGTATTGCCTTCAAAAATGAAGGCTTTATTACCTGAATCCTTGGGTCAGGAAATGATGCTGCGCAAAGGTTTGGAGCCATGTCTCGAATTGATACCGATGGTTGAAGTTAAAAAAGACCATAGCAAATTGGCCAGCCTAGATGATACAGATGATGATGTAAGGTTTTTCAAAAGGTCCTTTTTCAGGAGGGAATCCCCAGTAGATTTAGATGCTACTGGCAGGTTTGTGATTAGCAAAACCATGCTACGTCATGCCCAATTAGAAAGAGAAGCCATTGTGATAGGTATAGGTACAAAAATTGAAATTTGGAACCCGGAATGCTATGAAGCATTCATGAGTAAAGAAGAAAAAAGATTCAGTGATTTAAACAAAAAATTCTTAGGTAAAAGTGCATAATCAAGCCTACCATATTCCCGTAATGCTCGAAGAGTGCCTGTCAGGTTTAAACATAGACCCTAACGGCACCTATATCGATTTGACCTTTGGAGGAGGTGGGCACTCTCGTGAAATCCTAAAAAAACTAGACAAGGGACACTTGTATGGTTTTGATCAGGACCCTGATGCAGAGAAAAACGCCCCTGACGATGAAAAATTCACTTTCGTCATGGCCAATTTCCGGGATTTACGCAGATACCTGAAGATATACGGTGTAGAAAAAGTAGATGGCATCCTTGCCGATTTAGGCGTTTCTTCACACCAGATTGACGAGCCTTCAAGAGGCTTTTCTACGAGGTTTGAAGGAAAGCTGGACATGCGAATGAGTCAATCAGGAGATGTTTCTGCAGCTACTATTTTGAACACTTACGAAGAAGAAGCACTCCATAAGATTTTTGGTATTTATGGAGAAATAAGGAATGCCAAAACCCTAGCAAGAGCCATCGTCTCTACCAGGGCTAACATCCCTTTTGAATCCATTCCGGATTTCAAAAACCTTCTTGACAAATATGCGCCACGAGGCAAATATGCAAAATATAGTGCCCAGGTATTTCAAGCCCTAAGAATCGAAGTAAATCAGGAAATGGCTGCTTTAGAAGAAATGCTGGAGCAAAGTACCAAGTTGTTGAATAGTGAAGGAAGGTTGGTAATAATGAGCTACCATTCACTTGAAGACCGAATGGTCAAAAACATTATGACCAAAGGCAAACTTCATGGGGAGCTTGAAAAAGATTTTTATGGCAATCCGATCCGACCACTAGAACCTATAAGCAGAAAGCCTATAGTGGCAAAACAGGAAGAGATAGAAACAAATAAGAGAGCAAGAAGTGCCAAGTTGAGGATTGCAAAAAAACTTTGATCATGGGAGTAAACACATTTAAAAATAAGAAACCGATCAAATCATCCCGGGATCAAAAAAAATCCAGGTTTAATCCATTTGCTTTCATAGAGCGAAAAATGGATGTAAGCGCACTTGTAGGCGAAAATGTACCAATCAAATTGGTTCTCCCTCTTTTGTACGCTTCATTTTTAGCCATGGTATACATATGGAGCAACTATAAAGCTGAGAATACAATTAGAAAAATCGACAAGCTTCAACAGGAGGTGGAAGATCTGCGTGCAGATGTAACCACCCTAGAAGCAGAATACATGTATGCAAGTAAGCAATCTGAAGTAGCAAAAAAAATTCAGCCTTTGGGCATCATTGAAATAGAGGAACCCCCACAGAAAATAGTATTGGAAAAGTGAATATAAAAAAATCCATATTGCTCCGTGTAAGGCTTTCCTTTTTGGCAGTAACCCTTATTGCCTGTTCTATTTTTTATAGAATAGGCTTTATTCAAATGGTTGATGGTGATAGATGGCGCCAGTTATCCGAAGACATTAACCTACAATACCGACCAGTAAAAGCTACCAGAGGAAACATCTATGGTACAGATGGAAGCCTATTGGCTACAAGTCTACCTTTTTATAGAGTAGCCATAGACCCTTCTATTGATAAGAGCCCTTATTGGAAAGCTAGTGTGGATTCACTATCTCAAAACCTTGCTAATTTTTATAAAGATAGATCTGCCAACGCATACAAAAGGATGATTCTGGACGCCAGAAATCAAGAGAAGAAATACTTAATATTAAATAGGAGACAAATTAATTATCAAGAAAAAATGATAATGTCTCAATGGCCCATCTTCAAAAAAGGAAGAATGGGAGGTGGTGTGATTTTCGAGAAAATTGATAAAAGATATCGCCCATTTAAAAATTTAGCAGGAAGAACAGTCGGTTTTTTAAATGAGGACCAATATGGTGCAGGTTTGGAATACAGCTTTAATGAATACCTGCAGGGAAGAAATGGTGAAGCCTTATTTCAGAAAATCGTGGGAGGTAGCTGGAAGCCCTTGCACGATGCTGATGACATCAAACCTACTGATGGATTTGACATCGTCACTACATTGGATGTTAACATACAAGATGTAGCTGAATCTGTTTTATTAAGGCAATTGATCAACAAAGATGCAGCTTTTGGATCAGTGATTGTGATGGAGGTAGCGACAGGTCATATCAAAGCTATTGCCAATCTAGAAAAAAACAAGAACTCCTATGGCTACGGTGAATACTATAATTATGCCGTGGGTGAACAAGGCTTGACAGAACCTGGATCTACTTTCAAATTGCTCTCCATGATGGCATTACTTGAAGAAGGTAAGATCAATTTAAATGACAGTATAGATACTGGAAACGGAAGTTATAAATTTTATGACAGGTACATGAGGGATGCCAAACATGGGGGTTATGGCATGCTTTCTATTCGGGATGTTTTCGAAAAATCCTCAAATGTCGGCATCTCAAAATTAGTAGATGAACATTTTGGACACCAACCTCAGCGATTCATCGATTACATTGAAAAAGCGAAGCTAGACAAACCTCTAGGATTTCAGTTAAAAGGTGAAGGCATTCCTTACTTCAAGCATCCTGATGACAAAAACTGGTACGGCACAACTTTACCATGGATGTCTATTGGTTATGAATTAAAGATTACTCCATTACAAACATTGGCCTTTTACAATGCCATCGCAAATGGAGGCACCATGGTGAAGCCCATGATTGTACAGCAAATCTCAAGAGGAAATACCATCGAGGAAAGGTTCAAAACAGAAACTTTAGTAAAAAACATTGCTTCTACAAAAACTATCCGCCAACTCCAGGATTTACTTCAAGGAGTAGTAGAAAAAGGTACTGCCAGAAATATTTCTACCGATACCTATGCTATTGCTGGTAAAACAGGTACTGCGCAAAAATTAATTAACGGGAAATACACACAGAAGTATTATACCTCTTTCGCAGGATATTTTCCAGCGGATCAACCGAAATACAGTGCCATAGTGGTAATTGACAGCCCCAATGGATTCAATGCCTATGGTGGGGATATCTCAGCTCCTGTATTTAAAGAGATTGCTGATAAAATTTATGCCCAGGACATGAGCATACAACGGAAAGAAACAGAGAAAAGTGAATTTCAACGTGTCAATAACGATGAGTTCCCTTACATAAGAGCGGGAAAAGCTGAAGAGTTGCAAATGATATGTAATAGCATGGGCATCTCCAATCATTATGCAGGAAATGAAACATGGGTTCAATCCAGGGTTTCCAATAAATCCATACAGTGGGTAGGAAATGCTGTTGAAAAACCTGTGGTGCCAGATGTTACGGGCATGACCTTAAGAGATGCCATTTATATATTAGAGAACAAAGGATTTAGAGTGGAATTCTCAGGATCTGGAAGGGTAAGTTCCCAATCCTTATCTAAAGGAACAAGCTATAAAAATGAACAAATCATTAAATTATCTTTGAGTTGAGCCAACAGTTAAAGGACATATTGTACAAAGTTTCATTGGTTTCTACCAAAGGAAATATGGAGGTAGACATCAGTCAACTTACATTTGACAGTAGAGAAGTCAATGAAGGTGCTGTGTTTATTGCCATTTCTGGCACCCAAGTGGATGGACACGCTTATATTGAGAAAGCCATAACTAAAGGTGCTATGGCGATAGTATGTGAACATTTACCAGAAAACCTGGTAGAAGGGATCACCTACGTTCAGGTAGTAAACGCTCCTAAAGCTATGGGATTGATGGCCGCCAATTTTTACGGGAACCCATCAGAAAAAATTAAGATTGTTGCGGTAACAGGTACAAATGGAAAAACCACCACCGTAACCTTATTGCATCAATTGTATACAGAACTGGGTTATTCCACAGGGCTATTATCGACAGTTGAAAATAAAATCAAGGAGGAAATAATTCCTGCAAGTCATACTACCCCTGATTCCATTTCAATTAATAAACTGCTGGTCAAGATGCTTGAAGCAGGCTGTACCCATTGTTTTATGGAAGCCAGTTCTCATGCCATAATCCAAGAAAGAACGGCAGGGTTGAAATTTACAGGGGCTCTGTTTACGAATTTATCTCATGATCATTTGGATTATCATGGTGACTTTGACCATTACATAAAGGCGAAGAAAAAACTGTTTGACGAATTACCCAAAGAGGCTTTTGCATTGGTCAATGCCGATGACAAAAGGGGCCTTGTAATGCTTCAGAACACCAAAGCCAAACACTACACTTTTGCCTTAAAGTATCCTGCAGACTTTAAGGCCCGAATTATCGACAACTCCATACAAGGTCTTGAGATGGACCTTGGTGGGAAATCCGTATGGTTCAGACTTACTGGAGAATTCAATGCTTACAACCTTCTTGGTGTATTGGGCATTGCCCAACTCCTAGGGGAGAATGAGGAAGAAGTATTGAGACAGTTATCACTGCTAAAAGGAGCAGAAGGGAGATTTGACATTCTGGTTCAAGGTGGTATCACTGCCATAATCGATTATGCCCATACCCCTGATGCTTTGGAAAACGTTTTAAAAACCATCCAAAAACTTCGTACCGGAACAGAAACTTTGGTTACTGTGGTAGGCTGCGGTGGCAACAGAGACAAAACCAAACGGCCCATGATGGCTAAAATTGCCTGTAAGTTCAGCAATAAGGTCATTCTAACATCTGACAATCCAAGAGACGAGGACCCTATATCCATCATTAAGGATATGGAAGAAGGTCTCAGCCCAATAGACCAAAGAAAAATCATTTCAATGGAGGATAGAAAATCTGCAATAACTACAGCTTGCCACCTTTGTAAACCTGGTGACATTGTACTTATCGCAGGAAAAGGCCATGAGAAATACCAAGAAATAAAAGGAGTAAAACACCCTTTTGATGACAAAAAAATTGTAAGTGAACTTTTAAAGCTTTTATCTAAGGATTAAGATGCTGTACCACCTTTTTGACTATATCGACCAAACATTTGATTTCCCTGGAGCTGGAGTATTTAAGTATATTTCCTTCAGGGCAGGCATGGCTTCCTTGTTTTCCTTATTGATCACTATCACTTTGGGTAAAACCATTATCGATTGGATCAGAAAAAAATCTATTGAAGAAACGGTAAGAGAACTAGGCCTTCAGGGACAAGTGGAGAAAAAAGGCACTCCTACAATGGGCGGTGTAATGATCATGGCTGCAATAGTAATCCCTACCCTTCTTTTTGCTAATATTTATAATATTTACATCATTCTTTTGCTGGTAACCACACTATGGTTGGGTGCCATCGGCTTTTTGGATGATTACATTAAAGTGTTCAGAAAGAATAAAGAAGGGTTAGCTGGAAAATTTAAAATTGTTGGTCAAGTTGGGATTGGTATCATCGTCGGAACCACCCTTTACTTCCATGAAGATGTAGTAGTAAGAGAATTTCACGATAGCGTATCCATTGAAGAAGGATTGGTGGCTACACCCACCTTTGAGGATGTAAAGTCCATGAAAACAACGATTCCCTTCCTCAAAAACAATGAGCTTAATTATGATGTTGTTTTTGGTTTTTTAGGGGAAAACTTCACCCCTTTTCTCTATATACTATTGGTAATATTTGTAGTTACTGCTGTTTCTAATGGGGCCAATATTACAGATGGAATTGATGGGCTTGCGGCAGGAACTTCCGCAATCATTGGCCTAACTATTGCCATTTATGCCTACATCAGCGGGAACGTCATTTTCTCCCAATATTTAAATGTAATGTTTATCCCTAACTCAGGTGAGTTGGTGATTTTCTGCTCGGCTTTTGTGGGGGCTTGCGTTGGGTTTTTATGGTACAATTCCTACCCTGCTCAAGTGTTTATGGGAGACACAGGGAGTTTGATGATAGGTGGAGTAATCGCCGTACTATCCCTTACCCTAAGGAAAGAATTATTGCTCCCCATTTTATGTGGGATTTTCTTAATCGAACTGCTGTCTGTCATTTTTCAGGTAAGCTATTTTAAGTACACCAAGAAAAAATACGGTGAAGGAAGAAGGATATTCCTGATGTCTCCTCTACACCACCATTATCAGAAAAAAAATATTCCAGAAGCAAAAATTACTGTACGCTTTTGGATTTTAGGAATCTTGTTTGCCATTATGGCCTTGGCAACATTAAAATTAAGGTAAATGCAGAAGACTGTAATTTTAGGATCCGGAGAAAGTGGCTTTGGCGCTGCTTTGTTAGCCCATAAGCATGGGCACAGGGTTTTTGTGTCTGATGCGGGAAAGATTAATGAGAAGAGAAAAAGCATTTTCCTAGATAAAAACATTGCATTTGAAGAAGGGAAACACAGTTTACCACTTCTTTTGGATGCTCAAACCATCATAAAATCACCTGGGATTTCATTTGAAGCTCCACTGGTTGTACAATTATTAGAAGCTGGAATAGAAGTCATAGATGAGTTAGAATTTGCCAACAGGTTTTCTAAAGGAAAGGTAATCGCAATCACCGGAACCAATGGAAAAACCACCACTACCTTACTGATTTACCACCTGATGAAAAGTGCAGGAATGGATGTGGGCATAGGTGGAAATGTAGGTCAAAGTTGGGCTTTACAGTTGGTAGAGAAGGATTACAGCTGGTGGGTTTTGGAAGTTAGCAGTTTCCAAATCGAAGGATTTGTAGATTTAAAACCAAAGATCGCGGTTTTATTAAACATTACCCCAGATCATTTGGATCGGTATCATTATGAGCTCGAGAAATATGCCGCAGCCAAAATGAAACTTACTGACAACATGAATGAAGAGGACTGTTTGGTCTTCCACGAACCTGATCAGAACATCATAAAGGCCATGGTAGGAATGAAAGGCAAACCTACCCTTGCCCCTATAGCACTGAATAAACAAGCTAAAACAAGAGCTTATGTTTCTAATAAAGAACTAAATCTTGAATTGAAAGATGCAAACTGGAGTTGGCCGATCAGTGAAATGGTCCTTCAAGGGGAACATAATTTAATCAACTCCCTAGCTGCCACCTTAGCTACTGCATTGGCTGGAGTTCCTACAAGTGAAGTAGGCCCGGCACTTAAAAGCTTTGTTAATGCAGCCCATAGAATGGAACATGTGGCAGATGTCAATAACATCAAGTTTATCAATGACAGTAAAGGCACCAATGTAGATGCAACAGCCTTTGCGCTTAGTGCTTTTAAGGAACCGTTGATTTGGATAGCTGGAGGAGTGGATAAAGGGAATGATTACAGTTTACTGTATGACAAAGTAATAGATCATGTCAAGTTGCTCATTTGCTTAGGTAAGGAAAATGAAAAATTGAAAATGGCTTTCTCAGGAAAAATCCCAGTCATTCTAACTACGGAAGACATTAAGGAAGCCGTACAATTGGCATTAGCACATGGAAAGCCAGGAGATGTGGCCTTATTATCCCCTGCTTGCGCAAGTTTTGATTTATTCAAAAACTACGAAGACAGAGGAGATCAATTCAAAGAGGCTGTAATAAGTTTAAAGGATATAAATTAATGACAAAAGTAAAAATCTGGCTGGAAGACAATTTAAAAGGCGACCTAATTATTTGGGGAATAGTCCTTCTATTGTCGCTTATCAGTATCCTGGCTGTTTATTCAGCCACAGGTTCTCTTGCTTATAGAAAAATGGGTGGCAACACTGAAATTTATCTATTTAAGCACAGTGCCTTGATCCTTGCCAGTTTGGTTGTAATGTGGGCGGTTCACAATATTCCCTACAAATACTTTTCCAAACTAAGTCTATTTGCACTTTGGGTAAGTGTGCCTTTACTTATGATCACCTACCTGTTTGGATCTACCATCAATGAAGCCAATAGGTGGCTGACTGTCCCAATTATAAACCAGGCTTTCCAACCTTCTGATTTGGCTAAGCTGGCACTTATATCTGCAGTAGCAGGCATGCTGGCAAAAAGGCAAAGAAAGATTACAGATATTAAAGGAACATTTATACCCATTATTATCTGGATTGGAATTATCTGCTTGTTGATTGCCATGGCAAATATGTCCACGGCAGTCATGCTACTTGCGACCTGCTTGTTACTTATGTTTATTGGTCGAGTGCCTTTAAAATACCTATTGGTGGTAGGCATGGTAGGGGCATTGGTGCTTTCTACCGCCATATTGATGGGACAAAGGGGTGGTGTTTTCTTTGCAAGAATTGAAAAGTTTTTTGACGATGATCCTGCTGCAATCTCTTTTCAGGCCAAGCATTCCTATATCGCTATTGCTACAGGAGGCATTACTGGAAAAGGGCCGGGAAATAGTGAACAAAGGAATATTCTTCCTCACCCCTATTCCGATTTCATTTTTGCGATCATTGTAGAAGAATATGGTATGATCGGCGGAGGATTTGTTTTATTTCTCTACCTGGCATTACTCTACCGAGGCATGCGGGTGGTCGCAATATCCACCCGACCTTTTGGCGGATTATTATCAGCAGGATTAAGTTTTTCGCTGGTAATACAAGCCATGATAAATATGGGCGTAGCCGTTGGAATGGTTCCCATCACAGGACTCCCCTTACCCATGGTAAGTATGGGGGGGACCTCCCTAATATTCACAGGAATATCCTTGGGAATTATTTTAAGTATTAGTAGAGGGGATCATGAAGATGCCTTTGTAAATGAACAAAAATCAATCAATAGAAAAGTTAAAGTAGCTTAATAAATTGAATAATACTGGAGAAACATATCGAATCATTATTAGTGGTGGAGGCACTGGTGGACATATCTACCCTGCCATTGCTATCGCTAAAGCTTGGAACGAAAAGTATCCAGAAAGTGAAGTGCTTTTTGTAGGTGCTGAAGGTAAAATGGAAATGCAAAAGGTTCCAGAAGCCGGCTACAAAATAGAAGGATTAAAAATTGCAGGATTACAAAGAAAACTTACACTTGAAAATCTAAGCTTTCCTTTTAAGTTGCTGGACAGCCTCCAAAAAGCCAAAAAATTGATCAAAAATTTTGACCCACACTTGGTGGTTGGTGTCGGAGGATATGCGAGTGGACCAGTCCTATTTGCTGCTCAGCGTAAAGGATTGCCAACTTTAATACAAGAACAAAACAGCTATGCTGGTTTGACAAATAAATTATTGGCAAAAAATGCAAATGCCATCTGTGTGGCTTATCCTGACATGGATCGATATTTTCCGGGAGATAAAATCAAGTACACCGGTAACCCGGTTAGAAAGGACATTCTCTCGATTGAAGATAAAAAAGCAATGGCTTTGTCCCATTTTGGACTTGACCCTAAAGCCCCAGTAATCCTCTCCATCGGAGGAAGCTTGGGAGCCAGAACACTCAATCAGGCTCTTCTCCACACAATGGCAGATTTTGAGTCCAAAGGGTATCAGGTTTTATGGCAAACAGGAAAGTTCTATTATGAGAAGACCATCGCGCAAGTAAAAGCATCTGCTGTCAAAGGGATTTACCCTTTGGAGTTTATCAAAGACATGGACCTTGCCTATGCAGCAGCAGATATAGTGATATCCCGGTCCGGGGCATTATCGGTTTCGGAATTAAGCTTGGTAGGAAAACCTGTAATCTTTATTCCTTCTCCTAATGTGGCCGAAGACCACCAAACTAAAAATGCCATGGCCTATGTTTCGCAAAAAGCGGCATTGATACTTAAAGATGGGGAAGCGTTAGAACAATTAGGACCAATGGTACATTCCTTGCTTACTGACCAGGCTAAACGAAATGAATTGTCAATGGCAATAAAAAAGCTGGCCAAGCCTGAGGCGGCTAAGGATATTGTAAAAGTAATGGAAGAATTGATACAATGAATTTAAAAAACTTACATAGCGTCTATTTTCTAGGTATAGGTGGCATTGGCATGAGTGCCATCGCCAGGTGGTTCAATCATATTGGCGTTCCAGTATATGGATATGACAAAACGCCTTCACCATTGACCGAAGCCCTCGAGTCAGAAGGAATGAAAATAAGTTATGTGGATGAGAGTAGCCACATTCCTGAGCCATTTAAGAATTCCGGGTCGGACAAATTAATCGTATGGACCCCTGCCGTACCTCAGACTAGTGTTTTGTACAAGTATTTTGAAGCAAATGATTTTGCTATCAAAAAAAGGGCCGCAGTATTGGGGTTAATTACCCGAAACATGGAGTCTGTTGCAATAGCAGGCACGCACGGTAAAACCACTACTTCTTCCATGGTAGCTCATTTGCTAAAACATGCAGGACACAATACCGCTGCGTTTTTAGGAGGCCTTACCCAAAATTATAAAAACAACCTTATCCTTCATGATGAAGGAAGTACCGAGGCCCCTGTGGTGGTGGTAGAAGCCGATGAATTTGATCGTTCTTTTCTCCAATTACACCCAGACTTGAGCATAGTTACCAGCATAGATCCTGATCATTTGGATATTTACGGAGACGCCGAACAATTAATATCGGGTTTTGCAGCATTCATTAAGCTCACCAATCCAATAGGAAAATTGATTATTCATCAAAACGCCTATGAGAAGGTCAGTAACAAGGAAATTGGGAGCTCAAAAATTTACCAGTATGGCTTAAACTCTGGGAATATTCATGCTGACAACATCAAGGTTGGCACCAACTCATTTTCCTTTGACTATGTAGCAGAGGATCAGCGAATCGATGGTTTAGTATTGGAAGTTCCCGGCTTCCACAATATAGAAAACGCGCTAGCTGCAGTGGCTGTAGCCGTTCATTATGGGCTTTCAAAAGAGGCAATAATAGATGGAATAGCCACCTATAAAGGTGTAAAGAGAAGATTTGAAAAAATATACAATAGTGAGCGCATAACCTACATTGACGATTATGCGCATCACCCAGAGGAGATCAAAGCCTTTTTACAATCGGTAAAGGCCATGTATCCTGACAAGAAAATTACCGCGGTATTTCAGCCTCATTTATTTACGCGTACAAGAGATTTTGCCAGTGGCTTTTCAGAAAGCTTGTCCTTGGCTGATTCGGTTATTTTGCTAGACATATACCCTGCTCGAGAGCAGCCTATAGCTGGTATTACTTCCGAGATGTTGCTTCCTAAAATCACTAGTACAAATAAATGGGTGGTTTCAAAAGATGAATTATTGTCCCATTTGGATCAACATACACCAGAGGTTTTGGTGACTATTGGTGCTGGAGATATTGATCGTTTGGTAAAACCAATTGAAAAATGGATAAAAGAGAATGAAAAATAAGGGATGGAAACTTAAAAAATCATTCCTAATGATCGTTTTAGGAATGACATTGGTTGGCTTTATTGCTTTTACAGAGCATAAGACGGAGAACCGTGCGCTTACCGAACTTGAGGTCCATGTAGAGGGGGTGAGTGATGTATACTTTGTTGATGAAAAAGAAGTAACGGAATTATTGACAAATGCATTCCCGGGATTGCTTAGCAATACCTCAAGGGAAAAAGTCTCTATCCATGCTGTAGAAAAAAAAGTAGAAGCACATCCCTTTGTAAAAAAAGCAGAAGTGTTCGAAGATTTAAAGGGAACATTAATGGTGAAAGTTAATCAGCATGTACCAATAGCAAGAATAGTACGACCAATGGCGGCAGATGGGTATATCAGTTCCACTGGAAAAATACTTCCCACCTCATCCAATTACACCACTAGGGTTTTAATCCTAACTGGTAGTAAGGCTGAGGCTTTATTGAAGGAAAACGACCTTTCAATATCCAATGCTCCCTTGTTGGAGTTAATCGAGTACATCAATTCAAATCCATTCTGGACGGCTCAAATTAGCGCCCTAGAATTACTTAGAAATGGAGACATCAACATGTACCAACAAGTTGGGAAACAGGTAATTGAATTTGGTAAGCCTGAAAATATTGAAATGAAGTTTAGAAAAATAAAAACCTATTATAAGAAAATCCTTCCACAAAAAGGATGGAACACTTATGATCGGGTAAATGTAAAATACAAGGATCAAATTATTTGTGAATAATTGTTAGCGCTATGGAAAACGAAAAACTCATTGTAGGACTGGATATTGGCACCACGAAAATATGTGCCATTATAGGTCGAAAGAACGAATATGGAAAACTAGAGGTGTTGGGTATGGGTAAAGCAGTATCTGATGGAGTAATCAGAGGCATCGTTACCAATATTGACAAAACTGTTAATGCAATTACTAAAGCAGTAAATGAAGCTTCAGAAATGTCAAATGTAGATATTGGAGAAGTAATTGTAGGTATAGCTGGCCAGCATATACGCAGCTCCATCCACCATGGTGTAATTATCAGAAACCCAAAAGAAGATGAAATCACTGTAGAGGACGTACGTAGGTTATCCAATGATATGGAAAACATTGTCGTTCCTCCAGGAAATAGCATTATTCACGTAATGCCTCAAGATTATACGGTAGATTATGAGGAAGGCATCCGGGATCCTGTGGGAATGTCTGGCGCTAGAATGGAAGCAGATTTCCACATCATTACCGCCCAATCAGCTGCTATAAACAATATTGATCGTTGTGTAAAACGTGCTAGCCTACAATCCAAAGCTTTGATCCTTGAGCCTTTGGCAAGTTCTTTATCTGTTCTAAGTGATATGGATAAAGAAGCTGGCGTCTGCTTGGTAGATATTGGTGGTGGAACTACCGATGTCGCTATATTTTACGACAACATTATTCGACATACCGCTGTAATTCCCTTTGGAGGAAACATCATCACTGCAGATATTAAAGAAGGTTGCATGGTTATGCAGCATCAGGCAGAACTATTGAAAACAAAATTTGGAAAAGCCATAGCAGAAGAAGCTAACCCAAATGAAATAGTATCTATTCCTGGTTTGCGTAATCGTCCACCGAAAGAGATCTCTGTTAAGAATCTTGCTTCCATCATTCAAGCAAGGATGGAAGAAATAATAGAAATGGTGCAATCTGAAATAGCAACGAGCGGGGTATACAAAAAACTCGCCGGTGGTATTGTTTTGACAGGTGGTGGTTCTTTGCTCCACGGAGTAGGCCCGCTTTTTGAATACATAACTGGACTAGATACCAGAATAGGCTACCCTAATGAACATTTAGGAAAATCTAAAGTCGACGATGTCAAAAGCCCAATGTATGCAACCACTGTAGGACTGGTTCTAGCTGGTTTTAGAGGTCTGGATGACAGAGAAGACAATTACAGGCAAAAAGAAAGTCAAAAAAGTCCTGTAGAGAAAAAGGGGTTCCGAATGGACCAGAGTGGAAGTGATATCTTCGGATCAATAACAAAAAAATTAAAAAGATTCATTACTGACGATATCGGAGACGACTCCGAAAACTATTGATATCAGAGGTAAATAGAAAAAAAGAATTTAAAAGAGGAAAAATGTCAAGCGATATGAAAGATTATGAATTTGATATTCCAAGAAACCACCGATCGATCATCAAGGTCATTGGTGTAGGAGGAGGTGGTTCCAATGCCGTGAACCACATGTTTAACCAAGGAATAAAGGATGTGGAATTCGTGGTAGTCAATACTGATTCCCAAGCTTTAAAAAGCAGTCCCGTACCTTTAAAACTCCAAATAGGAGCACACCTAACAGAAGGTTTAGGAGCAGGTGCAAATCCTGAAAGAGGGAAAAATGCTGCATTAGAAAGCAAAGACGATATTAGAAAACTTCTGGAAGACAATACCAAAATGGTATTTATCACTGCTGGTATGGGCGGTGGTACTGGTACAGGAGCTGCCCCTGTCATTGCTAAAATTGCAAAAGACATGGACATCCTTACTGTGGGTATCGTTACTGCTCCATTTATTTTTGAAGGAAGGAAAAAAACTTTTTCTGCCCAGGCAGGAATAGAATCCTTAAAAGAGAATTGTGACACTGTATTGGTCATCCTTAATGATAAATTGAGGGATATTTATGGTAATTTGCCTATTCGACAAGCCTTCGGTAAGGCGGATAATATTCTTAGCACAGCGGCAAAATCCATTGCAGAAATCATCACTGAGACACAAGATGTCAACGTGGATTTTGAGGATGTAAAGACTGTAATGAAAGATGCGGGTGCTGCAGTAATGGGTTCAGCAGTAGAAGAAGGAGAAGGAAGAGCTATAAAAGCAGCAGAAAAAGCCATTTCTTCACCTTTGTTGAACAATGTCGACATAAAAGGAGCAGAAAAAATTCTACTTTCTATCATGTCCGGAGAGGACGAAGAACTGTCTATGGACGAGTTGGTGGAAATTACAGAATACATCCAGGAAAGAGCTGGAGATATGGCTGATGTGATTTTTGGTCAAGGTATAGACCCAGACCTTAAAAAGGCAATCCGAGTAACGGTAATTGCCACTGGTTTTGAAACAAAATCATTACCAGCCAAAGCCAGCAAAAACAAAGAAGAAGAGGAGTCAAAAAAAGTGATTGATCTGGAATCAGGCAAAACTTCTAAAGAAGAGGAAGCCTCACTTACAGGGCAGTCAGTAACCTTCACTGTACAACAACCTCCTTTACCTGTTCAGGAAACACCAAAACAGGAAGAAACGGTATACAGCAACACCACTCCCAAGGAAACCCCTCAAAGTGGAATGACTAAACCAGAAGAGGAAGATGATTCAGAGGATTTTGAATTTCATTCTCCTGAACCTAAGAAGGTTTTGACTTTATTTGACAAACCAGAGCAAAATTCGCCGGAAAAAAGAGAAACTGAAACTCAGTCTGTGAATCAGGTAGATTATTTCGAACAGATCAAGGAAAAGGCCCTTAAAAGAGCCCATGATCGTTTTGAGAAATTAAGACAAATGAGATCCGTGAATCAGACTCCCGAAGAGTTTAAAGAGAAAATTGAGGTTCCTGCTTATATGAGGAAAAAAATCAAACTTCAGGAAGTTCAACACAGTTCTGAAAGGAGTATTTCAAAATTCAACCTTAATGATGACAATGAAATCATAAGTAACAACAGGTTTTTACATGACAATGTTGATTGACCTTTAAAAGTCAATCAACATTTTTGCCTGCTCATGCAAAAGTGCCATGTACAACCTGTTGGTAACATGATCGTTTGACATATTTTCCTCTATTTTGGCCAATTTAATTTTATTGGCCAAAACATGCATACCCAGGTAATTAAAGATGTCGGTAAGGTGGCTAAGCGCAATGCCACCGCCCCCGATACCTGAAGAAATACCAACTAATGCACACTTTTTAGAAACAAAGCTGTTGGGATAAGTCATGCCATCAATAAAGGATTTTAGTATTCCCGGAAAAGAGCCATTGTATTCAGGAACGATAAAAACAAACTTGCTCCCACTTTTAATTTTGTCATGAATGACATTGTAGGCTTTGTTTTTACCATTGTGTTCATATAGTGCTGTAAAAACAAAATCATCCGGTAATTCGGTAAGGTTAATAATCTCGGACTCGGCACCTTGTTGCGCTAAAATCTCCTGATAAATCACAGCGATTTTCTTTGAAATTGCATTTTTACGGTTGGTACCAACTATTATTTTAATCATAAAGACTCAATTTTAATTCTATTATTACAAGCAAGGAGCGTATAAAGTTTCTTAATTTTAGATTAAACCCAAAATCCGTATTAAAAAATCTATCAGGAGATGAAAATACTGGGCTAACATAAAAGTTTTGCTTGTATAGTTTATCCATAGATAGGCAAAAACAAAAAGGTGAATTACTCGATTGTCTAACAATATCCACACTAAGTACGAGGAATTTACCTATTTTAGTTGAATCTATATTTTACTCTTGATTTCGGAATTGCCAAATTCTTATGCACAAAGACCTCGAAATTTCTTATTTAGAAAAAATAAATCAGGCGGTAGCCTACCTAAAAGAAAAAATAAGCCAAAGTCCAGATACAGGAATAGTTCTAGGAACTGGATTGGGAGGTTTACTCCACGATATTGAAATTATTACCGAAATCCCCTATCAGGAGATCCCCCATTTCCCAATAGCTACAGTCACTTCACACCAAGGAAAATTAATCCTGGGAAGAGTTGAAAACAAAATTATCCTGGCAATGAAAGGCCGATTTCATTATTATGAGGGTTATTCTATGAAGGAAGTGACTTTCCCAATACGGATAATGAAAATGCTAGGTATTCAAACATTAATGCTTTCCAATGCTTCCGGGGGATTAAACCCGGAATTTGAGATTGGAGACATTATGGTCATTGAAGACCATATAGATCTTTTTCCTGAGAATCCATTGCGAGGACAAAATTTGGATCAATTTGGAGATCGTTTTCCTGACATGAGCGAGGCCTATTGCAAAGAAATGATTCAGCTAGCTTCTGAAATTGCCCAGCAAAACAATATTTCCTTGAGAAAAGGAGTATATGCAGGTGTCCAAGGCCCAAACCTTGAAACCCCCGCAGAATACCGGTACCTGCGAACTATTGGTGCAGATGCAGTAGGGATGAGTACCGTACCAGAAGTAATCGTGGCGGCTCAATCTGGAATGAAAGTTTTTGCTGTATCGGCTATCACCGATCTTTGTACCCCAGGAAATATTAAGAAAATAAATCTTCCTGATATTCTCCAAGCAGCTGCCAAAGCAGAACCCTCGATGAGGAAAGTCTTACTTACTCTTCTTAAGTCCTCGTAATCCATAGGTAATTTACAAAAACCTTTCCGGCTCTGTTTAACACTTTTTTCCCTGAGAATAATGGGAATTAGTTTAACGGATTTAAATACTCATTTGCAGGAAATTATCACAAAAGTTAAGTATTGGAACAATTATTGGACACTTTTCATAAAAAATAAATAATTATGGAAAAAGTATTGATAATTGGTGCAAATGGAAATGTCGGACGTATTCTTATTGAAAACCTATCTGAACACCCCGACTACAGTCCGGTAGCTATGGTAAGGAAAGAATCACAAGCAGAAGAATTAAAAAACAAAGGTGTTTCCACAGTTATTGCGGATTTAGAAGAAAATTTCGGCCATGCTTTCCAAGGAATGGATAAAGTTATTTTCGCTGCTGGATCAGGGGCTAAAACAGGCAAGGATAAAACGGATTTAGTAGACAAAAAAGGGGCTATCAGAAGTGTGGATTTTTCGATAAAATACGGTGTGAGGAAATTTATTATGTTGAGTTCAAGAGGAGCTGAAAATGCTGAGAAGGCCGATGAAACAATGCAACATTACCTTCTTGCTAAAAAAGCAGCTGACGAATACCTTAAATCTACCAATCTTCCTTATGCCATTGTTAGGCCGGGAGCATTGACCAATGGCCCTGCTACAGGAAAAATAAAAATAGCGAATATTTTTAATGAGAAAGGAGATATTTCCAGGAAAGATGTAGCCGCCGTTTTGATCCATATGCTAGATCATGGAATAGACGGTACCCAGGTTTTTGAAATTTTAAGTGGTAAGGTAGAAATTGAAGACGCTGTACGTTTATATCTTAAAACTGGACAGGAAGTGACATAAAATTCCATATTTTACAGTTTTTAGCCATTTATAATTTTTTTAGTTAAATTTATTGGTACAATAACCCAATAACCTTAACTATGATAAACTGGTTGATTTATTTATTCTCCTCTGTTGTTTTAAACAACTCACCTGAACCAAATTTTCTAACCCAGGTCCTTGACAGCAATATTCAAATTGGTTACGGGCTTGCTATAGGCGATGTAGACGGGGATGGTAAACCAGATATCTTGCTGGCAGATAAAAAGGAATTTGTCTGGTACAGAAATGGTGACTGGAAGCGCTTTGTAATGGTAAAAGACCTTACCCCCTATGACAATGTTTGTATCGCAGCAAGGGACATTGATGGTGATGGATTGGTGGAAGTAGCAGTAGGAGCGCAATGGAACCCAAGTGAAACTTCAGATGAAGAACAATCAGGGTCTGTTCATTACCTCATCCGACCAGAAGATCCCACTCAAGCTTGGGAGCCGGTAAAACTTCATCATGAACCGACCGTGCATAGAATGCGCTGGGTAAAGGCCAATAATAACTTATTTCATCTGATCATGCTTCCTCTCCATGGACGAGGTAATAAAGGAGGGGCTGGTGAAGGCGTTAAAGTCATCGCCTATGAAAAACAGGATAAAAAAGGTCGGGATTGGAAACACTGGGTCATAGATCAAAGCATGCATGTAACCCATAATATGGAACCCCTTCCAGTTGGTAATGCTGAAACCCTTTATATTGCCGGGAAAGAAGGTGTGAAAACCTTAACCTACAAAGAGGGAGATTGGAATCCCAAAGAGAATGATGGATGGTTGATCAACGACTACGGGTTTGGCGAAATTCGCATTGGTAAGGATGCTCGTGGACATCACTTCCTCACAGGGGTTGAGCCATTTCATGGCCCAACTTTGTCTGTTTATACTACTGACAATTCCACCTTTACCAAAAAGAACTTGAATCGCAATGTTCTTACTGCTGCAATGATGCAAGGTCATGGACTCGCCACAGGAGACTTGCTTAATATGGGCACAGATCAGGTATTAGTTGGCTGGAGAGAGCCCAATGATGATGGAGATCTCGGGATCAAGATGTTTGTTCCTCAAAATGATGGCAGTTGGAGTAAACACTGGGTTGATAAAAATGGCATGGCCTGCGAAGACCTAAAAGTCGCAGACCTGGATGGAGATGGAAAAGCAGAAATTATCGCCTCAGGACGATCAACAAAGAATTTAAAAATCTATTGGAACAAAAGTTATTGATCTGGTACAACTTACTTATATAAACCCAAGCTAAAAGCAATTTCATGAAGCATTCCATAAAAATCACCTTCTCAGCCCTCCTACTTACAATAGGAACTGTATTCTGCAGTCAGGCCCAAGATATTTCTCCTCTTGCCAATGATTTCATAGAAAGTTTAAGTCCGGAATTAAAAAAACAAGCCTGTTTTCCTTTCGATCACTCAGAACGATTCAACTGGCATTTTGTTCCTAGGGAAAGAAACGGCCCAACTTTCCACGACTTTGACAAAAACCAAACTGAACATGCCTTAAATTTAATGAGGGCTTCCTTGGGTGTTGCTGGACAAAAAAAGGCAGCAGCCATTATCGAACTCGAAAATGTATTGAGGGAAGTAGAAAACCGGCCTGAAAATGACACCTACAGAGATCCATTAAATTATCATTTTAGTGTTTTTGGTCAACCTTCTTCAGACAAAGCCTGGGGCTGGAGATTGGAAGGACACCATATGTCATTAAATTTCTCCTCTTCAAAAGGATCCATTACTTCCTCCACACCATCCTTTATGGGGTCTAATCCCGGTATTATCCTTTCTGGCCCTCATATGAACAGGCAGGTATTGGAAGATGAAACCAATGTTGGTTTCGAATTATTACATTCCCTGAATGATGCTCAAAAAAAACAAGCCATTTTCGCAGGTAAGGCACCTGCAGACATTATCACATCAAATGACAGAAAGGCTAAAATCTTAGATCAACCAGGAGTAAAGGGTAGCGATCTACTGCCCAATCAACTCTCATTATTAAAAGAACTTGTAGGAATTTACCTTTCCAGGTATACTGCAGAATACCATGCGAAAATGCTGAAAAGAATTGAAAAATCAGGCTGGGGAAATATTTCCTTTGCTTGGGCAGGTTCAGAAATAAATGCTGTTGGTAATCCACACTATTACAGCATACAGGGAGCCGGATTACTGATAGAGTATGACAATGTTCAGAACAATGCCAATCATGTGCATGCTGTAGTGAGAGATCTACAAAATGACTTTGGAGGAGACTTACTTCAGAGCCATTATCTCCAAGATCATTTAGGAAATAAAATAGCGCACAGCGCTGAATAATTAAACCAGACTTTTTGGTTAAGGTGTTTTATAAACCTTAGCTTCACTCCAAATATCTCATAGTTAATACTATGGGATATTTTTTAATTACCGCGAATCTGG
>TARA_R110001599_G_scaffold105153_1_pt1 | contig 44036 bp, 43 predicted proteins | sample TARA_R110001599 | Tara Oceans TARA_R110001599 (sample SAMEA4398360) | marine metagenome | biome: Polar Biome; feature: [MES] marine water layer (ENVO:01000295) within the mesopelagic zone...; material: water (ENVO:00002006), including particulate matter (ENVO:01000060) such... | reverse complement strand
GCGATATTAAATTCGTCACCCGCCGCTACTGGGCCTTTGATTTTAACGGCCATGCCACCAGCGAGAATATCACCGCCATCTTGGTAGGCGGCGCTACTGACTACTGCGCCACCGGCGTCAAGAACGTCGTATTGGCTTTCGCTGGTAAAGCGAATGGTGAATGATTCGCGGTTAAATTGGCTTAGGTCCGTGACGCTGCCGGCGTCAATAACCCCGCCGCCGGTATTGGCTGGGTTAATGGCGGTTTGGAACTGGCCATTGCCGTTGAGAATATTCATAAAGACTTCAGAGCCGGGATCGCCGTCTGGCAGGCTGCGCGCAGGACCAACCTGTATTTGGCGCTGACCGTCATCACCATTGTATACATAGCCACTCGCCGTTTTAGAGATTGGCGCACCGCCCTCTTGGTAGCCGGAGAATATATAGTTGCCGCTGCTGTCGGTGGTATTGGCGTAAGCCACTAGGTTGTCGAGCTGTTGACGCAGTTCAGCGGCTATCGACTGGCGCGACTCATTGCTCTGGGTAGCATTATTGGCTTGAATTGATAATTCCCGCACGCGCTGTAATACGTCAATGCTACTGCTAACCACACTCTCTTCTAAGCGCAGGCGGCTGTCGAGTAGCGTGCCGTTGCGGTCGTACTGTTCGGTTTTTTCCTGGGCGCGGGTAAGCTCCAGACTGCGCACAGCACCCACTGGGTCGTCTGATGGACTCAATCGATTTTGGCCAGTAGCAAGCTGCGACTGAGTTTTAACAAGCTTCGCCTGCTGGTCTAGCATATTGCTAACGCCAGTGGCGTACATCTGACTGCTTGAGATTCTCATGGTGCTACTCTCTCTGTCGTTGGCGTATTTGCTCGCACATTCATGAGTACAAGGACACACCTGGCCTTATGGTGCAGCTGCCTAGGCTTCATTACCTAAACATGCCCATTAAGGTTTGGAACAAATCATTGGCAATACTGGTCGCCTGCGCGGCGGCTTGGTAGGCCTGTTGAAATTTAAGGAGGTTGGCGGCCTCTTCGTCTAGGTTCACCCCAGAGTAACTCTCTTGACGGGCGCGCGTCTGGTTTAACAGGTTTTCTTGCGACTGCAGGTTAATTTGCGCGCTACGGGTGGCCACGGCGATATCGCCGACCAAACCATTTACCGAATCTAAAACACTGGTTGCGCCGTTATTTAGCACTTTGCTGTTTTCAGTACCGGCTAGCTTTAAGGCATTGCGGTTATCGCCCACGGCGTTGGTATTGGCGCCGATTAAAAAGTGATCGCCCGCCGCTGGGGTACCGGTAATAACGACCTTGTTGCCGTTAATACTGAGTTCTTCACCCGAGGTATACGTAAAGCTGCCACTGCCATTTATTTGGTAGGTGGTTGCGCTTAAAAACTCGATATCGACATTGTCGCGCAAATTCGGATTGCTGCTGTCGACTACATCGGTCTCGCTAATTTTGCCCGTGCCAATATTGCTACCACTGCTTATGCTGCGGGTGGCAGCCGCAGCGGCAATCGCCGCGGGATCAGTGAGTATCACCTTGATGCCGCCGGTAGCGCCCTCGGTAGGCCGCAGTACAAATTGGTCGCCGGTGGCTGCGGGGCTGTCTAAGCTAAACTCCATACCATTGAGCTGAAAGGGATCGGCTACGCTGCCGCTCCCACTTACGCCGCTCACTGCCGCCCCAGTGGCCTCATTAAAAAATGACCAACTGCTGCCGTTAAAGCGCATTAAAATATTGTCGCCGCTTACCTGCGACAGATCCGTTATTTCCACGCTTATCTGTGCAGCGCTCACATTGTTACTGCTGCGATACGCCACTGGGTCGGGCGCTGAAAAAATGTCGCCGCCTTGATCACCGCGCAAATCTACACCTGCGCGGTTTTGGGCATTCATTGAACTGGCCACCGCCAAGGTGATGCGCCCTAATTCATTGCGGGTTTCATTGAGCACGCCGTCACGAAAATCCAGACTGCCACCCAAACTACCGCCGTTGATATTCTCGGTAATGATGGCCTGACGCGTCCCTAAATCCATGGCCACTTCAAGTCGCCCCGGCTCAAAGGCATTATTCACCGCGCTCAATTTTACGGTGCGATCACCCAACACCAAGGCTTCGCCGTTGCCTATAAACACGCTTACACTGCCGTCATTTTGCTCAACAGACTTTACGCCAATAAGCTCATTCAGCGAGATAAGGGCCTGGTCGCGTTGGTCGAGCAGGTCGTTAGGCATATTGCCCGATTTACCATCTGCACTGGTAATAAGGCTATTAATGTCGGCGATTTGCGATGCAAGGTCATTAATATCGCTCACCGAGGTGCCAATACGCACATTCACTTCGCGGCCAAGGGCGTCGAGCTGCGCCGCCATATCCGCAAAGCGATCGCCCAAACCTTGGGCCTCGGCAAGCAGTAACTGCCGTGAGGTGATCGACGATGGATCGTCAGCCACGTCTTGAACACTATTGTAAAAGCGCGACAAAGCCGCGCCCAAACCCAGCTCGGGGTCGGCAAGGCCATTATCTAACTGCGCCGCCATTTGGTAACTGGATTCCACCGCAGAGTAAGCTGCTTGTGCGCTGCGTAACTGACCAGCGGTAAAATTGTCGTAAACCCGGCTCACCGAGGAAATGCTAACCCCAGAACCAATGGTGATGCCGCCCAACTGCTGGGGGACGCGCGTGGCAAAGTCCACCTTTTGGCGGCTATAACCTTCGGTGTCGGCATTGGCAATATTGTGACTGGTCGTGGCGAGCGCGCGCTGGTTTGCGAGCAACCCCGACAGGGCATTACCTAGCATGTCACCCATGTTTTACCCCTTGATCATTCACAACTTATCGGCAGACAAGCTGAAATCTTGAATACTGCTATTGTGGCTCTGGTTACTCAGCTGCTGGAGCTTGCTACGCAAGGCCGCGCCCTCACCGGTCATGCCACTAGCATTTTGATTCGTTTGCGGCTGTTGCGATTTTGGCCCCTGCAACTGCGCTGAAATCGATTCTGCCATGCCGATACCACCCTGATTTGAGAGGGTAAGCGACAGCTGGCTGTCGAGCATTTCTTCGTACATTTTGGTGCTTTGATCAGAGAACAAACCACCCTCTGGCACGCCGGCGCGCATGCTTTTTAACATCATCTGCAAAAACAGCGCTTCAAATTGTTTGGCGACCGGATCAATCGCGTCGGCGGCGTTCTCAGTCGCATCTTTGCGCAAGGCTGCCAAACCGGAAAAGTCGTGGTAATTGCTGTTGGCTTTAATGTCCATGGCCATCGCCCCCTTAGATCACTAATAGCTCGGCGCGCAGGGCACCGGCTTGATCAAGGGCTTCAAGAATAGCAACCAAGTCGCTGGGCGCTGCGCCAACCTTATTAATGGCTTTAACAATTTCTTCTAGGGTTACGCCAGAATCGAGCAGGAACATCCGCGAGCCCGTTTCTTGCACGTCGATACTGGATTCTTGCGCAGCCACCGTTTGGCCACCGGCGAAGGCGCCGGGCTGGCTAATATCAACCCGCTCGGTAATCGATACCGTTAAGGAGCCGTGGGTAACGGCCGCAGGCATAACGCGAACATTACCGCCAATAACGATGGTGCCGGTGCGCGAGTTAACGACCACTCGGGCAATTGCCTCAGCGGGGGTAATTTCTAGGGTTTCTAACATGGAGATAAAGGTTACGCTGCGGTCGGCATTGCTAGGGCCGAGCACCTTAACGGTCGCAGAGTCCATCGCGCTGGCGGTACCGGCGCCGAATTTGCTGTTAATTTCTTCAACTAAGCGATGCGCTGTGGTGAAATCTGCTTTTTTCAAATTAAGCATAATTTCGCCGTTAGAGGCCATGGCACTGGGCGCTGCGCGTTCAATTATTGCGCCATTGGGGATGCGGCCTGCGCTCGGAATATTAACCGTGACCTTAGAGCCATCACTGCCCGATACACCTAAGCCGCCCACCAGCAAGCTACCCTGAGCTACCGCATAGACTTGGCCGTCGGCACCCATCATCGGCGCCATCAACAGGCTACCGCCGCGCAGACTGGCGGCATTACCAATAGACGATACCGTTACGTCTAAGGTTTGGCCCGGTTTGGCAAAGGCTGGCAAGCTGGCGTGCACAGTAACAGCCGCGACGTTTTTCAACTGCGGGTTAACGTTGTCGGGAATACGCACACCAAAACCGGTGAGCATATTGCGAATACTTTGAATAGTGAACTGCGCCTGGCTGGTCTGGTCGCCAGTACCGCTAAGACCAACAACCAAGCCGTAACCCACCAACTGGTTTTCCCGTACACCGGCAACATTCACCAGATCTTTAACACGTTCGGCCTGCGCCAATGGCGCCCAGACCAGCAGCGCAACACTGCAAACAACAGCGATTTTGCGCAACAGTAAATTTGATTTAAATGACATGACAGCCGTCCTCAAAAGGGTGACAACACAGACTGGAACAAACGTCCCAACCAACCCATGGAATTAGCGTCGGCTAGCGCACCTTTACCGCTATAAGTAATGCGAGCATCGGCCACTTTGTAAGACGGTATGGCATTGTCGGCGCCAATGTCTTCGGGACGAATAATGCCCTTGATACGAATAAATTCTTCACCTTGATTGATGGTGACCCATTTCTCGCCCCGCACGCGCAGACTGCCATTGCGCAGCACTTCAGACACGGTCACGGTAATGCTACCGGTCAAGCTATTGCTCTGGGTGCTACTGCCCTGCCCAGAAAAATCCTGGTCAGAAGAAACGCCGGTGGTGAGGATTGGCGTGCCGCCGCTAGTCACACCACGGCCTAACAAGGTCACGGTTGGCACCGAGATATTGCTCTCTTTGCCGGTGGCGGTGCTGGAGGATTTGCTGGCGTCTGTTTTCTCTTCTAGGGTAACGGTAACAATATCGCCAACCTGGCGAGCGCGGCGATCCACGAACAAGGTCATGCCGTAACCGGAGCGGTAGATAGAGCCCAAATTTTTATCGTCGTCTGCCGCCACTGGTGGCGCTGCAGATTCATAGTCTGCCGAAGCATCTTTAGCGGGAGCCGATGAACACGCCGACAATAGCGCAAGCACTAACACTGCCAGTGCGGCGCGAAGCTGTGTGCTGTTGAATGTCTGTTTACTGTTCATAAGCTCTACCCTGCTAAAATCGTGAATTACAGATTATTATTCACGTACTGCATCATTTGGTCGCTGGTGGCGATGGCCTTGGAGTTCATCTCGTAGGCGCGCTGGGTTTCAATCATATTCACCAGTTCTTCCACTACGTTAACGTTTGAACCTTCAAGTGCGCCCTGCTGAATACTGCCTAGACCACTCAAGCCCGGTGTACCGGTTTGTGGCGAGCCGCTAGAAGCAGACTCCATGTAAAGGTTTTCACCGCGCGCCTGCAGACCAGATGGATTCACAAAATCAGCAAGTTGAAAGCTGCCAACCTGCACTGGCGCCGCGCCGCCTGCCAATACCGCACTCACTACACCATCTGAGCCAATGCTAACGCTCAACGTGCCTTGGGGTACGGTCATACCGGGATCAACAACGTTGCCGGTATTCGTGACGATCTGGCCTTGGTCGTCGAGTTGGAAAGATCCGTCTCGGGTGTAGGCAATGCTGCCGTCAGGCATTTGAACTTGAAAGAAACCCTTACCTTCAATGGCAACGTCCAGTGAGTTGTTGGTCTGATTCAAGGTGCCTTGCTGATGAATTTTCTCAGTCGACACGACCCGTACCCCGGTACCGACGTGCATACCACTGGGCGAACGGGTTTGCTGCGACGTTTGGCCACCAACCTGACGCATGTTTTGATAGAGCAAGTCTTCAAAAGACGCTCTGTCGCGTTTAAAGCCCGTGGTATTGGCGTTTGCAAGGTTGTTACTTACGACTTGCATCCGGGTTTGTTGGGCATCGAGACCGGTTTTAGCGACCCATAGTGATGAATTCATAAATAACTCCTCATTATTCCATGCGCATTAAGCGACTGCCGGTTTCTGCAACCGTTTCGGCAGTACTCATGGTTTTAACCTGCATTTCAAATTGTCGCGCCAGTGAAATCATATCCACCATGGCGTCGACACTGTTCACGTTTGACGCTTCTAAATTGCCTGAACTAATACGAATTGCCGATGAGTTTGGCGCAGTGCCGCCATCGCGCATCCGCATTAAACCGTCTTCACCTTTTTGCAATTGATTCGGCGCTGCGTCGACCAAGCGAATTCGATCTACCGTAGACAGTGATTCTGATCCCTGTCCCAACGGCACGATTGAAACGGTGCCGTCTTCGCCAATCATCAAACTTTCGTGTTCGGGAATGGCCACTGGACCGCCATCACCCATAACCGGCTGACCGGCGCCATTGAGCAGCATACCGTCACTGGTAATATGAAAATCGCCACGGCGGCTATAGGCTTCGCTGCCATCTGGGGCCTGAACAACGAACCAACCCTCGTCACCACGAATGGCAACATCTAGCTGGCGACCGGTGGCCATAATGGAGCCCACCGAAAAATCAGAGGTCTCGCCCTGGTACACCGAATTAAAACGTGTGGCCATACCGGGGCCTTCAACTTGCTTGGCCAGAACATTCTGAAAATCGCCACGAAAACCAGCCGTACTCACGTTCGCCAAATTGTTGGCGTTGGTGGTTTGCGCTAGCTGAGTGTTTTTAGCACCCGTCATGCCGACGTACAGTAATCTGTCCATAAAAAACTCCCGATTAATGGCGGCCTAGGCCGCCCTCAATTAACGGATATTGATAATTGCTTGGGTAACTTGGTCAGCGGTCGAGATCATCTGGGCGTTAGCCTGGAAATTCCGCTGTGCGGTAATCATCTCTACCAATTGCTCGGTAAGATCAACGTTCGAGCTTTCTAGCGCGCCGGACTGCAGCAAACCAAAATTTGAGGTACCCGCTTCACCGATACGTGGGCTGCCAGAGGCAAAGGTCTCTGCCCAAGACGTGTCGCCCTGCTGCTGCAAACCATTTGGGTTTGTAAAAATCGCCATAGCGACTTTACCGAGCTGAGTCGCTTGACCGTTGGTATAGCGAGCTGATACCACCCCAGACGCGCCCACTTCGATTCCCGTCAGACGGCCAGTGGTAAAACCGTCCTGCTGGAGGCTGTTTACGCCAAAATCGGCGCCGTACTGGGTGCTTGAACTAAAGTCGAATGACAAATTCATGTCGGCCGACCCGGTGCCCGGATCAAACGCTGGGTAAGTAACCAAGCCGTTGGCTGGGGTTTGCAACACGCCTGCACTGGTAAAGCTCAAGGTGTTGGCTGTACCCACCGCAACGTCGTCAACATAAAGTGACTGATTCCAGGTGTTAGCTGCCGCGTCTCTTGCAAAATACATGGTCGCTGTGTGCTGGGTGCCCAATGAGTCATATACCGTCATTGAAGTGGCATGGTTGTAGCTGCCGGGCAAACTTGGGTCGAAAGGCGTAACAGTAGGTACTGCCGCGTTTGCCGGCAAGTTAACACCGATTTCGCCGCGCGTGGTTTCCTGCGGCGCATTTTCACTCACTTCAAGCTTGAGGTCATTCAGGGTGCCGGTAGAGAAACCGCCATTCCCTGTTGGTTCAAATACTTGCAAGCGCTCAAGGCTATTGTTTACAACATAACCGTCGGCATCGACGCTAAAAGCACCAGCGCGGGTATAGGTTATGCCGGTAGAGCCTTGGAGAGTAAAGAAGCCCTCACCACTCACGGCCAGATCAAGGTTATTGCCGGTAAAGTCGACATTGCCCTGAGAGAATTGCTGCACAATTGCGTTTACACGCACCCCAGAGCCTGGGGTTGTTTTAGCAACATCGTTATTTGATGTAGCGTAAACATCAGCAAAGGCCGTCCGTGATCCTTTGAAACCACTGGTGTTAACGTTGGCAATATTGTGCGCGGTCACGTCTAAATGCGATTGCGCTGCGTTTAAGCCACTAAGTGCGGTACTAAAGCTCATAATATAACTCCTGCTAGGGAAATAGTTTTGTCATTGTCTGAATAGCGCAATCGCAACTCAGCTAATCTCTTTAATTTGTGACAGATTCACGCTACCCATGCCCTGCACTTGAACCTGCGGGCTACCGCCACTTGCTGGCACACTCACACTAATAACCTGACTGCGCATTTCGGTGGTTAAGGCTTCCACTTTATTGCCGTTCAAATAATTCGCCCGAATCTGATAATTTCCTGGTGGTAAACGCTCGCCGTTTAAACCAATACCATTCCATTCAAAATTACTGACGCCCGCCGCTTGTGGTCCTAATGGCACCTTGCCAATGACCTCGCCGGTGGGTGCCACAATCTCAATATCAAGGGCGGTGGTACTGGCTGGCACATTAACTTGACCATATACGCTGCCACTGCTTTGCAGCGCCGCGACATCCGACTCAACTAACACGTCTTTGCCGATCAGCGCAGAGGAATCCAGCAACTGCGCGGAGTACAAAGAGCCCGTCAGCGAGCTGAGGTTTTCGTTCATCTCGCTAATACCGCTAACCGAGGTTAACTGCGCCATTTGGCTAATAAATTCAGTGTTGTCAGTTGGCTTAAAGGGATCCTGCGCTTTGAGCTGCTGCAGCATCAACTTCATGAAATCGTCTTGGTCTAGGGACGAGGCATCTTTTTTAGCGGTGCTAGCAGCGTTCTGTAGCTGCAATTGGTCAAGCGTGCGAATTTCCATTACTCAGACTCCTACTGCTGGCCAAGCTGCAAGGTGCGCAGCATCAGGGTTTTGGTTGTAGAGAACACTTCGGCGTTGTTCTGAAAGGAACGCGAAGCCGACATCATATTGGCCATCTCTTCCATGGTGTTTACATTGGAGCCGTAGATATATCCGTCGATATCTGCCTGCGGATGACCAGGCTCATAACGTTTCATAATTGGCGCATTGCTTTCTACTACGCCGGTGACCGCCACCCCCGCCACTTCGCGCTGCTGGTCTAAAACAGTTGCGAACACGGTTTGCCGTGAACGGTAGGCCTCGGCTTCGCTACCCGCCACCGATTCGGCGTTGGCCATATTGCTGGCCACGGTATTGAGCCTCATCATTTGGGCGTTCATTGCCGACGCGGCAATATCCAGTGGATTAGCCATGATTTATCGACCTCCCTGCAAAATCGATTTAAGTCCGCTTAGGCGGTTACCTAGAAACTGTAATGTGGCTTGATAACGCATGGCGTTATCGGCAAATTCGGCTTGTTCAATATGCGTTTCTACTGTGTTGCCATCCAGCGATGGCTGGTAAGGCTGGCGAAACTTTAGCGACGCAGATAAGGCATCGGCGGCGCCATCGGCGCGGCGTTGATGACCGGCGTTCGTCACCTTAAGCGACAGCATCGGCTGGTCACCGGCAGCGGCCGAATTGGATAAGGCCGTGCGGAAATCAATATCTTGAGCCTTGTAGCCGGGGGTATCGGCGTTAGCAATATTCGCGGCCAAGACTTCATTGCGCTTCTGCCGCAAAAACAGCGCTTGCTCGTGGATGCCTAGGGCTTTATCAAAATTAATCGCCATTTTCTTTCCGTGTTGCTAAAGTTATGCGCTTCGCTGCCGTTAAACGGATTAAGCAAGAAATGTTTGCTTTTCACCGCGTTTGCAATGGATCAACGCAAGGGCCGTGCCACATAATTTTGTTGTTATTTTTCATATAGTTAAAACTACAACACAGCCCAATCGCCAAAATAACGGCAAGCCTTTGCCGCTAATCGGCAAAATTCCGGCAGGGCTTTTCCGCTTTTACCGCACTTCTCTCTTGTTTTCAGCTTAGGCACACAAAGTTGCAGGCTGGCACAGGCATTGCAGTCATTGGCTTACCGACAAATCTTTGACGTGAGCATTTGCTATGAGCCGACTTACCGCCGCAAACAAAAACGCCGTCCTGAGCCATTCCCTTGTGCTCGGCGCCGCGCTTTGCCTGTTTAGCGGCGCAAGCGCCGCGTCATCAGAGAGTCACAGTCGAATTGCCGCTACCGCTGAAGCTTACATTGCGTCCCGTCACCCTTGGCAGCAGCTCAGCACCAAAATTACTGTTCAAAATCTCGACCCTCGGACCAAACTCAGTCGATGCCCAGCAAAGCTAGAGGCTTTTTTGTCAAACGGGGCGAGAATCAAGCGCCGCACTACCGTCGGTGTGCGCTGCACAGCGGGCGCCAAACCTTGGAAAATCTATTTACCCGTTACGGTTGAGGCCTTCGCCAAGGTTATGGTCGCCAAACATCCCATTGCGCCAGGCAGCACAATCACCGCCAGCGACGTGAGTTGGGGAAAACGTGATATCACCAGCCTCGGCTACGGTTACTTGCAGTCGCTAGGCGATCAAGGCGGCTACCAAAGCCGACGCAGCATTGCCCAAGGCGCAGTCCTTACCCCGAATATGGTCTCCGCGAGTAGCATTATTAATAAGGGGCAACGGGTTCAACTGACCAGCAATGATGGTCCCGTAAGCGTCAGCATGATGGGAATTGCCCTGCAAAATGGCGCATTGGGCAAACGAATATTGGTTAAAAACCTTAATTCAGGCAAGCAGTTAGAAGGTGTTGTGGCATCTGATAACAGTGTGCTCCTAAATTAAACTCGGCGTTTTGCACGTCACTTAGGAATAATAGTAATTCGTGCTAAAGTTTCAGCGTTTAGTGCCGATATAACAGGCGAAAGCTATTTAAAGAGGATGTAACGATGGTAGACCGTATCGATGGCTCATCACTGAGTCAGACCCGCAAGCTAGACAGTGGGCGTACCGGTGCCAGCAAATCAGAAGGCGCCGAGGCCAGTACCTCAGCTGCCAGCACCGCAAAAGCATCGACTGTGGATACCCCACTGCTTGAACGTACTCGCGAGCAGGTTAATAGCAGTGACGGCATTGACCGGCAAAAAGTGGAAGCCATTAAAACCGCTATTCGCAATGGTGAGTTCAATATCGACGCCAATAAAGTGGCGGCCGCACTAGTTAATATGGAAGCCCTAACCGGCAGCTAATATGAACAATGAACTGAGCGATGTACTGCATAGCATTCACAGCGAAGCCCTGCGCTTAGAAGCGCTGCTGGCTGACGAAGGCCTTATTCTAAAAGAGGCAAGAGAACCAGAAAGCTTGGAAGCGCTCGCTCAGAAAAAAATGGATTTGGTGCAAAACATCGAATTACTGGAATTGCGCCGTCGCCAGCTCGTCAGCAGTGGTAATGTGCAAGACGAAGCGCTTTGGCAAGAAGCCTTAGCGGTACTTAGTCGCTGCCAAGACATGAACAATCAGGCTGGAGCGAATATCAGCACCCAAGCCCGCTACGGCAAACGCGCGCTTGATATCCTCGGCGCTACGAACAACGAGGTCCCGCTCTACAGTCCCGGTGGCGAAACCAATAGTACTCTTGGCGGACAACGCCTTGGCAAAGCCTAAACGCCAAGCCAATTCCCTAGCCCTCAGCTAATAAAGACTTTTCCATATAAAGGTGGTTATCCAATACACCGTTATAGGTCTTATTACGCTTCACAATGTTAAAGCCCATCTGTTGATACAAGCGTAAAGCGCCGCCATTCAATTCTGCAACATCTAAACTCAGTACTGAATATCCCAAGGTTTGGGCTCGCGCAGCCATGAAGTTAATAAGCTTTGCGGCAATGCCTTTGCCTCGCCAATCTGGATCTACGGCGATATGACATAAGTAATAACAGCCTTTGCGAGGCGGTTTAACCAAGCGCAGCTCAAATAACAGACCTTTTAAAATCCCCCGCCAACCGTACTGGCTAAATATCGCCTTGGCATTCCCTATAAAGGTTGCATCGTGACTTGCTTTGTCGAATCCACCGATGCTTGCGATCACTCTCCCGTTATCTTCATATACAAAGTGGTGGCGGTGGCTGAACATAGTGGCTGTTTTGGCAAATTCGCTATCTAAAAAGTCACTAATATGAGGGCCATGGGCCTGATTAAATATATACTCAAAGGCCACCGGTCCAGACAAAAATACCAATGCAGTGGCCGCAGCACTGTCAGCACTCCGCGCAGCTCTTATGCCCATAAAATCACCTCAATTTTATATCTCACCAAACCGTTCTCAATTTTTATACCATACTTAATATGCGCGCTAGAGTAATTCTGCTTACCAGCGGTAGGCATGATCGCGTAAAAGCTCTATGCTAAAAATCGATATATTCTGCACAATAGTTTTTAGCCCAGCCGTATTCAATCTGCCGTGCACTAAACGGCGTAAAGTAAGCTATTCAGCCATAAAGAGTGTAGCAATGAACCAAAGCCAATCTGCGCAACTTGTTATTTTCGGCGGCACCGGTGACCTCGCCTTACGTAAACTACAGCCCGCGCTGTATAAATTACAGCGCGAAGGCTTTTTAGATAATGTCTGTTCAATTATCGCACTAGGTCGCGCTGATCGCAGCAGTGAAGATTATCGCGAGCTGGTCAAAACCAAAATGCGCGAGTTTTTACCCTCGCATTTTTGGGACGACGAACACTGGCATAGGTTTGCCGCTAAACTCAACTACGTCAGTTTGGACGTGAATACCCTCAAGGACTATCACCAGCTGAGCGACGCAATTCACAACCATGCCGACGCTACCACTGTTTTCTATTTAGCAACATCATCCACTTTATACAACAGTATTTGCCGCAACCTACACAGTATTGGCATTGTGAATGAGCACTCGCGAGTCGTTTTAGAAAAGCCCCTCGGCCACGATTTGGTGAGTTGCTCAGAAATCAATCACGAAGTACTGCAGGTCTTTCCTGAAAAAAACATCTTCCGTATAGACCACTATCTCGGCAAAGAAACGGTGCAAAATCTATTGGTACTGCGCTTCGGCAACGCCCTATTCGGACCGCTGTGGAATAGCCAATATATTGATAATATTCAAATCACCGTAGCCGAAGACATTGGCGTTGAGGGGCGCGGTGATTTCTATGCGAAAACCGGCGCCCTGCGCGACATGGTACAAAATCACTTGCTGCAACTACTGTGCTTAGTTGCCATGGAGCCTCCTGCCAATCTTCGTGCCGACACGATTCGCGACGAAAAAGTTAAAGTGTTGCAAGCCCTGCGACCAATAACAGCCAGCAATGTTAAAGCCAAAACCGTGCGCGGCCAGTATGGCGCAGGTGCGGTGAACTCGGCGCCGGTTGCCGCCTTCCTTGATGAAACCGGCTTTGAAGACAGCGAAAGCACCGAGACCTTTGTCGCCCTGCAAGCCGATGTACACAACTGGCGCTGGGAAGGCACGCCCTTCTATTTGCGCACCGGTAAACGGCTGAGCCGCCGCTTTTCCGAGATTGTGGTTGAGTTAAAAAAACACCCCTTCAGTCTTTTTGAAGGCGACCCCAATGACTTGCCCAACAAGCTGGTGATTCGCCTGCAACCCGAAGAGAACATCACCTTATACAAGGTCAATAAAAAGCCCGGACTGAGCAGGCAACTGAAGCTTGAACAGGTCGGTCTCAATATGGATGCCGATTTGCACGACGAATTACAGGCCCATGAAGCCTATGAACGCCTGCTACTGGATGTATTGGAAGGTGACCAAACCCTGTTTATGCGCCGCGATGAAGTTGAAGCCTGCTGGGCCTGGGTAGACAGTATTATTAGCGCTTGGCAAGAAGCGGGTATTAAACCTAAAACGTATGCAGCAGGCTCTATGGGGCCGAATGCCGCCCTCGCCCTGCCGGAAAAGAACGGCCGCAGCTGGCATGAATAAACCCAGTGCCTCTCAACGATAGCGCAGTTCCTTATGTGCCCTGCTGATAAAGACGCTTTAGCATACTCAAATAGCCGGCGCGGTCTTTTTGCAAGGCCGCTTCGCTCGGCACAATCCAACTACCGCCAACGCAGCTCACACAAGGCAACGCTAAATACTCTTGGTAGTTAGCCTCAGATATACCGCCGGTTGGACAAAACACCGCGTCTGGAAATGGCCCGGACAGTGATTTTAATAACGCAACGCCGCCAATCGCCGCCGCGGGGTACATTTTAAATACCCGGTGCTCTTCGGCCATTGCTGCCATGATTTCTGTCGCGGTGGCAACGCCGGGAATATAAGTGGTTAGGGTTTTGTGCGCCAGCATCGACAGCTCCCGCGAAAAGCCAGGGCTAATAACAAAATCGGCTTCATCGACTGCACGTAACATTTGCCGCCGATTCAGTACCGTGCCCACGCCGATTAAGGCATTGGGCATGAGGTCTCTACAAAGTTTCACCATTTGCCAAGCATCGGGGTGACGTAGGGTAATCTCCACTGCCGGCACCGCGGCCTCGGCAAAAAGCTCAGCGCAAGCTTTGGCGTGATCTAAGGATGTAAATTGCGCAACCGGCATCACCGGCGCAGTTTTCTTGACGACCGTCAGTGCGTCGTGCATTACTCGTCTCCTATACTACAAACGAAGACCTACTCTACACGCCAAGCCCAGCAGGGTCGACAGGCGTCAAACCACCGCTTAGTCCAGCGTGCGCTTATAGCGGAGCATGGCAACAGTGCTCACCACCAACATAAACAGGACGATGGCAGCGAGGTCATAACGCAATTCAGTAAACTCAGCCCCCTTGAGCATGATGCCTCTGACCACCCGTAAGAAATGCGTGAGCGGTAAAACTTCGCCAATCATTTGCGCCCAGTTTGGCATGCCGCGGAATGGGAACATAAACCCCGACAGTAAAATGGAGGGTAAAAAGAAAAAGAAGGTTAACTGCATAGATTGAATTTGCGATTGTGCAATCGTCGAAAACGTAAAACCCAATGCCAGATTGGCAACAATAAAAATAGCCACACTCAATACTAACAGGGCAATGCTACCGACAAAGGGCACGGCAAACAGCCAATGGGCAACCACCAAAACAATAACAGTTTGCACTGAACCTACGCCAACATAAGGCAGGATTTTGCCAATCATGACTTCAAAAGGTGAGCCCGGCATGGCCAGTAAATTTTCCATGGTGCCCCGTTCCGTCTCGCGGGTCATGGCCATACCCGTAATCATCACCAGCGTCATGGTAAGAATCACGCCCAGCAAGCCCGGCACAATATTGTATTGCGTGATTCCCTCTGGGTTGTAGCGAGGGTGAACCACTAAATCGACCGGGCTCGGTGTCCCGCGCAAATGCGCCAGAGAGCCGGTCAAATCCTTCGCTAGCGCTGCATTAACAATGGTACTTAAGCGGCCCAAGGCATTAGACGCAGCGACGGGGTCGGTGGCATCTGCCGACACCAGCAGTTGCGGGCGCTCACCGCGAATTAGTTGGCGACTAAAACCCGCTGGAATCTCTACAACAAAAACCACTTCGCCGCTGGCCAGTAAATGGTCGCTGGCACGGGGGTCCGCGTCATTAAACACCAGATCAAAGTATTCCGAGTTTTCTAGGCCAGTAAGAATACTGCGCACCACCGGCGTATATTCTTCAGCGTGCACTGCGGTGGGCAAATGCTTGGGATCGGTGTTGATCGCATAGCCAAACAACACCAGTTCCAGTATTGGGATGGCGAGCATCACCGCAAACGTTAGCCGATCCCGGCGCATCTGAATAAGCTCTTTAATAAACACCGCATTTATCCGCGCCAATTTGCGGCTAAGTCTATTCATCCATGTGCCCTCTTATCGCCACCGCTCTGCTCCATTAAGGCGATAAACACATCCTCCAGGCTGGGCTTAACTTCTTGCCAGCCATAGCCTTGATCAGCAACTTTGGCCACCGCCGCCTCCAGCGCAGCGCGATCATGTCCACTGATATGCAGTGCGGCGCCATAATACGCGGCGTGTTCAATTCCAGGCTGACCGGCCATCAAGGGTTCCAATGCGCGCACACCTTTACCCTCAGCCCGAAAGCTCATCAAGCCCGACTGATCAATAATATCTGGGACACTGCCTTCGGTAATCAGTTTGCCGTGGGCGAGATAGACAATATGGTCGCAGCGTTCAGCCTCATCCATATAATGGGTGGACACCAGTACGGTCATACCCTCGTTAGACAGGCGATGAATTTGATCCCAAAAATCCCGTCGTGCTTGGGGGTCTACCCCGGCGGTAGGCTCGTCTAGCAGTAATAATTTTGGCTTGTGCATGGTTACCGCCGCCAAGGCCAAGCGCTGCTTCCAGCCACCCGACAAGGCTCCCGCCAATTGGTGCTGGCGATGCGACAAGCCCAGCACCTCTAAGGTTTCGTCTACACATTGCCGGCGATGCGCTAGCTGGTATATACGCGCGACAAAATCCAAATTTTCACGCACGCTAAGATCAGCCCAAAACGAGAACTTTTGGGTCATATAGCCGGTTTGTCGGCGTATGGCCTCAGCCTCTTTACGCAAATCAAAACCAAGGCATGTGCCTTCGCCCGCGCTAGGCTTAAGCAAGCCGCACAGCATGCGGATCGTCGTTGTTTTCCCAGAGCCATTTGGGCCTAAAAAACCCCAAACTTGGCCGCGAGGCATTTGCAAATCGACATCGCTGACGGCGGCTTTGTCGGCAAAAGACTTGCTCAGGCCACGAACATCAATTGCCATTTCGGTCATAGCAATTCCACATCAACCGGCTGCCCGGCGTGTAACTGGCTGTTCGCCGGTAAGCGCGCCTCGACCATGAACACCAGCTTTTCGCGATTTGCGACGCTGTAAATAACCGGCGGCGTGAACTCTACTTGCTCCGCCAAATACGACACTGTGGCGCGAATCGCGTCTGCACTGCCATCTTGGCGAATACCTACTTCGGTACCGGGGCTAAATTCTACTGCGCGCGATTGGGGTATAAAAAACCGCACTTTTAATCCGTCATCCGGCAATAGAGCCAGCGCGGGGGCGCCTGCCGGTAATTGCTCGCCTTGGCGGTAATACACGGCGGTGACTAAGCCTGCTTGGCGCGCTGAGAGCTGCCGCTGTTCCAGGCGCCACTGGGCCTTGGCTTGCACTGCCGAAGCGGCTTCTGCTGCCGCCTTCGCGGCCAACACAGCCTCTTGGCGAGCGGGTAATTTAGCCACACTTATCGCAGCCGTGGCGCTTTCGACCCGCGCTTTGCTGGCACTGTACTCCGCGTCAGCTTTGTCTAACGCCGCTTCAGATACCGCGCCTTTGCTCCGCAAACCGCGCAGACGCCGCAATTCAATCGCCGCCAATCGCAATGCAGATTTGGCCTCAGCCAGCTGAGCATCGAGCCGCGCAAGCTCCTCCGGACGAGCACCGCTGCCCAAATCGCGGTTCTGGGCCTGCGCCTGAACCGCACGCTGGGTTGCTTCATTTAATTCTAGGGTTTGGCGCTCGCTGTCTAAGGTCAACAACACTTGTCCCGGACTAACGCGATCCCCCTCCCTAACCGTACTCGCCGTAATCCAGCCCGTCTCAAGGGCGCTGATATAGACATACTCGGCCTCAATATAGCCAGTCAGCGCTTCCGGTGAACCGCCGCTACTGCAGCCGACCAATACTAACGTGAGCAACAATGATAGAAGCTTGAACTTAGCCACCCAGCCACCTCTTGATATGTGAATCGATTATCATGCTTGTTCTTATTGTTTTGTGCCCGAGTATATCAGGCTGCGCTTATCGTCATTGCGAGTACGCAAACCTAAGCGCGTATTTAAATCAATATAGCTAATTGTCACTAGGCGGGTAAAATCCCCCCTCAATATGAAAAAAGAGATACCAAGCCATATGGCGAACAAACCAGATCCACAGCTACTTGAAGCGACAAACTACCCGTATATATTGCGCCTTGATACGCAGTTTAGCGACATGGACGCTTACGCCCACCTCAACAACTTGGCCATTGCCCGCTTTTACGAAAGCGCGCGTGCCCGCTTAATATTACAAATCACCGGTCGGGATGATTTTTACAAACCCGAAACCCCAGATAAAATACTGCTGATTGAAACGCGTTTACGCTATCTGGCTGAAGGCCAATATCCCGCGCCAGTCGACGTTGCCACCGGTATTGGCCATATTGGCAACAGCTCACTGCAAATGCACCAAGCGCTTTTTCAAGACGGAATTTGTATTGGGCTCTGCGATGTCGTTATGGTTTATGCGCTTGATGGCAAACCCTGTCACATCCCAACAGCGCTTCGCGAGCAATTCAAACAACAACGTTTAGCCCACTTCAGCGAAAATGTGCCGAGCTGAGCATGCACCATGAGTAAACGTGCCAGCTGCCCACATTGCGAACGACCACAGCGCACCTGCCTTTGCGATGTAATGGTGCTACGGCATTCCGATTACCGGCTTGTTATTTTGCAAGACCCAAAAGAGGCTAAGCACGCCTTGTCATCGGCACCACTTTTAGCCAAGTCCATTGCCGGTGCGCAGCTTATTGTCGGCGAGGTTTTTGCGCCCGAGCAAATACTTGGCAAAGATTGGCAATCGACGAGTTTATTAATATTCCCCGGCGACAAGCCAGTAAGCAGTGAACTACTGAGTAAAAACCAAATAACGACCTTAATTCTACTCGACGGCACATGGCGCAAAGTCGCGCGCTTGCTTCATCTTAATCCCTGGTTGAGCACCCTACCCTGCTATGCGATCAACGCTGACAACAGTAGCCAATACAAAATTCGCCGATCACCAAGGGCCGACGGCTTATCAACAATTGAGGCGGGTGTCTGTGCACTAAATGAACTGCATTCACAGCAGGACTTTTCCAATATTTTATTGGCGTTCAATAAAATGATTGATCTGCAAATTGCCGCGATGGGCGAAGCGACGTTTAAGAAAAACTACCCATAAACTCGATGTAAACTAGTGAAGTGCACGCCTTACCAGAAGTAAAGCGCGCATCAGTTTGAGTAGCCATTAAGCTAAGGCCACCGCAGATGCCGATTGGCCACCCTGGTAAAGCGGATACATGCCCCGCGCCAAGCCGCGAGGAGCGAAGGCTTGCCACTTGTCTTCAGCTTGCGCGAGTCGATCCGCTAGTAACCACCACACGCTGGCATTTAAGGTCAGCCCAGAGTGACTACCGTAGACCGCAATATTTTGACACTGGGCATGACCGTCGCGCTGCATGGCATTGCGCCAGTGAACAATACCATCGCTGCGAGAATAGACCGCCGTCGTTGGCACCGGCGGCGCTATTTGCAGCGCGGCCCGCTGTACTGGATCGGCCGGCCCATTAAGCAGTTTAAACAATTTAGCTACCGCTTTTCCGGAGTCGAGACTTTCCGAAATCGGGCTACCCAGACTAATCACTTGCCGAACCATGTCTGGGTATTTTTGCGCTAACACGCGCGCATACAAACCGCCGAGGCTGTGGCCAATCAAGCTGACTTTGCCACCGCTAGCGGTGTACTGAGCTAATAGACGGGCTTCAAGCGCACTGAGAACACCCTTTTGAGGGCCAAGATTTCTGCCCAGAGTCCAGCCGCTGGCATCATAGCCAAGTCGCATCAAAAATTTACACAGGGTTTGATTGTAACGGTCACTGCCAAGGAAACCGGGAATAAGCATGACACTATGCTGATCGCCCCGTGGCGCTCGCTTCAATATCGGCCTAGCGGTGCGAAGCGCGACTACATCTACCGCCATCCGGGGCAATTCGAGCAAGGCCAGCACTGGATGTGCAGCGGGCCGTTTCTCACTGAATTTACTACTGCGAACTTTCATTTGAAACCGCCTTTTTTGCGCTAGCAGACGACGCACTTTTCGCTTTTCTAGGCGCTCGGGGTTTGCTTACTGCAGGGCTTGCTGCAGACACGTGTTTAGACGCTTCAAGCAAGGCAGCTAAAGAATCGCGCAGACACTGGGCGTAGACCTCAGGGTCAGGCAACATCTCGCGGCAGGCAGAAAACGTTATTGTAAATTCGTCGCAATAGGTGGATATCGCCTGAAACAAGCCCACGCTATCAATGGCAGGTCCGGTCGGGAAGCTAAGCTGCATTTTCGCGCCGCAAAAATACAATGGTATGCGCGGCCCCGGCACATTCGTCACCACACAGTTGTAAAAAGGCGTCACGCGATTCATCAGACTTAAAGAGCTCGATAACCGCGCAGCAGCGGCCGTTAGGGTAGACGGCGTAAACTGCAGATAATCGGTCATGGTTTTGGCGCCAATGGCATTGGTTAACTCTTTGGCATTGCGCGTGCTTTCATTCACCGCCAATAAGCGCTCTTTAGGATCGGCAATATCCGTGCGTAATAGCACCGTCATTTGCGAAACTTCATTACCGGCTGCACCTTTTTTATCTTCGGTGCGAATATTGATCGGCGCGAGTGCCGCCAAACTCGGTTCCGGTAGTTCGTCCTTTGCCAGCAGATACTGACGCAGTGCGCCGCCGACAATGCTTAGCGCCACATCATTGACTGTCACCGGCGGAAACGCATTTTTTATACTGCGAACATCTTCAAAGCTCACCCGCAATGCATCGACAACTCGGTGTGGCGACACGTTGCGATTAAATCGCGTACGCGGAATATTGCCGACGCGCTTAAGCTTGCCAGAAATCACCCCTTTGGCGGCATTATATAAACTTGGCGCCGCATCTTTGGTAATACCAATAAAGCGAAACGGTAGCCGTAGCGTGTTCTTTTGCGCCTGCCACAGCATTTCACTTTTCTTCGGCGGCTGCTCAACAAGGAACTCTGTCACCTTATCCATATCGGTAGCCGTATCTGGCGAAAGGTCATGGAGCACACTGTTTATTTCTACCCCAGACGCGCCGTCTATCGCCGCGTGGTGCATTTTAGTAAAGAGCGCAAAGCAACCTTTAGGAAAGCCCTCAACATCATCTAAACCTTCGATGACATAGGCCTCCCACAGTGGCCGATTGCGATCTAATGGCCGTGCATGAATACGGGATACTAAAATGCAAAGCTGCCGCCAATCACCGGGTTTCGGTAGCGCAATATGGCGAACATGGAATTCAGGATCAAAATCACCATCGGCCACCCAATAAGGATGATCCAAGCTAAATGGCACCGTCATTAAACGGCTAGTCATCGCTGGTACCCGTCGTGCCCGCTGATGAATATGCTCGACTATTTGCTTAAAACGCACCTTGCCGCCCGGTGCTGTACTGGGATCATAGATTGAAAAACCGCCGATATGCATTGGCGAGTTGGCAGTTTCAAGATAAAGAAAAGAGGCGTCCAGCCCAGTTAATTGTCGCACAGCTATCTCCTTGGCTCGTTTTGAGTATTTTATAATTCTACGTTTTCAATTTTGCTTCGCTCAGTTACTGGCGCGGTGTAATTTGCCCGCCACTGCTGATCGAGTGCTTTAAGTCCCGCGGCGGCCCAGACTTCAAATTCTTCGTCGCGATCCGCGCAGCCGTGCTCTATCCAGTAAACCTGAACATTAAGACTATAGCTCATCAACGCTTCACCGCTCATACGAGCGTAAAATTCATCCATACCGAAATCCGCATACGTTCGTACCAGTCGGTCAGTAACGCCCTGCCATACGGCTTGATGATGACAGGAGAAAATAGGGTCTGACTTAGCGTCGCGGGCTAACAGCAGAAATGCGGCGGGGTCTTCGCGCGCCACCTTAATAGAACGATTGAGCGAAGTTTTATAGCCGGCAAATGGCAGCCGGTCTTGCTCAAGCAGTTTGCCGGTCATATTAACCAGAATAGAATCGACTAAATCTTCTTTCGAGCTAAAATAGCGGTACACCACCACCTTGGAAACACCGAGCTTAGCGGCAACATCATCCATTGTTGCATCACGTAAACCAAACTCCAGAAACACTTTCGCCGCTTCTGCGATAAATTCTGCCCTACGTGCAAGGCGATGTTCGGCCCGTTTACCCAATCCCGCTACTTTCGTCACAGTCACAAGCCAATCAATATGAAAAGCAAATTGTATCCACTCAGCCCTAAAAACGCTACTCAATAGTTACACTTAGTTCAAGCGTAACTAAAATGGGTACCAATCTGACTCTAACCAGTACTGCTACGCCACTTTACCCACAGCTACCTGATCCCCCGGAAATGGACTATGCCAACACGGCGCCGAATTCACCCCTAAGAAACGATTATTATTTACGCCCTGGTTTAATGAGGGCTTTCTCGCGACAATAACGATGTGATACGGCAGGAAAAGCTCGACCGCGAGTATTTGAAGCTTCATATAATCAACAACACTAACGGCAAGACGAGTATCGAAGACGTGCTGATGGAGGCACCTATTTTCAATGTTCCTCATTGAACGCTCACGGAAGGATTCAAAGTCGCCGGCGCCGGGATCGCGGCTCAGGTCATGAAATTCTAAAATTTCTTCCAAGTGCGCTAGATCGCCTTCACCTACCTCACTCTCAAAATCCTGTATCAAGTGCGTTAAGGAGGTTACGAGTCTTCGATGGTCGAACGTACCATCTTTATGCGGAACAACGAGCACAAGTAATCCGTCTTTTTTTAGGACACGAACCCATTCATGCAAGCCCTTTAGAGGATTAGCCAAATGTTCAATACAGTGCGATGACAGCACAAAATCGTAGCTACAATCGGCGATGCAGCTCAAATCGCTCGCCTCTGTAATGAACTGGCGACCGGCTGCCTTTTTCTTGTCATATACGAAGGTATTACCCTCGCCGATACTGCCTTTCCAAACCGTATTGCTGCTAAAATTACAATTATCAATTCGATCTGCTAAGGGATAAATCGGCATATAGCCCCGTCGCCCAAATATGCCGCTCGCGCCACCAATCTCAAGCCCCACTCCAGTTTGAAAAACTGCCTTGCAATCCGAGAAACATTCAAGTCGCTGAGGTGCCACTCGGCGATAGGATGATCTTATTTTTTTATAGATTTTATTAATCATTAGCCTTGCTCCCAGCTAAATACATACTGTATCCGACCATGAAAAAATGGCGTAAAACGGCAGTACTAACGTTGCGGAATTATTATTCTTAAATTCAAATAAACGCGTGCAACTCATTAAATATAAAATAATGCATACAAATTAATACGCTAATTTACACAGCGACATCGAGCAAAGTTACGCTGTATTTGAATCGTATGTGATACACAAATTTGTATCTCCTTGTTTTTATTATATTTCGCTGACTAAGCCGATCGGGATTCCGATTTCAGCCACATGAGCATAAACCCAAGTACCGTAAAAATATACAGATGAATAGCAATGTGCAGTTGTGGGCATTTCCGATTGTCGAAATTTCACCTATACGAAGCGCCATGCGCTGGCTATCGCGATGAAAAGCTAGGCCTCCGCATTTGCGAACTACCCACACCGAATCGAATAGACTACAAATAACGCTACAACGACGAACCTAGCCTGCTACTTGATTCCCGGATGCGCCGACCGGTTAACAACAGCACCAAACTTTAATCGATACGCCCTTGGACTTAAGCCGGTTTTACGTTGGAATAGCCGATTGAATGAGCTAGGGTCCGCATAGCCAATCCGCACCATGACCGCATCGGTAGGCAGGCTGGTGGCTTCAAATAATTTTTTTGCCGCCTCAATGCGTAAGTTCTGTAAATAGCTGTTGGGGGTATCGCCAACCGCAGCTTTGAAGCGACGCATTAAGGTTCGTGAGCTAATGCAAAATTGTTCGGCCAAGTTTTCTAAAGAAATTGCCGCTTTCAGGTTTTTCCCTAAGTAATCTTGGACTTCCAGCATGAGCGCGTCGTTGTGCTGTTTCTGGCGTGGCAAGGTGAGGTATGGCGCTTGCTGAGTAAGATTGGTTCCACCAAGAGTGTTCTGGCACATTGCGACGCCACGGCCGTGCCCATATAGCGCTCAACCATGGTCAGGGCTGCGACCATTTCTGCGCCATTGGCGCCGCCGGTTAGTAAGCGCCCTTCATCCACCACCAATTGATCCGCGTGCAGCGTTATATCCGGATAACGCTGTTGAAACTGCTCCGCCAACCACCAACTGGTCGTTGCATTAAGGCCATTCAGTAAACCGGTCTCCGCCACAATAAAGCTGCCCGTACAGTGGCTGCAAATCGTGCAATTATTGGCGTATTGCCGTACTAGCCAAGTGACAAGCGGGCGCAAGGATTCCAGTGTTTTATTAAATTCGCGACCGCCCGGGTAGGCCATTGCCGGCACGACGACAATACTCTCTGGTTCTAGATCAACTAGCGGGCCATCAACCACTACTCGTAGATGAGACGCCGTGGTAACCGGCCCGCCATCTAAGGACAAGGTTTGCCATTCAAAAACACCCTCCTCACCTCTGTACTGATCGCGCCAATGGGCGTTGGCGACCATATACAAGTCTTGGGGATTGGACAAGCTACTGGCATAACAACCTGGGTAGGCGACAACATAGACCTTGGTCACGATGCGTCCTCTTTAGTAGCTGCAAACGTGCAGTGTCACTATCAACACTTTTAATGTCAATACTGACACTGTACCAAGGCCATCATAAGCCCTACAGTAGTCATTCGACTTTACCGATAAGAGTATTACGCTATATGAGCCTTCCCACATTACTGGAAAACCGCCTCCGTCTACCCGCCGTGGTCGCCCCCATGTTCTTGGCCTCGGGACCTGACCTTGTTATCGAAACCTGTAAAGCAGGCATGGTTGGCTCGTTTCCAGCATTAAACCAGCGCAGCAGCGAAGGGTTTGAAGAGTGGCTTATTAGTATCAATGCCGCCCTGCAAGCACATGAGCAGGAAACCGGCGAAAAACCCGCGCCCTTCGCCGTAAACTTAATTGTTCACAAATCAAATCCGCGCCTCCACGCCGACTTGGCCCTGTGCGTTAAGCACCAGGTCCCAATTGTGATTACCTCGCTGGGCGCCGTGAAAGAAGTCATCGAAGCTATTCACAGCTACGGTGGCTTGGTATTCCATGACGTCATCAACGCACGTCACGCACGTAAAGCTGCCGGTGCAGGCGTCGATGGCCTGATCGCAGTCTGCGCTGGCGCTGGCGGCCATGCTGGCACGACCAACCCCTTTGCACTGGTCGCGGAAATACGTGAATTTTTCGATAAAACCCTGTTGCTGGCCGGCGCCATTTCTCGGGGGAACGATATCGCTGCGGCGAAAGCCATGGGCGCAGACCTGGCCTATATGGGCACACGTTTTATTAACACTAAAGAAAGCTTGGTGCAGCCTGAGTACAAGCAGATGATTGTCGACAGTCAATCTAGCGACATTTTTTACACACCAAATATATCTGGTGTTTTTGCGAATTTCTTAAAGCCCAGTATCGAAAATGCCGGTCTTAACCCAAATGAACTTGAGGCGCCAAAGTCGATCGATTTTGGTGAAGAGCTCACCGTCGATGCCGACCATAAAGATGGCGAAAAATCTGGCCATGCGTGGAAAACCATTTGGTCTGCAGGTCAGGGTGTTGGCGCAATAAAAGATGTGCCTTTCACTAAGGATCTGATTCAAACGCTAGAACAGGAATACCGCGCAGCCACTGCGCAATTCCGCTAAGTATTAACGCCGCTGCGAGCTGGCTTAGGCCGCAGCGGTTTTAACGGGTGGCAGAAATATTTCTTCTGCCAGTTGCTCCGCAATCTGCGCGGTCGCCACGCCGGTTTTTTCGGCCCTCGCAAAAATCTCCTGCAAAGTATCCCCAATTCTTTCAACATGTGCTGCGCTACTGTTCGAGGAACCCTCTGCGCGCTGATAGTAGACATCGATTATGCCGCCCGCGTTAATCACAAAATCCGGCGCATACAAAATCCCACGCTGTCGAAGTTGTTCACCCTGTATCGGCATAGCTAATTGATTATTCGCGGCCCCGGCTACGATTCCCGCATTAATAAGCCCTATGGTCTGTTCGTCTATCACCGCGCCCATTGCGCAGGGTGCTAGCACATCAACAGTCAAACCTAACACATCGGCAACCGGCACAGGTATTGCTCCCATCGTTTGAGCTAAACTTAAATTGGCGGCATTCACATCGGCTATAAATACTTCGGCCCCGGCTGCAATCAGCAACTTGGTCAAATACCGTCCGACCGAGCCAGCGCCCTGAACAGCAACTCGCACGCCCTGTAAGGAGTCTTCATTATGACGAAATGCCATCGCCGCTTTTATGCCGTAAAACACCCCCTGTGCGGTATAGGGCGATGGATCGCCACCAAACTGGCTGCCATCCATAATGCCTGACACATGGGCCGTGCGTTCGCCAATGATTTTTAAATCCGCAACGCTAGTGCCAGAATCCTCTGCCGTAATATACTGGCCGTTCAATCCCTCAATAAAGTCGCCCATGGCCAGCAGTAAAGATCGGCTCTTCATCGTCGCTGGATCGCCGATAATCACCGCCTTGCCGCCCCCCAGAGGCAGCCCCGCCAACGCGGATTTATAGCTCATACCACGCGATAGCCGCAGCACATCTTCTACCGCCAGTTCAGGGCTCGCATAAGGAAACATTCGGCAGCCGCCTAATGCTGGCCCCAGCGCGGTATTGTGTATTGCAACGATGGCGCGCAGCCCGCTGCGAGGGTCATTTTTGAACGCCACAAGTTCATGACTATCAAAAGAGGGAGAATTAAATACACTCATGTCGTTGACCTCGTTTTACCACAATGAACTGCACCCAGCTCATGTCTCTCCTCAGGCGGCATCGCCAATGTCGACCAATTGCACAACATCGCCCCGCAAACGGCCAAGCAATTGCTGCCGGCGTACACGATACTGTGCGATGGCTTGTTCTTTAACGTGACCAAAACCGCGTACTTCTTCAACCAGTGCAATTATCTCGGTAATCAATGCAATATTATCGGCGTCCAGCACACGTAAAAAATCATCTAGGTCTTCATTAAACTGAGCAAGTAATGCCCGCTCAGTTTTACGTTCAGCACTGTATGAAAAAACATCCCAAACACTACCCCGCAAGCCTTTGAACTTTGCCAAAACGCCAAACGCCTTAAACATCCACGCTGAAAAAACACGTTTCTTCGGTAGACCATCGCGACCGTGCTTTGCAAAAATTGGCGGCGCCAAATGAAACTGCAGCTTAAAGTTGCCATCAAAACTGGCTTTTATCTTTTTCATAAACTCGCCGTCGCTATACAAACGCGCCACTTCGTACTCGTCTTTATAACTCATCAACTTATGCAGTGCGCGAGCGACCGCCTCTGTTAACTCACGGGCCTCCCCACGAATTTTGATTTCCGCACTGCGCACTTTTTCGACGCGTTCACGGTAGGCTTGAGCGTAGGTAACATCTTGGTATTTACTGAGATGTTGAGAACGAAATTCAATTATGTCATCTAGACTTTCAAGCGGCGCCCAATGCTCTACTGCAACGCCTGCGGCAGACATCACTGCAGGCATATTGTCGACCGCACGACGCCCCCATAAAAATGCGTTCTGATTGAACTCAACGGCAACACCATTGAGTTTGATCGCATGAGAAATTGCTTCTGAGCTGACCGGGATATAGCCTTTCTGGAATGCGTAACCCAGCATAAAGAAATTGGTTGCTAAGCTGTCGCCGAGTAAATTATTAGCGATCTCCGAGGCCTGAATAAAGTCAACTTTGCCTTCGCCCACTTCGGCAACAATAAGTTGTTTCATCGCATCGCCGGGAAATTGCGCATCACGATGATAAACAAAATCAGCAGTGGTCATTTCGGTGTCATTAATCACCGCTACGCTGCGTTCAACGTTAACTTTTGCGATCGCCTCATCAGAGCTCGACACCACCAAATCACATCCGAGTAAGAGATCAGCGTCCCCTGCGGGAATCCGCACCGCATTGATATCTTCCTGTTTATTTGCAACCCGCAAATGACTCACCACCGGACCAAACTTTTGCGCCAAACCAGTTTGGTTCATGGTCGCACAACCTTTTCCCTCGATGTGGGCGGCCATCGCCAACACCGCGGTGATGGTCAGTACCCCGGTGCCACCCACGCCAGTCACCACCAAATTCCAAGGTGTATCGAGCGCGGCTAATTTCGGTTCAATGAGTTCGACAAACCCATCGCTACTCGCGGCATTAACACTTCGTTTTTTAAGGCCACCGCCAATGACCGATACAAAGCTTGGGCAAAAACCGTTAACGCAGGAGTAATCTTTGTTACATGCACTTTGATCAATTTGACGCTTGCGCCCCAACTCAGTTTCTTTTGGTAATACCGAGAGGCAATTCGATTTTTGCCCGCAGTCGCCGCAACCCTCGCACACTGCGTCGTTAATGAAGATACGCCGATTAGGATCGACCATCGTGCCTTTTTTGCGGCGACGGCGTTTTTCTGCTGCGCAGGTTTGCTCATAGATCAGTACCGACACGCCTTCGACCTCACGTAGCTCCTCTTCAATGCTGAGCAAATCATCGCGATGATTTATCGTTAAACCATTTTCGCTGGGGGCGTCGTAATGCTCAGGGTGATCAGACACAAGAGCTATGCGTTTAATACCTTCGCCACGCAGTTGTAAAATCAACTGATCCACCGAGAGAGTGCCGTCGATGGGCTGACCACCTGTCATCGCAACCGCGTCGTTATAGAGAATTTTGTAGGTAATATTGACGTTGGCAGCCACCGACTGGCGAATGGCTAAACTGCCCGAATGGAAGTAAGTACCGTCGCCAAGGTTTTGGAAAACGTGTTTATTCTCCGTAAACGCGGCCTGCCCTACCCAGGTCACGCCTTCACCCCCCATTTGAGTAAAGGTTGTAGCAGGGCGTGATGGCATCCACGTACTCATATAGTGACAACCAATACCACCAAGGGCGATGCTGCCTTCTGGCACCTGCGTAGAGGTGTTGTGCGGACAGCCCGAACAATAATGTGGGGTGCGATTAATTACGCCCGGCTTATTGGCAATAGACTGCTCTTTTTGATTATAGAAATTAAGTCGCTTTTCTATTTCCGCGCTTTTATAGAAACGACGGATTCGCGATGCAATCGCTCTGGCGACCATTGCCGGTGTTAGCTCACTGAGGTTAGGTAATAAGTCAGCGCCCTGCTCATCAAATTCACCGATAACCCGGGGACGGTCTGCCACTGGCCAGTTATACAATTGGCCGGTAATTTGGTCTTCAATAATTGAGCGTTTCTCTTCAACAACCAGTATTTCTTCGAGACCACGAGCAAACTCGTGGGTAGTTTCTGGCTCCAAGGGCCAAGGCATAGCCACTTTATAAACCCGCAGGCCAATCGCGGCGGCTTGCTGCTGATCAATGCCCAAATCCTCCAATGCTTGTAATACATCGAGGTAAGCCTTACCGCTAGTCACAATACCAAGACGGGCCTTGGGACTGTCGATAACAATACGATTAAGATTATTTGCCCGTGCAAACGCCCTCGCCGCGTAGATTTTGTACTTGTTGAGGCGTCGCTCCTGCGCCAGTGGCGAATCTGGCCAGCGCGCATGAACACCGTCTTCCGGCATAACAAAATCATCCGGCAGCACAATATTCACTCGATGAGCATCAATCACCGCAGATATGGCCGAATCCATATTTTCAGTAATCGCCTTAAAACCAACCCAGCATCCTGCGTAGCGCGACAGCTCCCACCCGAAAATACCAAGATCCAACACCTCTTGGACATTGGCGGGCGCCAAAACCGGAATAGAGGCCCCCATAAACATATGCTCTGACTGATGCGGTAACGTCGATGACTTAGCCGCGTGGTCATCCCCTGCAACCGCCAGTACACCGCCATAACGGGACGTGCCCACCGCATTGGCGTGTTTTATCACATCCATACTGCGATCAACGCCTGGCCCTTTGCCGTACCACATACCAAAAACGCCATCGTATTTAGCACCCGGAAATAAGCCGACTTCCTGGCTGCCGCGCACCGCTGTCGCCGCCATATCTTCATTTATGCCGGGGACAAACTGAATTTGGTGTTTATCGAGATAGGGCCTCGCCTGCCACAGTGCCTGATCCAAATTTCCCAACGGCGAACCGCGATAACCCGATATAAAACCCGCCGTATTTAAACCGCGTTCCAAGTCACGCTGATGCTGAAGCATAGGCAGCCGGACCAACGCCTCGATACCGGTCATATAGGCTCGAGTGCTATCTAAGCGATACTTATCATCTAGGGAAATGGCTAACGCAGATTTAGACAGGGCCATGTGGGAGCCTTCCTATTATTAACAACGCAGTGTCTTTAATAGGAGTCTAGACCTAGGTCGGAGAAGAAATTATTTTAATCAGCCCCAAATTGCACAAGGTTTTGACTTATATATCCTTGAAAATGGAATAATTCGCAATATTTACCCCATATACAAACCTATAGCTACAAAGTCGGCTAAATTGATGTATAAAATTAGATTAAATAGACAGCCGACAAACCATGATTTTCACTAACGTCAAACCGACGACGGAACAATAAAATGCCCGCGACTCACGAAAAGGTGCGGGCATTAGCATTACTAGCGGAGAGCAACCGATTACACCGCGGCTTAAGCCTGCGCTTGGCGCGGAAAATTAGGCTCGCGCTTCTCTAAAAATGCAGAGAGTGCCTCTTTGTGTTCACCGCTATTACGGCAACGCTGGAAGTTTTTAATCTCCTCGGCAATATAGCTTTCACAGCTCATTTCTTCCGCGTTTTTAAGATTGGCTTTAATACAGGCCAGCGCATTGGTCGGCCCCTCCGCCAAGCGCTTGGCCAAGCACGCCACATCGGCTTCTAACTCAGCGTCATCGCAGACCTTGCTCAGCAAACCACTGGCAAAAGCCTCTTTTGCGCCATATACCGGATTTAGCAGGCAAAATTCCCGTGCTTTGCCAGCGCCCATCCATTTGCTCAAGAAGTACGCAGCGGCAAAATCACCAGACAAGGCAATTTTAGTATGGGCATAACTCAGACTGGCTGTACTATCAGCAACGCGGAAGTCACAAGCCAGTGCCAGCGACAAACCGCCCCCCATCGCTGGGCCACGGATCATGGCAATGGTCGGTTTGGGCATTTCGTGCAATAACATCGCCGCCTCGGCGCCCACACGCAACAACACCTCAGTAGAGTATTTGCGGGTATGCTCGGCACCCAAGGCGAGGTTTTTAATATCTGCACCGGCGCAGAACGCGTCGCCGGCGCCCTCCAACACAACGGCGCCGACGCTGTCATCCTGCGCTGCGTCACGCAAATTGCGGTATAAGGTGGTGACCATGTCCTCGTTTATTGCGTTTTTCAGCGCGGGTCGACTCAGGGTGATATACAAAACCCGGCCAAGACGACGAACACCGACTGAAGCACTGTCATTACTCATTATTGTTATCCTGTAGCAAAGCGATGATGGAATACTATTACTATCAGCCTTTTTACGCTGCGCTGCAACGGCACCGTTATAAATACAAGGCGATAAGTACCGTGCAACACACAATACCCCAGGCCTCACCAGCAAGCCGGAGCGCCATGGGAGCCTGATTCACTTCCATAAAATGCATGATCACCAAGCGGGTTTTAAAAAATGCGATCAGCAGCATTAAGGCAGGAATATTGAGCGCGGCATTGCCACCCATATACCAGGTCAGCACGGTGGCCAGGGCCAGCAAAGCCCAAATCGCCGTATTGGTCTGCAAAAAGATTGATTTCATATTATTGAATTAAGTAAAGAATAGAGAAAAGAATGATCCATAGCAGATCAACCATATGCCAGTAGCTTGCGCCGCTTTCTAACACTGGAAGATCACTTGCCAGGGTATTATTTCTACCTAACCGCAAGATCATGTACGCCAGAACACCCATGCCAAGAAGCAGATGCAAGAAGTGAATACCGGTGAAAATATAGTAATACATAAAAAAGTTATTGGTGGTTAGTGTAATACCATGACTAATTTTTTCACCGTATTCAAAAAACTTAACCACCCCAAACCCAAGACCGCAGAGCCAAGCCAAGGACAGGAAAATACGCGCCATACGCCGATAAGCTTGCCGAATTGCACTCATGCCGATCACAACAAACCACGAACTGGTGAGCAGTAACACGGTGTTTAATGCGCCCCAGTTCTGATTCAGCTTTGCTTGAGATTGCTGAAATAGCGCAACATCTAAGTTTCGATAATACGCAAAAGTCACAAAAAACAAACCGAAGATAAACATATCACCCAGCACAAAAACCCAGATACCCACCTCACCCGGTATGTGCTTTTCCTTGGCTGCAATTTCCACATTGATCCTTATTTATTTTTATTGGAAAAATAGCGCCGCGAATTAAGCTACCCCACTGAGGTAAAATTGAACCCGCGCGCTGCGTTTACTCCGCTGATGACCGCAAGCTTAGCCAGTCTGCACTTTGTGCCCACACGGCGCTTTGGGCATTGCTGCCGAGTATCACGCCCATATGCCCGCCGGGAGCAGTGCGGAACACTTTCTCTTTTGATGCGACAACATCGACAATTTTTTCAGCGATTTTGGGCGGCACCAGCACATCGGTTTCGCCCGCAAAGGACAGCAGCGAAGAAGTGATTTTATCTAGCTCTGCCAGCTTCTCGCCTATCTCTATTTTTCCCGCAGCCAGCTTGTTGTCGACGCCAACTGATATCGCCATTTCGCGCACCACGCCGCCTGGATACAACAACATATTATTTAGGTAATCAGAGGTCGTGGAATGTGATTCAACAAACGCACGATCTGCGATTCCCGTTAATAAATCCCAGTAGGTTGTCACACTACCAATGGGATCAGTTAATTTAAACGTGACCGTGGTCAACCAACCCGGCGAGTGAGTCAGCGCTGGCTTAAGTAAATTTAAGCGAAAATCGCTGTATTTACGCACAAGCTGGGCTGGGCCATTCAGAGTTTGCGCAACCCCAGCGATAATACCGCCGCCGCGTAGATCTATAGGGCTGGCCACGGTAACAATATTGCGAATATGGGGATCTTGCGCCAAGCCCTGATGCAACAGACTCAACAGACCACCCATGCACCAGCCCATCAAAGAGACATCTTCACTGCCCGAGTGCGCGCGAATCTTAGCCAATGCAGTACCAAACATGTCATCGGCATAGTCGCTTAAACCGAGGTGCGCGTGTGCTTTATTAGGACGCCCCCAGTCAATCAAGTAGACCCTAAACCCCCGAGCCACCATATACCGCACCAGACTGCGCTGCGGCATTAGGTCAAATGTCTCGGTAGTAACACCGAGTGGCGGCACCAATACCAGCGGCACAGCAAATTGGCGACGCTCAATTTCCATGCGACTGCCGTCCACTAGCTCAATGTCTTTTTCATCTGGCAATTCGTAGTAGCGTACCGCCATTGGATCGCCATCGTGAACAAGTTCAAACCAGGTACGACCGGATTTAATTAAACGATCACGGCGAAACAGCCAGTCGAAGCCATTGTCTATCGCGCTCGTTAAACGTTGGTTTACCACCAAGCTTTGCTCGCGTAGTTTGCGACTTAATTTACGCTCGCTCATACTGCTACTCCGTCGATAAGCATCGATTCTAGGCCTGTTAACGCCTGCTCCATGTACAGCGCCAAACGCTGCAAACTCGGCAAGGTTTCGCGCGCGCCGCAAATACCAATGTGCGCATCACCCGCGTAATACAAACAGGTTATGCTCAAAGCACCATCCTGGGCGAGCGGGAACATTGGATAAAAGTCCAAAAGCTCGGCGCCATTGCAGTACTGAGCGCCTTCTGGCCCTTGCTCACTGTGAATGCTGATATTAAACATCGCAGGCACAAATGCGCTAGCGCCGCTCAACTGGCCTAGCAGATAAGGCAACGCGGTAAGGCCGGTGTAAACCGCCTTTAGACCGTCTGGCACCTCCTCGAGATGCGCCTTAGACGCAATATATGACTGATCAATCGCCGCCAGTCGCTTTAAAGGATCAGCAATATCACTGGCTAGGCTCACTAGGTCGATAGTTGCGCCAGTATTGCCCTGTGGCCGACGCGGGACTGCCGCGATTAATGGCGCATCTGGCAGCGCGTTATACTCTTTAAAAAATCGCCGTAACGCGGTGGCACAGAGATATAAAATAATACTCTCTCGCGAACATTCACTGGCGTCCGCCACTTTCGCCAAGCGCGCTAAGGAGTACTGCTGGGTCGCTAGCCGCCGCGACGGACCAATTTTGACATTAAGCGGAGAGCGCGGCGCTTGATAAGGCCGTTTAAGTCCGCTTCCACCGCTGCGCAGGAGCCGCGTAAAGGCACCACCCATGGCTAAACCAGATTGCAATGCCTGCTTGGGATTCAGCGCATTATCCAGCAAAGGTTGCGTCCAGCCATCTTGATTAGTATCGACTTGTGACGTCGTTGCCCAGGGCGCCGCAACAAGTTGGCCAGCTTTAGTCGGGCTCAACCACGCGGTTAATAGTCGGAAAAAGCCTTCGGTGTCGGTAAGGGAATGATGCATTTTAATAAACAGTGCAAAGCGACCATCGCTCAAGCCCTCTATTAGATGGCACTCCCACAGCGGTCGACGCATGTCTAAAGGATGGCTATGTAGGCGCGAAACCAATCCGCCCAACTCCCGCTCGCCCCCCGGTTCAGGCAGTGCGATATGCCTAACATGGTAGTCTAGATCAACATCGGTGCTTTCCGACCAGCTAGGACGAAGCCCTTTTACCAAGGTGTAATTCCAGGGCGCGACAACGGTGTTCTGCGCCCGTAACAAGGTAATTAGATCGCTAATGTGGCTTTTGGCGCCACGCGCTGGCAGCTTAAAAACCAATAGCGCACCCAAATTCATTGGCGTCGCCTTTGAGCCCAACATCAGCCAACTGCGCTCATAGGGCGTGAGAAAATGTGTCATGGAAATCCTTTAGAAAACTCTAAAAACAACGGCGCGATTCAGGCTGCAACAGCCCGCGTCTTTTTATTTAACATAGCCCACACGCTCATAGCTAGAACGACGTTTTGCCGATCATTACAATATTTATTGCCACGCGTGTTGACCTAAATCACCCCTTAATTAGATCATTATATAAGCCTCAGGCCAAGCAAGCCGACCAAAACCAGCATTCCCCCCATTTCAACTAAGTACCTCGACTCAAGCCCATGCGCTTAATCCGCGACGCCAAGGTTGTCGGCCTCATGCCTAATAGCGCAGCGGCGCCATCGTCCCCAAAAAGCTTCCAGTCAGTCTGCTCAAGTGCCGCCAACATATTACTGCGCAGCTTAGCCTGCATTTCTTCATCAGATAGAATGACTCGCGTGTCCTCACCCTGATCGGCGCCAAGGGCTTGCGTGCCTTCGCTTACGGGCAAATCGATAAGCGCCCGCCCACTGCGAGAAGTAATAGCTGCGCGCTCCATAACATTTTGTAATTCTCGTATGTTCCCCGGCCAGGAATATTGCTGCAATTGACGTAAGTCCGCTTGGCGCAAGCGGGTATTTTGCTGTCCAAACTTCTGACAGGCCTGCTCCAGAAAGTGGCTAGCCAATACCGCAATATCGCTACCCCGCTCTCGAAGAGGTGGCGAGTGAATGGGAAATACATTTAAACGGAAATACAAATCTTCACGGAAGCGTTGCCGTTTTGCCTCCTGCTTGAGATCTTTATTGGTGGCAGCAATGACCCGCACATTAACATCGCGGGTGCGCTCCTCGCCAACCCGTTCGAGCTGGCCTTCTTGCAGTACCCGCAGCAGCTTGCTTTGCAATTCAAGCGGGATTTCGCCAACTTCGTCTAGAAACAAGGTCCCGCCGTTAGCCAATTCAAATCGGCCAATTCTATCCCGCACTGCGCCAGTAAATGCGCCGCGAATATGGCCAAAAAATTCACTCTCAAAGAGCTCTGCGGGAATAGCCGCGCAGTTAACCCGGATCATGGGTTTGTCGCAACGCGCACTTGCTTCATGAATCGCCCGCGCAATCAATTCTTTGCCGGTGCCAGATTCACCTGTGATCAGCACGTTAGCATCCGTTTGCGCCACCATATCGATCTGCTCGAGCAAGCGCCGAACAACCGGGCTTTCGCCAATAATCCCGCTATAGCGCTGCTCTATTAAAAATTCCTGCTGCAAGTAGGCATTCTCGTCTTCAAGTCGCGATTTAAGCTCTTCGAGCTCCTCTAGCGCCTCGTGCAATTGCTGCTCAGTTTGCAGGCGGCCACTGATATCGCGAAACACCACCACAGCACCAATGATTTTACTGTCTTGAATAATAGGGGTACTGGTGAATTCAACAGGGAATGGTGTACCGTCATGCTTCCAAAAAACTTCTTGGCAACCCTCGTGCACAACACCATCGCGTATGGCCGCATAGATCGGACACTCCTCCACTGGGTAATGGCTGCCATCAGCATGGGTATGATGATGCACATAATGCACATTGTGGCCCAAAACATCGCTGTCGCTGCGACCAAACAAGCGCATCCCCGCGGGATTCATGAACGTACAAAGACCATCGGTATCAACACAGTAAATACCATCGCCAACGGCCGTCAGCATCAAGAAGTTCTCGCGTTCACCCTGTTGAAAAATACTTTGCAAGTGCTTCCACTCCAGCAAGCCACCGCGAACCAGCCGATCAGCCTCGGCCTGATCTCGACTGCGCTCAGTCGTCGACACATCGTGCATTGCCACCACAAGGTATTCTTGGCGCTTAATCACTGCTCGCGCGCCAGACAGCTCTACTGGTATTCGCAAATCACTTTTTAACCGACAGGAAATACGGTTACTCCAGGCCCGCCCTTGCGCAAGAACCTGCTCACTAAACACGATTAGCTGCCCAAGCTCATGGCCGTGAATCGCCGATATTGGCATGCGCAATATTTCTTGGCGGCTGTAACCAAGCAAATTCGTGGCAGCAATATTGCAGTCAACATAGCGATTATTGACCGGGTCTAGCACCATTAAGGGTTCCGGACATTGCTCAAATGCAGCATTGCGCATCCAATAGGCCAATCGCCCCCACTCATCATTTGAATCTGAAAAATCAAACATAGCCAACCCCGCGTATCACTACCCACAACTCTACGCAATTGCGTATTTATTAACTACTCTTTTGCGTAAAAATCTGCATTTGCGTCGTCACTATTTTACTTCTCCCAGCCCCATCAACAGGGCCGACACCGCCCAAGAAAAACATATCTCATTGATATTGCTTAAAAATATTTTAGTACCAATGTTATTCCACACCCACCCGCGCAAATTGGTACGGCTTTCGCTCTAGGTATATCAGGTAGCGCTAGGGAGTAGCCACAAACCTTTCCTTCGCTGTCACCTGCAAGCCCACAACTAATTATGAGGAACCAACAATGCCTACAGTTGAAACGCCCCATTACAAAGACGGCGACTTTCTGGTCGATTATGAAGAGAAAGTGTTTGAAGACGTACAAGCGGAACCCGGTGCAAAAGCCCTACTCACTTTTCACACCATAGCCTTCGAGGGCTCAATCGGCCTCGTCAACTTGCTGCAGGCCAAGCGCTTATTGCGCAAAGGATTCGAAACGAAAATTTTGCTCTATGGCCCTGGTGTGCAATTAGGTGTACAGCGCGGCTTTCCCACGCTAGGCGCGGAGGCATTCCCAGGGCACTTAGCTTGCAACAATCAACTCAAGGCCTTTATGGAAGAAGGCGGCGAAGTTTACGCCTGCCGCTTTGCTTTACAGGCGCTATACGGGCAAACCGAGAAAGCTCTGATTGAAGGAATTCGCCCGATTAACCCCTTGGATGTCATGGATCTTCAGCTGCTAATGGCCAGAGAGAACGCCTTTACCGTGCACACCTGGACCGCATAAATGCACGCCCTCCCTGCGCAATGTGTCACACGCAGGGAGGGCCTAAAACTAGTGCGCCTCCGGGCGCGCAATCAACAAACAGACTTAATGAATAGGGATCACTATGAGCGAAATACTTGCCGCGGCAGTGCAATGCAGCCCCGTGCTCTACTCCTGCGAAGGCACCGTTAGCAAAATTTGTACGTGGATTGCCGATCTTGGCAAACAGGGCGTACAACTGGCGGTTTTTCCAGAAACGGTCGTGCCCTACTACCCCTATTTTTCCTTTGTTCAGGCACCAGTTGCCATGGGCAAACAACATCTACAATTAATGCGCGAAGCCCTTGTGGTGCCATCCATTCACACCGAGCGAATCGGCGCCGCCGCAGCGGAGGCCGGTATGGTGGTGTCGATTGGCGTTAACGAGCTCGACGGCCACACGCTTTATAACGCTCAACTTCTATTTGATAGCGACGGTAGTTTAGTTCAGCACCGACGCAAAATTACGCCGACCTACCACGAACGGATGGTTTGGGGTCAAGGCGACGGCTCAGGCCTAAGCGCAGTCGACACTGCCGTAGGCCGCATCGGCTCCCTCGCATGCTGGGAACATTACAATCCGCTAGCACGCTACGCGCTGATGGCTGACCACGAAGAATTCCACGTGGCGATGTTTCCTGGCTCATTGGTTGGCGAGATTTTTGCGGAGCAAATTGAGGTTACCATTCGTCATCACGCACTGGAGTCCGGCTGCTTTGTCATCAACGCCACCAGCTGGTTAAGTCCAGAGCAGCAGCAACAAATCGTAGACGACACGGGCGGTCCGCTGTCGGCGATTAGCGGTGGCTGCTTTACCGCTATTGTTTCACCGGAGGGACGCTTGCTCGGTGAAACTCTGCGCAGCGACAGCGGCGAAGGCGCCTGCATTGCGAGCCTAGACAAAGCCCTAATTGCCAAGCGCAAACGCATGATGGATTCAGTTGGCCACTACAGCCGCCCCGAACTACTCAGCCTGCTCGTTGATAAAACCCCACGTCCACACACCCAAGCCATGCAAAATCACAGCATGCCTGCAAACGTCAACGGCGACACACTCCATCAAGATACTGCGCCAGCGACAGCCTAAGGGAGATAAATCATGACGCAAAAAGCAGGACAGTTAAGTGGCGCCCAACTAAGCCGACTACAAAGCCGCGGCTTGCACTGGCTAAGCAGCGACGCATTGGGCCTGGCTCGAAATGGCGGCGCCGGCCCGACCGACCACAAGGCACTATGTTTTGACGGCGACACCGCGATGATCCCAATCGCGAAACAACAAGCCTCAGGTCAGCACAATCACTCGCCCTACAGTGCCCGGCTAGATCAGCACAGTGGTGAGGTGATGATATTTGATCAGGGAAGCCTTATCGCAAAGGCCACCGCACCCAATCACCCCCGCTTCTATTCACTAAGCACTGCCGAGGGTGTGCCTTATTCCAAAATCGCCACATTGCATAGTAAAGACGTGCTCGCCACCACCGTAATGCAAAGCTGCGTACGCTACCGCAACCGCGACACCTCTTGCCAGTTTTGCGCCATCGAAGAATCCTTAACCGCCGGTAAAACCATCGCCCACAAGTCACCGGCACAATTGGCCGAGGTCGCCAAAGCCGCTGTTGAACTCGATGGTGTAAGTCAAATGATCATGACCACCGGTACACCCCAATCCAATGACCGCGGCGCGGCAGTTTTAGTAGCGTCCGTTACTGCAGTGAAGGCGGCAGTGGATATCCCCATCCAAGTTCAGTGTGAACCACCGGCTGACGATATTTGGCTGCATCGCCTCAAAGCAGCCGGTGCCGACGCACTGGGCATGCATCTCGAGGCAGTCAGCGACCGGGTGCGCAAAGCCATTATGCCGGGCAAAGCCAGTGTCCCATTGAGTCGATATATGACAGCCTTCAAAACCGCGGTAAGCCTATTTGGCGCCGGCAATGTGAGCACCTACATACTCGCGGGGCTGGGCGACACTGAGGACGAAATCATTGCCATGGGCCTCCAGCTTATCGCCATGGGTGTCTACCCGTTTGTCGTGCCCTTTGTGCCAGTAACAGGTACGCCACTAGAAAACCATCCAACACCCGACGGCGATATGCTCGACCGCATATTTTCCGTACTTGGGCCAGCGCTAGCGGCGAGCGATATGACCTCGACCACGCTCAAGGCTGGTTGCGCTAAATGCGGCGCTTGCTCAAGTTTAAAACGCTACGAGCAATCTCCCGCGCCGACGAACACAGTCAATCATGCGGAGGAAAGCGCCCATGCCTAAACAACTTCTGCGTTACGCATTTGACGACCAAGCATTTCGGGGTTTTCGCGCAACGCAAATTCAAGTCAAGCTCACCACAAGCAATTGGGAACGCCAGCGCTATTTTGCCCTGCGCCAGCGGGTATTCAGCGACGAACAACAGCTACTCAGCCAAGAGCAGGACGCTGAAGATTTTCGTGCTACGGCTATCGTTGCGCTAGCCAGTAACTGCGGCATGACCGACGACGTGGTTGGTGCGGTACGCATATTTCAACGCGCCGACCCCGACTACCCCGACCTCTGGTTTGGTGGTCGCCTCTGTGTTGCCAAGGAATATCGCGGCCACCGCCAGATTGGCAAAGCACTGATCAACACAGCCGTAAGTCGCGCCAAACAACTTGGCTGCCAGCACTTTCACGCCTTTGTTCAACGGCAAAATGTCCGCTATTTCAGTAGCCTTCACTGGTCCGAAATGGGTGACCTTAGTATCGCCGGACTCCCCCATAAACGTATGCGCGCAGATTTGTCTGCCTACCCCCTTGCCAGCATGGCACCGCCAATGCTTGCAGAGACCTTGGAGGAGCCGGCATGAGACCGCTAAATCGGCGCCCATCGTTTACCCTTGACCGCACGGCGAGCGATGCCAAGCTCGCAGAGATAATTAGCGAACTCCGCGCACTTCCTGCGATAAAAGCCAAGCGAGCCATTCGTCACGCCGCCGCACTGCTGCCCACCACAACACCAGCCGATCTCAGCGCGCGATACGCCCAACCCGGTGACGACTGCGCAGCACTGCCCTGTGTTGACGGCTACCAATTACTTGCAATGGAGGGCATGCTGCCAGATTTCGTTGCCAACGACCCCCAAGCGGCGGGGTGGTCATCGGTCATGGTCAATGTCAGCGATATCGCCGCCATGGGTGGCCGCGCGACGGCCATCGTCAACGCATTCTGGCATCACGACGATGACGCCAGCCAAACGCTTTTGCACCACATTAAGCGCGCATGCGATGTCTTCGGCCTGCACTTTGCGGGGGGGCACAGCAGCGTGCATGAAGGACACACTCCGGGCCTTGCCGTCGCGATTACAGGCTACGCTCGCACCTTGCTGTCTTGCCACCATCTGCGGCCCGGTCAACGGCTATTTATTCTCACTGATCTCAACGGCAGCTGGCATGGCGACCTTCCCTATTGGGGCTGCGTCGGAGGCAAAAGTCCCGAGCAAATTCGCCAGCAATGGCAGATACCCGCTGAAATCGCAGAGCGCGGACTGGCCGTGGCCGCCAAAGACATTAGTAATGGCGGTATTCTCGGCACCTTGATTATGATGTTAGAACTTACCGGTTGTGGCGCTGCGCTAGACCTCAATGCCATCCCTCGCCCACCTGGCGACCTAACGCGCTGGCTGCAAGCATTTCAAAGCTTCGGTTTTTTACTCGCAGTAGAAGCAGAACAAGTTACGCCCCTAATACAATTTCTCCAACACAGCCATCTCAGTTGCACTCCCGTTGGCAGCATCAATGACAGCGCCAGCATTGAACTGGATTACGGCGGCAGCCGCGGAATCTTCTGGGATCTTAAATCTGAGCAGCTAACCAATATGGGAGGCACCACATGCCCGCAGTCAATTTCACAGTGAGCTGGCCAGATGGCGAAACCCTTGTGTACTACTCGCCGTCGACCATTATTCACCAGCATTTACATGCGGGCGGCCGCTACAGCCAAACCGAATTTGCCGAGCTATGCCAACGCACCATGGACCAAGCTTCAGAGCGAGTTAGGCAACGTTACGGCTTTGCCTGCAGCGCCTCGAGCGCGGAGTTAGAAAAACTACAGCACAAACTAAAAACCTTACGCGAGCGCCAAATTCAAGGCCCAGTCACGGTCATTGAACTTCGCTAAAACCAACACAGTATTTACATTTCAATTCGCCAAGCGGACGCTATTATGAAGAACACAGATACCCGTCATTACAGCAGCATAGTCATCGGTGCCGGCCACGCGGGGCTGGCCATGAGCTACTGCCTCAGCCAGCAAAACATCGACCATCTAGTATTAGAAAAGTCAGACTGTATCGCGCCAAACTGGCGGCGCCAGCGCTGGGACAGTTTCTGTTTGGTCACGCCCAACTGGCAATGTCAGTTGCCGGGAATGCATTACCAAGGCGACGACCCAAATGGCTTTATGGTCAAAGATGAAATTATCGAATATCTAGACGCCTACTACCAACATAGCAATGCGCCAGTGCGCTTCAATAGCCCGGTCACCTCGGTAGAAAAACGCGGAAGTCGCTTTTACATAGACACACCAAAGCAAAGCTACAGCGCGGACCATATTGTCGTTGCCTGCGGAAGCTACCATCAAGCTCGTATTTTGCCCCAGGCCGGGGCCATGCCGACTCATATACAACATATTCATTCAAGTAATTACCGCAACGCTGAGCAACTGCCAGACGGCGAAGTAATGGTTGTTGGTACCGGGCAGTCCGGCAGTCAAATTGCCGAAGATCTGCACTTAAAAGGTCGCAAAGTGCACCTTTGCGTTGGCACCGCACCCCGCGTAAATAGACGCTACCGGGGCAGAGATGTGGTTAATTGGCTAGATGAAATGAATTACTACGAAACCACAATAGACAAACACCCTGAAGGCAGCAACGCGCCCCACGCAACGAACCACTATGTAACTGGTCGCGACGGTGGCCGCGATATCAATTTACGTATATTCGCCGAACAGGGTATGCAGCTTTACGGTCGCTTAAAAGATTGCCGCAATGGTCTTGTTGAATTTAATGACGATCTCGCGGCTAACCTCGACTACGCTGACGCGGTCGCCGCACGCATTCGCGACAGTATCGAACGTCACATCCAAGACAATAATATCGATGCTCCTGCCGACGAGAATATTCACAGTAACTATCTACCACCCAGCTGTATGCAATTCGATATGCACCGCAGCAAGATTAGCGCCGTAGTATGGGCAACCGGCTTTACTACCGATTACAGCTGGTTAAAGCTAGGGGTATTCAATAGCAAAGGAAGCCCAATTCAAACGCGGGGCATCAGCCCTGAGCCCGGTTTGTATTTTCTGGGTCTTAACTGGATGAACACCTGGGGCTCTGGACGCTTCTATCACGTTGGCCGCGACGCTGAGTATCTCTGCAATGCTATTGCATTAAATCTGCAGCACGCCGAATCGGCGTAGCCGCTCTCTAGGCTAGTGAAATCAAAACGCAGGGCGTCCACAGTTGGTGGCAATGCACTGTCATTTCTCTGGCCACACATCACTTGCGCGGTGTGAGCTGAGGATTACCCACTAAGGAAAAATACATAGACGTGGGCGTATTTAAAAACAACAATAACACCATGAATCAGATAACCTCGCGCAACTACAATCGATGGTAGAGCAATCCACTCCGCTAGCCAGTGCACTTGCACCGGCCTCGCTCGACGACCCGTTCTACTACCTAAAAAACCTTCAGGCAGTGGTGACTTGGGTAATGACCCACCACCACGACCTGCTCAACGCTGAGGAATTAACAACACTCCAACAACTCCTGCAACTTTCTATACCCGCACAGGCTTTGCTGGCAAGAATGATTATTCGCAAGGGCGAGTTATTTCGCAGTGATAAACTGCAATACGATGAGATTCCAGCAAGCGATAAGGCACTAATTGAATTATTTAAACACGGTTTTATTGATAACAATCCGCTGATTGATATCGAGCAAATACATAGACACTGCCGTCGTGACGAACTCCGCAATTTACTCATCGCCGCCGGTAGCGCGCTACCGAAATCGGCCACAAAATCCGAGTTACTGATCGCACTCGAGACTCTAGATCTAGTGACAAGTGCCAGCCCCCTCCACGACTGGTGGCCGGAGGCGCCATTTAGCTTGGTGTCATTGCAATGCATGGCACTATTCGACCTGCTGCGCTTGCTGTTTTTCGGCAATCTTCATCAGGACTGGTCAGAGTTTGTGTTAACTGAGCTCGGCCACCAAGCTTATGAAGTCGTCGCCTTCGACCCGCAGTTTCGCGCCTTTGGCGACCGCGACGACGTCAACAGCTATCTCGCCTTACACCAATGCCAAACGGCGCTGCATGATGCAAGCGACATCACCGCTATTTTACCGCTACTCCCAGAGCGCTTAAGCAACCCTTGGCTTGAATATCGACGCCAACGGCTGGGTTTTCAATTGGCGCAACACGCTGAACGTGCCGGCGACATTCCGCTGGCTATCGAGCTTTATACCGACAATGTTTT